>Ga0302319_10019677_pt1 | contig 12252 bp, 11 predicted proteins | sample Bog_T0_2_FD_203319 | JGI IMG/M metagenome (GOLD analysis project Ga0302319, IMG submission 203319) | Peat permafrost microbial communities from Stordalen Mire near Abisko, Sweden - Bog_T0_2 | ecosystem: Environmental > Terrestrial > Soil > Wetlands > Peat | place: Sweden: Abisko, Stordalen Mire... | reverse complement strand
CAGCCAGGCCAGCGCCTCGGTCATGTCCGATCTGGTCATCGGCAAGCCGGTCAGCGAGGCGATGCGGATATCGCGGGAGTTCCTTGATCTCATGCAGTCGAAGGGCAAGACCGAGCCGGACGAGGACACGCTGGAGGATGCGGTGGCTTTCGCCGGCGTCGCCAAGTACCCGGCGCGGATCAAGTGCGCGCTGCTCGGCTGGATGGCCTGGAAGGACGCCACCGGGCGGGCGCTGGACGAGACGACAGGACAGGCATCATGACCGAGAACACGACCACTCAGCAGGACACCGCGACCCCGGCACCGGAAGAAGCCGCCGCGGCGGGCGCCCCAGCCGGGGCCGCCCCAGCCGGGGCCGCCCCAGCCGAGGGCACCCTGGCCGGCAACTCCGAAACCGAGGACGTCCTCGAGGCGCTGCGCGACGTGGTGGACCCCGAGCTCGGGATCAACGTGGTCGACCTCGGCCTGGTCTACGGAGTCACGCTCGACGCGGAGCGGAACGCGTCGATTGACATGACGCTGACCAGCGCCGCGTGCCCGCTCACCGACGTGATCGAGGACCAGGCCCGGGAGGCCCTGGAAGGCGTCGTGTCGGACTTCCGGATCAACTGGGTGTGGCTGCCGCCGTGGGGGCCGGAGAGCATCACCGAAGACGGCCGCGAGCAGCTGCGCGCCCTGGGCTTCAACCTCTGAGAACCGCTGACCCCGCTGATCGGGAAATCGCCTGAGCCCTCCTGATCGGGAAATCACCCCGCTGGGTGCGATTGTCCGGGTCAGGCCAGCCGGCAGCGCCAGCAGAGGGTCCGGTACGGGAGGATGATGTCCGGCCGGCCCGCCAGCGCCGGGTGTGTCTGCGTCAGCTGCCGCACCCGGTCCAGGACGGCCGTACGCTCGGCGTCCGGCAGCAGGATGATGTAACTGCGTGAGGCGACCATGTCCAGCAGCTCGGGCACGCTGAGCTGGTGGACCCAGAACACTTCGTGCCGCTCCAGCGGCGTGAACGGCGGCCCGACCCGCGGATGATCGCTGGTGTTCGCCGCGCCCGCGCCCTCATCCTGCCCGCGGGTCTCGCCGATGATCCGGCCCAGCTCGGCCACCCAGTCCACCCGCTCGTCCCGCTCGTTCCAGGCCAGGCCCAGCGTGCCGCCCGGAGCCAGCACCCGGGCGACCTCCGGGACCGCCTGCGCCGGGTCCACCCAGTGCCAGGCCTGCGCGGCCAGCACCACATCCACGGTGCCGTCGTCCAGCGGGATCTGCTCGGCCGAGCCGGCCAGCGCGGGCACGCCGGGCAGGACCCGTTCCAGCTCCGCGCGCATGCCGTCGGTAGGCTCGACGGCCACCACGTCCAGGCCCCTCGCCGCGAGCTGGCGGGTCAGCTTGCCGGTGCCGGCGCCCAGATCCAGGACCCGGCGCGCCCCGGCCGGCAGCAGCCAGTCCAGCGCCTCGGGCGGGTAGGGCGGCCGCCCGCGCTCGTAGAGGCCGGCCGCGGTGCCGAAGGAGCTGGCCAGCTGGGCCCGCGAAGGCTGGTCCGTCATGATCCTCTCCCTGATTCTTGCCGGCCCGCCCGAGGCTACCTGCCCGGCGACGTGAGCCAGGTTCAGCGGCCGTCGGGGAAGCCGCCGCGGTGCAGGACCATGGGGTAGTCCGGCAGGGTCTCCGGCGGCCGGACGTCCGCGCGCCAGTTGGCCGGATAAGGGTCCAGGCCTCGCATCAGCGGTGAAACGGCGTCTGGATCGTGAGCCAGCCGTTCCAGGTCCGCCCGCAGCGCCGCAACGGCTGCCGCCCCGAATCGCTGCACGGACCGCTTCTCGAGGGTGACGATCCGGTCCGCGTACTCCCACTGGCTGGTCCGGCCCGCCGCGGTCAGCCGGGCGACCTTCCACCGTGTCGCCATGATCGGACGCGGTCTGCTCGGGCCGCAACCCGGCGCGACGGGGAACTGCCCGACCGCGGGAATGGGTGCCGCTAATATTGGCCGGTATATCGGGCACGTCCAGCTTTACCGGTCAATGGCCATCAGACGGCGCTTTCCGAGCCACGCACCGGGCGTTCCCGCCGCAGCCAGTGGCACCGCCATCTGCTCGAACAGCATCTTTAGTGGCGCTGCACCCAGCCGGTCCCGCGGCTGTGAAATAGCCGCGGTAGTGGGAAGCGCCCATTCATTATGGGTGGTTACCGCCCATTCCTTATGGGTGGGAACCGCCCACCTTATGCCATGCCCGCATGAACTGCAGGCCCGCAGTCAGCCGCCGCATCAGCTCCTCGTAGCCGTTACGGAAGACCGCCCTCGTCATCACGACATACCACGACATGAGCAGGCAGGAGACGGGGCCGCTGCCCCCGGCGGCCGGTTTCCGTCGGTATCTCGGCGATCACATCCCTCGGCACCAGACGGGTCAGCACACCGATCCCAATCCGGTCGGTCAGCCGTACACTGCTGCCGGCTGCCAGCTGGCCGCTCTCTTCTTCACCCACCGCGCAGAAGATAACGGATAAGACCGGGCAATAAGATAACACCGCCGATTGTGGGCCGGTATCTATAGAAGCCGGGCGGGCCGGCCTGTGGAAATGTGGACACTAATTCCATCCCGCTTAATTAAGCGGCATTGGTGTGGCGAACCGTCGGCTTAATAGCTACAGTGGACGAGTCAGGCAACCCTTAGGGATAAAGATGGGGAGGAATGTGATGATTTCACGCAAGGCGCAGAAGCTGGTCCCGGCGAGGGAGCAGCTTCAGGCGCTTACGCCCGCGGAGCTGACGGAGGTCAGCGGCGGCGGTGACGGCGGCGGCGGCGGCGGCGGCGACTGGGGCGGTGGCGGTTACGGCTGGCACCACCACCACAGGCACCACCACCGCAGGCACCACTGGTTTTACGGTACGAAGTAGCAGCAAGAAGTAGCAGTAATTCGCGTGATGCTGAACGGGGTCGGAGGGCGGAGCGGCATGCTCTGCCCTCCGGCCTCTTCGCGTCAGGCCGCGCAGCTTCCCGGTGGCGGGCCGGCCGCCAGGCACGCCCGGCACCGGCTCGCCCGACTGCTGTTTCGTGCCTTAAGGGCCGGAGGAACTGGCCCGCTACTATCGGCCGGATCGCCTCCTGCAGCGGCCCGGCACCGCGAGATTAGCCGATGAGCGAGGCAGTCTTGATCTTCCGTGCGGAGGCGTTGCGCGGCCGCGAGACCCAGCGGCCTTCCCACCGAGCGGCGCGGGCGAGCCCGCGGTGGGTCGCGGGAGCGTACTGGGCACTGCTGGCCATGGTGGCAGCCGGCCTGACCGCAGGTGCGCTGATCCGGGTCGGCGAGGTGGCCCAGGGCCCGGCCGTGGTTCGCGAAGGAGCCGTGGAGACCGTGGTGCCGGCCGTCTTCGCGTCTGACCTGCATCCGGGCATGCCGCTGAAGCTGACGCTGCGCGGCCACCGTCCGGTGACCGTCGCCGTCACGCGCGCCGGGCCGGAGGTGGCAAGTGCGGCGGCTGCGGGCCGCCTGCTGCGGACCGCCATCGGCCGGGCCGGCCCGGCTCCGGGAGCACTGCTTGTGCTGCGGGCGACGGTGCCGCGGCGCGTCGCCGAAGGAGCGGCGGGGACCGCATCGGTTCAGGTGGGCTCTCAGCGGCTGATCGTCGCGCTCGTGGCGGGCCTGGTGTCGGGTGACGCCGATGGGTAGGGCCGTTCCCTACGTGGCGCAGCTTGGGCTGGCGGACTGCGCAGCCGCCTGCGTGGGCATGACTCTGGCCTATCACGGCCGGTACGTCCCCCTGGCGGACCTGCGGGAGGCGACCGGCACCGGGCGGGACGGCGCGGACGCCAGCGGGATCCTCGCGGCCGCCCGCCGGTACAACCTGACGGCACGGGCCGTGAAGGCAGACATCGACGACCTCGCCTGTCTGCCCCGGGGATCGGTCCTGCACTGGGACTTCGACCATTTCGTCGTGTTCGAGAAGGTCACCAGGAAGGGTGTCGTGGTGGTGGACCCGGCCATTGGACGCCGGGCCGTCCCCGCCGCCGCGTTCGGCAAGTCTTATACCGGTGTGGCGATCATCCTGGAGCCCGGCGCCGATTTCATCCGCGGCGGGAAGGCCGGCGCTAGCCCTTACCGCTACTTGCGGCCCATCGTCGGGCAGGGCGTCCTGGCCCGCCGTGTCTTGGTCGTTTCGATCCTGCTGCAGCTCCTCGCGCTGGCCGTCCCGCTGTTCACCGCGGTCGTGGTCGGCCGAATCGTGCCGGACGGCAACCGGCACCTGCTGGTGGTCCTGACGGTGGCGTTGGCTGCGGTGGCCGGGTATTACTTCCTCGTCTCCCTGGTCCGCGGCCACGTCCTGCTGTACCTGCGTACGCACCTGGACCGGCAGCTCACGACCAGGTTCGTCCGCCATCTGACCGACCTTCCGTACGCGTTCTTCCTCAGCAGGTCCGCCGGTGACCTGATGATGCGGCTGCAGAGCAATGGCACCGTCCGGGAGATCCTCACCGAGGGATCCCTGTCGGCGATCCTCGACGGCGGCATGGCCACCATCTACCTTGTCCTGCTGCTGGTGATCAGCCCGCCGCTCGGCATCCTGGTCCTCGGGCTCGGCGCGGCGCAGGTGACCGTCATCATCCTCGCCCGCCGCAAGAACCAGCGCCTCATGAAGGAGAGCCTGGAAGCCCAGGCGCGCTCGGAGAGCTATGCATACCAGCTGCTGGCGGGGATCGAGGATCTGAAGGCGGCAGGTGCCGAGGACCGCGCCGTGGGGCACTGGTCCGGCCTGTTCGCCAGGGAGATCGAGGTCGCGCTCGGCCGGGGGCGGCTGAGCGCGCTGGTCGACTCGGTCACGGCGGCCCTGCAACTGGCGTCGCCGCTGGCCCTCCTCGCCGGGGGTGCGGTGCTGGTGCTCCAGGGCAAGCTCAGCCTGGGCACCATGCTCGGCCTCGCCGTGCTCGGGGCTGGCTTCCTCGAGCCGCTTGCGCTGCTGGTCACCACCGGGCTCGAGCTTCAGCTCCTCAGCAGCTATATGGCCCGGATCAACGACGTGCTCGACACGCCGAAAGAGCAGCAGGGGCGCGCCGTCCGGCCCGCCGGTCGGCTCAGCGGCCACATCCAGGCCGAGGGCGTGTCGTTCCGGTACAGCCCCCTCGCCCCGCTGGCCGTGGATGGCGTCTCGGTCCAGATCCGGCCGGGCCAGCTCGTGGCGATCGTCGGCCGCTCGGGGTCGGGCAAGTCGACGCTGGCGCGGCTGCTGCTGGGGCTGTATGAGCCTGAGGCGGGATCCGTCCGCTACGACGGGACCGACCTGCGCGAGTTCGAGGCCCGCTCGGTGCGCCACCAGCTCGGGATCGTGACGCAAGGGTCCTATGTCTTCGGGACCAGCATCCGGGACAACATCGCCCTGAGCGCTCCCGGCCTCGCGCAAGACGACGTGGTGCGCGCCGCCCGGCTCGCCTGCATCGACCAGGACATCGAGGCAATGACCATGGGGTATGCGACAGTGCTGGTCGAAGGCGGCGCTTCGCTCTCCGGGGGGCAGCGTCAGCGGCTGGTCCTGGCCCGGGCGCTCGCCCACCGCCCGTCGATTCTCCTCCTCGACGAGGCCACCAGTGCCCTCGATGCCGTGACTGAGACAGCGGTCTACCGGAATCTGGCCTCCCTCGGCTGCACCTCGATCGTGGTCGCCCACCGGCTGAGCACGGTCACCCGGGCCGAGACGATCGTGGTCATGGACGACGGCTGGGTCGTCGACCAGGGAACCCACCATGAGCTGCTCGAGCGCGGAGGCTTTTACCAGGAGCTGGTCTCCGGGCAGGTCCAGTCGGCCGAGCATTACTCGTAGAGTGCCGGTTCAACTAGTTGTCCCCGGGTCGGCGCTGTGCGCAACCTGCACACCAGGCTCGGCACGCAGCGGCCGGACCGACGCCGTCGGGTGCGCCCGCGCCCGGCGCGGACGCTGAGATGCACTGGTCAGGAGCCGGCCGTCATCTCATACACGGCCGCCTGTTTCACCGTCATTCCCTCCAGCGCGATCGTGACCGGGATCTCGAAGCTCGCGAGGCGGCAGAGGCCGGCGGTACGCAGGAACGCGCGGCCCGGATCACCGACGAGGACCCGGGCGCCACCCGTGTGGGCACGCCGCAGGAACGCCAGGATGCGCACCGCCAGATCCTGCTCGTAGAAGGCATCGGCGCACAGCACGACGTCGGCGCCGTCCGCGTCACCGTCCAGCAGGTCGGCCAGGACCGGCGTGACGCGCACTCCGTTGGCCGCCGCGTTGACGGAGATCGCGCGGACCGCGATCTCGTCCACGTCCGCGGCCACCACGCTGAGCGCCCCGCTGCGGGCCGCCGCGATCGCGACCAGGCCCGAGCCGGAGGCGACGTCCAGCACCCTCGTCCCGGCCACCAGCGCCGGATGATCGAGCAGGTATCGGGCCAGCGCCTGCCCGCCGGCCCACGGGAACGCCCAGAACGGCGGGGGCAGGCTCACCTGCCCGGCCTCCTTCTCCAGCTGCTCCCAGACGGTGAACGGGTCGTCGGCCTGCTGCAACCGGATCTCGGGTACGTAGGGCACCCTGGTCAGCCGGGTGGTAGCGGCGATGATGCGGCGGTCCGGCCCGGCCGCGCCGGCACTCATGCCTGGTGAGGATACTGGCCTAGCGACCCCGGATGTCGTCCCCCAGGCCAGCACCGCGGCCCGCGGGTGCGTCGCGGCCCGCTGCGGTAACTCGCCGTAACACCGCAAATCACCGGCACAGCGGCCCGGTTCCCTCGGCGGTCGGACCTGCGGTCCGGCGTCTGTCCGCAACCTGCTACGGCAGCCTGAGGAAATATACCGCCGGGGCGTTGTCCGGCTTCCGGTAGGCTGGTTGCCGTGTCTCCACTCCTTCCTTAGGGACAGTCCGCAGGCGGCGACAGACCAGGGCGGCCACCGCGGACTGATGGCCCGCGTTCACGCGTTGACTGAATACTGGGAGTGGATTTCTTTGATTGTGGCCAGCGGCATCGAACTGCGCGCCGGGGCGCGCCTGCTGCTCGAAAGCGGCAGCTTCCAGGTCGCCCCCGGTGATCGCGTTGGCCTCGTGGGCCGGAACGGGGCGGGCAAGACAACCCTGCTGAAGGTGCTGGCCGGGGACGCCCTGCCCGCGGCCGGCGCGGTCCGCCGCGGCGGCGCCATCGGCTACCTCCCGCAGGACCCCCGCACCGGCGACCTGGACGTCATGGCCGTGGACCGGGTGCTGTCCTCCCGCGGGCTCGACGAACTGCGCGCCGGGCTGCGCCGCGCCGAGATCCAGATGTCGGATCCGGACCGGAATCGCGCCGACGCGGGCATCCGCACCTACGCTCGCCTCGAGGAGCGCATGTCCGTGCTGGGGGGCTACGCCGCGGAGGCGGAGGCGGCGGCGCTCGCCTCCAGCCTCGGGCTGCCCGACCGGGTGATGCACCAGTCGCTCGGCACGCTGTCCGGCGGGCAGCGGCGCCGCATCGAGCTGGCCCGGATTCTGTTCGGCGACTCGCAGGCGCTGCTCCTGGACGAGCCGACCAACCACCTGGACGCGGACTCGATCGCCTGGCTGCGCGATCACCTGCGCACCTACCGCGGCGGCCTGATGGTGGTCAGCCACGACGCGGCCCTGCTGGAAGCCGTCGTGAACAAGGTCTTCCACCTCGACGCGCAGCGGTCCGTGCTCGACTACTACAACCTGGGCTGGCGGGCCTACCTGCAGCAGCGCGAGACGGACGAGCGGCGCCGCAAGCGGGAGCGGACCAACGCCGAACGGCAGGCCGCGGCGCTGAGCTCACAGGCCGACCGGATGCGGGCCAAGGCCACCAAGGCCCGGGCGGCCCAGGGGATGCAGCGCCGGGCCGAACGGCTGCTGTCCGGCCTGGCCGATGAACGGGCCGCCGACCGCGTGGCCAAGCTGCGATTCCCCGTCCCGGCGCCGTGCGGCCGGACGCCGTTGACGGCGACCGGCCTGGCCAAGTCGTACGGCAGCCTGGAGGTCTTCACCGACGTGGACATCGCGGTGGACCGGGGCAGCCGGGTCGTCATCCTCGGCCTCAACGGCGCGGGCAAGACGACCCTGCTGCGGCTGCTGGCCGGGATCGAGGCGCCCGACACGGGCACCGTGACGCCCGGGCATGGCCTCCGGCTCGGGTATTACGCGCAGGAGCACGAGACGCTGGCCGTGGAGCGCACCGTGCTGGAGAACATGCGCTCGGCCGCGCCGGGCCTCACCGAGTCCGAGCAGCGAACGGTGCTGGGGTCGTTCCTGTTCTCGGGTGATGACGTGGCCAAGCCGGCCGGGGTGCTGTCCGGCGGGGAGAAAACCAGGCTGGCGCTGGCTCTCCTCGTGGTGTCCGGCGCCAACGTGCTGCTGCTGGACGAGCCGACCAACAACCTGGACCCGGCCAGCCGGGCGGAGATCCTCGCCGCCCTGCGCGGATACAAGGGCGCGATCGTTTTGGTCACCCACGATGAGGAAGCAGTTGAAGCCCTTTCGCCGGAAAGAGTCATTTTGCTTCCTGACGGGGTAGAGGACGCCTGGAACGATGATTTCGAGGACCTGGTGTCACTTGCGTGAGCTTGTCGTCATCAGCCACCACTCGCGAAAATAATGATCGTTTACTCAAATACGGGTGGCTATTCCGGCGGCGGTGCCTGATCATGGCGAGGGGCGATGTTACGCAGCGGTGACTTTAGCTTACGGGAGGTACATGTGGCCGAGACCCTGAAGAAGGGCACCCGGGTGACGGGCGCGGACCGATCCAAGCTGGCGGCCGACCTCAAGAGCCGGTACGACGCGGGGGAGAGCATTCGCTCTCTCGCCGCCTCGACCGGCCGGTCGTACGGCTTCGTCCATCGAATGCTCAGCGAGTCGGGCGTCAAGCTGCGCGGCCGCGGCGGCGCCACCCGCGGCAAAACCACGTCCAAGCGCTGAGCACGGCTTGCGCGACGGCGGGAGGTTCAGCATGACCGGCAGGCCGGGCGCGCCCGACGGCACGGGGCCCGCCAGCACGGGGCTCAAGCTCGACGTTGACGGCGCCGTGGCCACGGTGACCCTGCACCGGCCCGAACGGCGCAACGCGATGACCCCGTCCATGTGGCGCGGTCTCGCGACGATCGGCGACTCATTGCCCCCGCAGGTCCGGGCCGTCGTCGTACGCGGCGATGGCCCGTCCTTCTCGGCCGGGATCGACCTCCGGCTGTTCACTCCTGACGGCGTGCCGGGGGAGGACCCGCTCGCCGATCCGCTCAGCCCGGGTTTCGGGGAGTGGCTGGCCGGACTGCAAGCAGGGTTCCTGTGGCTGCACCGGCCGGACATCGTCTCGGTCGCGGCGGTGCGCGGGCACGCCCTGGGCGCCGGCTTCCAGCTCGCTCTGGCCTGCGATCTGCGGGTCCTCGCCGACGACGCCGTGCTCTGCATGAAAGAACCGACGTTCGGCCTGGTCCCGGATCTGGCCGGGACAAAGCCACTGGTCGACATTGTCGGCCTGCCGCGGGCGATCGAGATGTGCCTGACCACCCGGATGGTCGGCGCGGCCGAAGCCCGCGAACTGCGGCTGGCGGAGGCCGTCGTCCCGGCCGCCGACCTCGACGCGGCGGTCGCTGATCTGGTCGCCGCGCTGCTCACGCACGACGCGGCCACCGTGAGCGCGACAAAGAAGCTGCTCGCCGGGGCGCCCGGCCGTACGCTGGAGGAGCAGGCCGCGGCCGAGCGGGCCGCGCAGGCCGAATTGCAGCGGGAGCGGCGGTCGGCCAGTCCCAGGCGGTTACCGCGCGGCTCTGGCCATCGGGCAGGCCCGGTGATCCTGGCCACCGGGCCTGGCGGAGCGCGCGCCGCCGTTCCGGCCGTTCCGGCTAGGCGGCCGGCTCGCGGTGCGTTCGCGGCGGGCGGACGCGCAAACGGGCCGCGGCGGGAAGAATTCGCGGCCGGACGGAGGTTTCCGCACGCATGTACGGTGCGCGGGCGAGCATGTCGATGATGAGGTCCTTCCGTCAGGACCCCACCGTGACGCATCAGAAGCTCAAGAAGGGGACGGTCCGCCGGATCATCTCCTACGCGCGGCCCTACCGGGGCGCGCTGGCCGCGTTCATGGTCACCACCTCGCTGGACGCGCTGATCACGGTGGTGTCCCCGCTGCTGCTGCGGGACATCATCGACAAGGGCATCCTGGCCAGGAACGAGGCGATCGTGATCGGGCTCGCCGGGGCGCTCGCCGCCGTCGCGCTGCTCGACGCCTTTCTCGGCGTGGCCAACCGTTGGTTCTCGGCCCGGATCGGGGAGAGCCTCATCTACGACCTGCGCACGCAGGTGTTCCGGCACGTGCAGCGGCAGCCGATCGCGTTCTTCACCCGGGCCCAGACCGGTTCCCTGGTCAGCCGGCTCAACAGCGACGTGATCGGGGCCCAGCAGGCCATCACGTCCACCATGTCGTCGGTGGTGGCGAACTTCCTGTCCCTGATCGCCATCCTGATCACCATGTTCTACCTCTCCTGGCTGGTCAGCGTCATCGCGCTGGCGCTGATCCCGTTGTTCATCCTGCCGGCCCGGCGGGTGGGCCGCCGGATGCAGCGGCTCACCCGCGAGTCGATGCAGCTCGACGCGGAGATGGGCTCGACCATGACCGAGCGCTTCAACGTCGCGGGCGCGATGCTGGTCAAGCTGTTCGGCCGCCCGGAAGAGGAGGCCGATGTCTTCGCCGGGCGCGCCGCCCGGGTCCGCGACATCGGCGTCACCACCGCCATGTACGGCCAGGTGTTCTTCGTCGCGCTGACCCTGCTCGCGGCGCTGGCCACCGCCGTGGTGTACGGGCTCGGTGGCACCTTGATCATCCGCGGCGTCTTCCAGCTCGGCACGCTCGTCGCCCTCACGGCGCTGCTCGGCCGGGTGTACGGCCCGATCACCGGACTGTCCAACGTCCAGGTCAACGTCATGACGGCGCTGGTCAGCTTCGACCGGGTCTTCGAGGTGCTCGACCTGAAGCCGCTGATCGAGGAGAAGCCCGGCGCGGTCGCCATGCCGCGGACGACGGCGCCGAACGGCTCGGGCGCTGCCCCGGACATCGAGTTCGACCACGTTTCGTTCCGCTACCCGAGCGCCAGTGAGGTCTCCCTGGCGTCGCTGGAGTCGATTGCGCGGCCCGTCCCAGAGCGGCCCGGCGCCGCCCCGAACGTGCTCAACGACGTGAGCTTCACCGCGCCGTCCGGCCAGCTGACCGCCCTGGTCGGGCCTTCGGGCGCCGGGAAGACGACGATCACCAACCTCGCCGCCCGGCTGTACGACCCCGATTCCGGCGCGGTCCGGATCGGCGGCTACGACCTGCCGGACGTCACGCTGGATTCGCTGCACGACGCGGTGGGCGTCGTCACCCAGGACGCGCACCTGTTCCACGACACACTGCGGGGCAACCTGCTGTACGCGCGGCCCGGGGCCACCGAGGCCGAGGTGATCGAGGCGTGCCGGGCCGCCCAGATCTGGGACCTGATCGCCTCGCTGCCCGAAGGCCTGGACACGGTGGTCGGGGACCGCGGTTACCGGCTGTCCGGCGGGGAGAAGCAGCGGGTCGCGCTGGCCCGGCTGCTGCTCAAGGCGCCGACCGTGGTGGTACTCGACGAGGCGACCGCGCACCTGGACTCCGAATCGGAGGCCGCTGTCCAGCGCGCGCTGAAGACCGCGCTGACCGGCCGGACCTCGCTGGTGATCGCGCACCGGCTATCCACCATCCGCGACGCCGACCAGATCCTGGTCATCGACGCGGGGAAGGTCACCGAGCGCGGCACCCACGGGGAGCTGCTGGCCGCGGACGGGCTGTACGCCGAGCTGTACCACACCCAGTTCGCCGTCCAAGACAGTGTTGCCCCGCTGAACTAACGGACGCTGTGCAGGGCGTAGCCGACGCGGCGGAGTTCCTCGCCCGCGACCTTCTCCACGTCGGCGGTCTCATCCGGGGACAGCGCGCGCCGCCAGCCGCCCGCGGTGATCGACGGCGCCTGCTTCAGCTCGCGCATCTGCCCGGGCGCCAGCGGCACGCCGACGAAAGTGGAGATCGCCGCCGCGGTCGCGGCCGGCCGCTCGATCAGCGTCTCGTAACGCACCGTGATGAGCTGTTCGGCTGGCAGGCTGCGGCGCAGCCGGGCGGCCAGCCGGACCGCCCCCCGCCAGCGCATCGCGGACTTGGCGGCCAGCGACAGATCGGTCCAGATGTCCCGGTCCTCTTCGGTTTCCACCCCGAAGAAGGGGTTGGGGAACTCGGAGTCGATGTTGGCGAAGCTCGGCTTGAACCA
>Ga0302319_10019676_pt1 | contig 12253 bp, 12 predicted proteins | sample Bog_T0_2_FD_203319 | JGI IMG/M metagenome (GOLD analysis project Ga0302319, IMG submission 203319) | Peat permafrost microbial communities from Stordalen Mire near Abisko, Sweden - Bog_T0_2 | ecosystem: Environmental > Terrestrial > Soil > Wetlands > Peat | place: Sweden: Abisko, Stordalen Mire... | reverse complement strand
AAAAGTCTTGGCTGACAGGCAACCGCGATGGCAATCATCACGCGCTGACGCATGCCGCCGGAAAGGTTGTGCGGGAATTCGCTGGCGATACGGTGTGCATTGGGGATACGCACCAGGTCCAACAGCTTGATCGCGCGGGCGCGCGCGGCACCGGCGGACAGGCCGCGATGGACACGCAGGACTTCGCCGATCTGCCGTCCGATTGTCAGGACGGGGTTCAGGGAGGTCATGGGCTCCTGAAAAATCATGGAAATAGCGCCACCCCGCAGGTGCCGCATCCCGGATTGCGGCAATGCCAGCAGTTCCTGACCTTCGAACAGGATGGAACCGCCGCGGGTGCACCCGACGGCAGGCAGCAGGCCAAGGATCGACAGGGCGGTAGCGGACTTGCCACAACCGGACTCGCCGACCAGCGCCAGCGTTTCCCCGCGCCGGACGCAAAGGTCCAAGCCCTGGACGGCGGTTTTGGTGCCGAAGTGGATAACGAGATCGCGTACATCCAGCAGCGGCGGTTCGGCGGACAGCGGAAATTCCAACGGCATCAGCGGCCCCTCGCGCGCGGGTTGAGTGCATCGTTCAATCCATCGCCCACCAGGTTCAGCGACAGCACCGATAAAACCAGCGCGGTACCCGGCAGGGCGACCAGGTACCAGGCGGTGCGAAGCTGATCGCGGCCGGCGCCGATCATGCTGCCCCAGCTGACCAGGTTGGGATCACCCAGACCCAGAAAGGACAAAGCCGATTCATTGAGGATCGCGGTGGCGACCATGACGGAGGCGGTGACGATGACCGGCGCGATGGCGTTCGGCAGGATTTCCAGAAAGACGATCCGCGGACCGCTGAAGCCCAGCCCACGCGCGGCCAGGACGAAATCGCGTCGGCGTAATGACCGGAACTCGGCCCGGACCAGGCGGCCGATCGCTGGCCAGGACACGATGCCGATGGACAGCGTGATCGTCAGGACCGATGGCGAGGCGATCGAGACGAGAACGATGACCAGCAGGAAGGGCGGAAACGTTTGGAAGATTTCCATCACGCGTACCAGCGCGTCATCGACGAAGCCGCCGAAATACCCGGCGCACGCGCCGACGATCGTTCCCAGCGTCAGACCGATAGCAGTCGCGGCGACGCCGATCAGGACTGAGACCCGGGCCCCATGGACAATGCCGGCCAGGATATCGCGGCCCAGTGAGTCGGTGCCCAGGGGATATTCGGCGGTGACGAAGGGCCAGATGAAGGGGCGCGTGACCATGTCCAGCGGGTCGTCCGGAAACACAAAGGGCGCCAGCAGAGCCGACGTGATCACCAGCAACAGGATGATCAGGCCGGTCAGTCCGGCTGGATTGCGCAGGAACAAACGAATTGGGCTCATGTCAGCTTGCCTCGATGCGCGGATCGAGCCAGGCCTGCAACAGATCGACCAGCATGTTGACGGCGATGACCATGAACGATGACAATAAAAGAATGCCGAGGAGGACAGAGAAATCTCGTTTCAGCACGGACTCAAACGCGAGCCGTCCCAGACCGGGCCAACTGAATACGGTTTCGACGACGACGGCGCCGCCAAGGATGGCGCCGGCATGCATGCCCGCGACCGTCGTAATCGGCAGCAGCGCGTTCCACAGCATGTGGCCCAGTACGACGGAACGCTGGGACACGCCTTTGGCCGTCGCGGTGCGGATGTAGTCCTGGTCTCGCACTTCCAGCATCGAGGCGCGCACGAGCCGCGCGTAAATGGCGATGAAGAACAAGGCAAGAGACGAGGCGGGCAAAACCAGATGCGCCGCGCGGTCCGCGATCCAGGGCAGGCCCGTCAGGCCCGCGCCGATCGTTTCGGCGCCGCCGCTTGGCAGCCAGCCAAGCCAGACCGAGAAGATGACAATCAGCATCAGGCCGATCCAGAAGCCGGGGATCGAGTAAAACAGCAGCGCGACGACCGACAGCGCCCGGTCGGCGAAACGCCCGGCGAAAACGGACATGATGACTCCGCTGGTGATGCCGATGACCAACGCGATGCTCAGGGCGCTGGTCATCAACAGCAGCGAGCCCGGCAGGCGTTCGCCGATCAGTTTCGCGACCGGAGTGTTGTAAAGTGGCGAGAACCCCAGATTGAAATGCGCGAGATTGTCGATATACGTCAGGAACTGATGCAGCACCGGCTGATCCAGACCGAAATGCGCGCGCAGGGCGGCCATCGTTTCCTCGGTCGCGGATCCGGCCTGCGCGGCGAGCGCGTCCGCCGCGTCGCCGGGTGCGAGGCGCAGCAAAAAGAAATCGATGACCACGATCGCGGCGACGGTCGGGATCGCCTGCCAGGCGGTCCGGCGCAGGGTGCGCCAAAGCCGATGCATGAAATAACCTCGCGTCAACGGCGCAGACCGGCCTGCTTCAACAGCGGCAGCACGCGCGCGCCGAAGAAGTCGAGGTCCGGTTTGAAATCGTAAAAACTGAGTTGAACCCCGTCGATTCCCGCCGCCTTCAAACGCAGGATATAATTCGCGACCTGATCGGGAGAGCCAACGATCTGGATATTCCCCCCAAGCGCGCGATGCTCTGGGCCGTCGCGTCCGGCCCGGCCGCGCCAGGCATGCGCGTCGCTGTCGAAACGGCCCATGCCCTGGGGCGCGGCCTCCGGATCCGCGTGTTCGACGATCGCGCGATAATACGCCTGAGCTTCCCGCTCGGTTTCCCGGCAGATCACCATGGGGTTGATCAGGGCACGGACTTCGCGGCCATTTTCCCGGGCTTCCCGTTTGATCCGGGCGATATGCGCTGGCAACGAGTCAAGCGCGCTTTCGATTTCCGATCCAGTGGGGCTCGTCATGAACACGATGTCGGAATAACGCGCGGCGAAATCGATGCCCGCGTCGGACCCCGTCGCGTTGACGAGGACTGGCCGCCCGTACATCGGTTTTGGGGTCACGAAGGCGTTGTTCAGTTTCCAGCGTTCGCTTTCGTACGAATAGTTCTCGGTTTCCGACCAGAGGCGTTGCACGACATCGATGAATTCGCTCGCGAGTTCATAGCGACGGTCGTGTTCGATCCGGGACCAGCCGAACATCTCATGCTCGACCGCACGATGGCCGGTGACGATGTTCACGCCCCAACGCCCCTTGGAGATGTGATCGAGCGTCGCGCCGAATTTCGCGAAATGCAGGGGGTGCCAGGGACCGTACAGGACATGGACGGTCGAAATGAGTATGATTTTACTGGTGATCGCCGCCATCGCGGCCAACGCCATGAAGCTGTCCAGCGCCTGTCCGTTCAGGACGCCGCCATATCCGCCTTTCGGCAGCCACTGCGACAGCCCGAACGCGAGATCAAACCCGAGGTCTTCGGCCTTTCGGACCAGGGCGGCATTGTAGTCGAAACTCCAATCGGTGGTCCGCGGCAGTTGGGATGCGCTCCATCCCCCCGCCTGGATTGGCAGGAACAAGCCTAGAAGCATCGGCTGGCGCAGCGCACAGGCCAGGGGGCTGTCCGGGAAAGCGGCCGGTCCGGACGGCGCGCCTCGCACGGGGGCATGAGGGACGGTCATCGCCAAGACGCCCGCGTGGTTGACTGTTCCATGATCGATACTCCGGGTTCGCGCCCGTGCTGGCGCCATCGGCGGCACTATCCTGCTTGTATCCCGTCTTATCAAGGTGATTAACAATATCTACGTAGATTTCAGGTTTATAATAAGACAATGCTGTTTTTGGCGCATTTTCCGGGTGCGATCGTTCGTTTGTCCGCGTTATTTTGGATGATATTTCTCCCGTGTCACCCGCGAATTCGGGCGTTTTCTTCGCGCGACGGGAAGCGGCGAACGAGGTGCCATCGCCGGGACATCATGGTCTGGAAAACATGAGCTCCGTGTGTCACGATGCGGCAGAGTTAATGGGAGGAATGACATGAGCCAGCTTGACGCCACTGGCCGCGACCTCGCGGCGGATATCATGAAAACCTGGACGCCCTACGTGCCGTCGTTGCAGCGCACCGAAGGACAGCCGCCGCCCATCGCGGCGAATGGCGGCCTGTCCTACATGTCATTCGACCGGCAAGGCGACGCCGGAACCACCGTCGCGCTCGACGACGCGCTCGCCCAGATCGCCGAGGGCGAGAGCCAGCGCGTGATCGACATGATCACCAGCGCGCCGCCGGGAGGCCCGGTCAGGACGAAGTGGGGACCCGCGTTCCGGAAATATGAGGAGTGCGTGGACTACATCCGCCGGAATAATGCCATCAAGGCCCCGGAAGGCGTCCTGGCGCTACCGATGCCCTATACGGTTTACGAGCGGCCGACCTACTCCGTCGTTCCGTCCAACGCCGTTTGGCGCGACCCGGCGCGCGCCGATACCGCGAAGATCCTGCGCGAGAACGAGCAAGACAATCGCCGCCGCGATCTTTGGTTCCCGCATATGATGCGCGACGCGCGGCGCATCGGCGAGTACTATCCGGGTCTTAAGCCTGACACTCCTGAATGCATGGACAAGCTCGGTCTCTCCCTCGCGCACCTCGAGTCCGAATGCGAGAACTTCTATGACGCGGCGGAGGTGGAGCGCGTGTTCTACCCCGAGATCGAGAAGCTTCTGCTGGAGTTTTTCCCGGACGCGACCGATGCGCTGGTCTACAACCACGACGTCTTCGACAAGGACTACCAGGGTGACCGCACGGAAGATCAGGACAACAAGAATCCAGGCGTGAATGCCCGTTACGCGACCCTCGTGCACAACGACCTGAACGACAATAGCGGCCGCGTGCGATGCCGGGAGTTGCTGACCCGGAATCTGCGGAACTTCGGGCGCGAGCAGCACTACACCGAGGAAGACGCCGACCAGAAGATGTCGCGGCGGTTCGTGTCGATTAATCTCGCGAAGCCGATGGAGACAGTCGAGCAGTTTCCGTTCGTGCTCTGCGCCTGGCCGTCCTTCGCCGACCAGCCGTATATCACGAATTACCGCGTCTATGATGACCGCGTCGGCGAAACGACCCGCTTCACCTACCGCCCGGACCATGAGTGGTACTGGTTTCCACGCCAGAAGCCCAACGAGGTCTCGATGCTGAAGTGCTATGACTCCGTGACCGACGGCTCCGTCTCGCGCTATTCATTTCATACCGCCTGTATCGATCCCACGGTGCCCCTCGATGCCCCGTGCCGGAAGAACGTCGTGGTACGGGCGTGTGTCTTCTTTTAGGGATATTGGAGGCGGCGGCTGGTGGCGATGCCGTGATACAAGGTGGCCGGGACATCGCGCGGCCGATGTCCCGGCCCGGCGAAGGGACTGGCGTCCGGGATCGCCTGAAAATGGGGCCCTTGACCGGTCGAGGTCCCGGCCGCCCGCGGACCGCTGACTGTCGGGCAACCGCTGGTCAATCCAGCCCCCGATCCACGCGCGCCCGTGATCACGGCGTCCGTCACGGCCGGCGAAGACGATCCCGGCGCGTTCGAACGCGGCTTGAAAATGCGCCGCGCGGTGACAGACGTCCTGGAACCCTTCGCTTTAGATTTCGGACATCATGAATTTATATCTGTTTCGTATCCAATATGGCGGGCCGTCCGGGTGGAACATGAAGCCACAGGCGCCATGGCTCGCGCCCAGAGGCCGGAGAGCGGCCATGGCGCGCGCCCGCTCTCCTCGCGTTGGCACCGCGGCGGACGGATGCGCCGATAATCCGTGGATCATGTACATATAACACGTCCTTAAAACGTGCTAATGTAAGTTATACTAATATGAATGTTGACTCACGAAATTTATCGGATAGCGTATGGCCGAATGCGTTTCCGAAGGGTTCCGATGACTCCCACGATCTCCCGCCGCGGCTTCTGCCTGGGCGCTCTCGTATCCGCCGCCGCCCGCACGGCGCACGCCGCCGATCTGTCCGGCGTGACTCTGCGGGTCGGCGATCAGGTCGGCTTCAATCAGGCGAAGCTGAAAGCGGCCGGGCTGCTGAACGACGTCCCCTATAAGATCGAGTGGTCGGTCTTCCCGGCCGCCGTGAACCTGCATGAAGCGTTGAAGGCCGGCGCCATCGATGTCGGCGCCTCTAACGACTCCCCGATGGTCAGCGCCTTCGCCGGCGGCTCGACCGCCGTCGCGGTTTCGGCCTGGGCGAGCGGTGGACGCGGCACCTCCCTGCTGGTGCCGAAGAACTCGCCGATACAGACCATCGCCGACCTGCGCGGGAAAACGATCTGTCCGACCACCCGTGGCAGCGTCGCGCATTTTCTGACCGTCGGCGTGCTGAAGCAGGCGGGCATCCCGCTCGATGCCGTCAACCTCGCCTTCCTGAACCCGATCGATGCCGGGGCCGCCTTCGCCGCCGGCTCGATCGATGCCTGGGCCACCTGGAGCCTTTATGCCGCCCGCGCCCGTGGCCAGCTTGGCGCGCGCATCCTCCACGATGGCAAGGGCATCAACTCTGGCTATGTGGTGAACGCCGCCGCGCCCGAGGCGGTGGCCGATCCCGGAAAACGGGCCGCCATCGCGGACTTTTCCAACCGTCTGGACCGCGGCTACGAGTGGTCGCGCGCCAATCCGGCGGCGCACAAGGCGTGGTACAAGACATTCTCGCGCCAGGACGACGACATCGTCGCCGAACTCTACCAGGACGAAATCGCCAACCGGCGCCTGGCGATCGACGATGCGTTCCTCGCCCGGCTGCGTCTGACGTACGAGACCTGGGTGTCGATCGGCGTGTTGAAACCGGGCCTGGACCTGGAGGCGCACGTCTTCCGTGGCCTGGCCGCCGGCTGATCGATGAGCGTGACCCAACTGACAGACGCGGCGGCACCGCCCGCCGTCGCCATCGAAGCGCGCCGGGTCCCGCCGCCGCGGCGCAAGCGCTGCTCGCTGCCGCGCCCGTTGCGGCGAGCCATAGGGCCAGTGCTGTTCTTCCTGCTGTGGCAGCTTGCCTCAAGCACCGGCGTGTTGCCGAAACAGGTGCTGGCCGGTCCGGCCACGGTGATCTCGGCCGGCGCGGACCTCTGGCACACCGGCGAGTTACAAGCGGCGATCCGTATTTCCATGCTTCGCGCCGTCACCGGGCTGGCCATCGGCGGCTCGATCGGCGTGGTGCTGGCGCTGCTGTCCGGCCTGTTCCGCATCGGCGAGGACCTGATCGACGCCACGGTGCAGATGCTGCGCACCATCCCCGTCGTGGCGCTGATCCCGCTGCTGATCATCTGGTTCGGCATCGGCGAGGCGCCGAAGATCGCGCTGATCGCGCTGGCCACGATGTTTCCGATCTACATCAACTTGAACGCGGGCATCCGCGGTGTCGATCAAACGCTGGTGGAGGCAGGGCGGACTCTGGGCCTGAACCAGTTCGGGCTGACCATCCATGTCATCCTGCCGGGCGCCCTGCCTTCCGCCCTGGTCGGGCTGCGCTACTCGCTCGCCGTGTCCTGGCTCGCTTTGGTATTCGGCGAGCAGATCAACGCCAGCGCCGGCATCGGCTACCTCATGAACACCGCCCGTGAATTCTTCCAGACCGACATCATCGTCGTTTGCCTTGTCGTCTATGCCGTCCTCGGCCTGCTGGTGGACGCCACGATCCGTCTGTTGGAAAGGTTGCTGCTGTCATGGCGCCCAGTGTTTACCGGAACATAAGTGTTTCCCGGAACATGAATGTTCGCCGGAACATGAGCGCCGCGGTTCGGGTGCGCGGGCTAAGCCGCCATTTCGGCGAGCGCGCGGTTATCGACGCGCTGGACATCGATATCGCACCGGGGGAGTTCGTTGTCCTCGTCGGCGCGTCCGGTTGCGGCAAGTCCACCTTGCTGCGCGTCCTGGCCGGCCTGGACGCGGAGATCACCGGCGACGTAACCGTGCCGGATCGGCGGGCCGTCGCGTTCCAGGCGCCACGCCTGATGCCGTGGAAGCGAGTCTGGCGCAACGTTGTCCTCGGCCTGCCGAACGGCGGCGGGCGCGATCGGGGTAAGGCCGAGGCGGCGCTGGCCGAGGTTGGGCTCTCGCACCGCTCCGATGTGTGGCCGAAAGTGCTGTCGGGCGGTGAGGCGCAGCGGGCCTCGCTGGCGCGCGCGCTGGTCCGCGAGCCGGACCTGTTACTGCTGGACGAGCCATTCGGGGCGCTGGATGCGCTGACCCGGTTGAAGGCGCAGGCGCTGGTGGCCGAACTCTGGCAGCGGCATCGCTGCGCGGTACTCCTGGTGACGCACGATGTCGAGGAAGCCGTGCTGCTCGCCGACCGCGTTCTGGTGATGGATCACGGCCGCATCGCCCACGAACAGCGGATCGATCTGCCGCGTCCCCGTGACATTGGCCAGCCCGGTTTCACCGCGCTCCGTGCCCGGTTGCTTGGCTGGCTCGGCGTGCATGCGGCGCATTGAGGGTAATGTCATGACCGATACCGCCAACACCGGCGTCCTGATCATCGGCGGCGGCATGGCAGGCGCCTGGGCCGCCATCGGCGCGACTCAGGCGGGCGCGACGGTGACGTTGGTGGACAAAGGGTATTGCGGCACATCGGGCGTCACCGCCTCGGCCGGTCCTGGACACTGGTGGGCACCGCCGGAGGCGCGGGACGCGGTGGTCGCCGCGCGGCTGAAGGCCGGTCAGAGGCTTGGCGAGGCGGCATGGATGCATCGCATCCTGGACCGGACCTGGCGGAATCTGCCGACGCTGGCGCCCTACTACCGCTTCCCACGGGACGATGCCGGCGTCACCAACTACCGCGCCGTGCGAGGTCCGGAATATATGCGAGCGCTGCGGGCACGGATCGACGCCCTGGGCGTGCGCGTGCTGGACCATCATCCGGCGCTGGAACTGCTGGCCTGGCCCGACGGGGCCATCGCCGGGGCGCGCGGGGTGCGCAGGCAGCATGGTAACACGGTCTGGGAAATCCATGCTGGCGCGGTGGTGCTGGCCGCCGGTGGCACCGCTTTCCTGTCGGGGCTTCTGGGCGCCCGGAACAACACCGGCGATGGCTACCTGATGGCCGCCGAGGCCGGCGCGGAACTGTCCGGCATGGAATTCACCGCCGCGTTCACCATCGCCCCGGCGCGGTCGAACATGACGCGAACGATGTCTTACTCCTTCGCCACCTACTACGACGAAGACGGACACGTGCTGGACGCGCCGCCGTACGGTCCGGCGCAGACCCGGTTTCTGGCGGCGGCGCTGCTGCGCGGCCCGGTGCTGTGCTCGCTGCACCGCCTGCCAGACGACATCAGGGCGCGGCTGCATCGGATTTCCCCGAACGTGCCGCTGGTGTTCGATCGCTGGGGCATCGATCCATTCCGTGACCGGTTCGAGATCACCTTGCACACCGACGGCACCGTGCGCGGTCTCGGCGGCGTGCTGGTGGTTGGCGATAACTGCGAGACCTCGGTGCCCGGCCTGTTCGTGGCGGGCGACAACGCGGCACGCGAGCATGTGGCCGGTGCCATCTCGGGCGGCGGCAATGTCAATTCCGCCTGGGCGCTGACATCCGGCCTGTTGTCCGGTGGTGGCGCGGCGGTACGATCGCGCCGCGTGAACGCGCCGGCGGGACGGCCAATCCCCCTGGGCCGAGCGGGTCTGCGTCCCACCGGTTCGGCGCGACCGGCCGATCTGGAACCCGCGCGGGCCGCGCTGCGGCGCGAGATGCGGGACTTCGATCGCGCGTTGTTCCGGTCCGCCGAGGGGCTTCAGGCGTCGCGGCAGACCCTCGACGCGGCGTGGGATGAAGTGTCCCGGCACGCCCAAGGCGGCGATCTGGCGGCGCGGGAGGCGGCGGCGCTGCTGGCCACGGCGCGCTGGTCGGTTGCCTCGGCGCTGGTGCGCGCGGAATCCCGCGGGATGCATTTGCGGATGGATGCGCCGGGGACGCGGGCAGATTTCGGCCACCGGCTTCTGGCCGGCGGACTGGACGACGTCCGGACGCGCTGGGACACGTCCGTGACCACCACTCCGGCATCAGCGATGGAGGCCGTGCCATGATCGCGTTGTTGTTCGCGGAGCGCTGCACGGCCTGCGATGTCTGCGTGAGCATTTGCCCGGCGAATGTGTTCGACTCACGCCCCGGCGGGCCGCCAGAAATCGCGCGCCCCGGCGACTGTCAGACGTGTTTTCATTGCGAATTGTACTGCCAGGCGGATGCGCTGTACGTCGCGCCCGAGTGGGAGCATGCGGTGGACGTCGACGCCGCCGCGGTGCTGGAGGGCGGCACTCTGGGCCAGTACCGGCGTCATTCCGGCTGGAACGAGTGGGCCAGCGAATATCCGAATGAACAGTGGCTGATGGAAACCGTCTTTCGCCGCTCGGCGGAGACTGGCGGTAAGCTGGAATAGCCGCGCCAGCGGCGCCGGCCAGGAGAACTGTCGATCGGCGCCGAAAATTGAATCCGCCGGCGCCGGTTATACGCCGGCGCGCCAGACGATATCGGCGACCTTGATGTCGACGGGGACAAGACCAAGCGCCCTGAAACGATCAGCGACGCGTTGCTGGCTTTGGGTCAAAGCCTCGTTCATCGGCAATACCTCGAACGGGTCTTTGGCCAAAGCCCTGGACCAGACATCCGCGTGGTTGCCGGTTCCCTCAGCCAAAACCGCGGCGACCTTGGCCCGATCGCCGCGAGCCCGCACAGCCGTCGCGGCGAACGCGTTGATCAATTCGGTGGTCAGCGCCGGATTGGCGCGGACGAACGCGCCGTTTCCCAGAAAGAACGAGTATTGCTCGCCGATCTCGGCGTTCGTCGTCAGGACCCGCACACCGGGACGGCTCGTGAACAGGGAGGTGTACGGCTCCCAATGCTCCAGGCATCGATGGCGCCGCGTTCGAACGCGGCGCCGGCATCGGCCGGGCCAAGATAGATCGGTTCGACCTGATCGTAACGCAAACCGGCCTTTTCCAGCACCAGAAGGGCGAAATGATGCGCCGACGAGCCTCGCCCGAAGGCAAGTTTCTTTCCCTTGAGATCTGCCAGGGTTTTGATCGGGGAGTCCGGCGGCAGCAGTACGGATTGCGGCGCACCCCGGTTCGCCGCGATATACAAAATATCGCCGTGCGCGGCCTGCGCGAACACGGGCGGGGTATCGCCGGCGGCGCCGATATCGATGGCGCCCAGGCGCATCGCCTCCAGCATCGGCGGACCGAACTGAAACTCGATCCATTCGATCGCGATGCCGCGCGGACCGAACAGCGCTTCCAGATCGTTGTTGGCCTTGGCCGCCATCTCGACAGGTTCGCCCTTCTGGAAGCCGATCCTGATTTTCTTCACGTCGGCCGAGGCCGCCGGATGGAACGCTGGCAGTGCCAGGGCGGTTGCGAGCAGCGTGCGTCTGGGAAGGGTCATCGGGTCATTCTCTCGATCGTTACGTGTTTATCGTGCGGTGGCCGCATCGCTTTCCCGCCGGTCTAACGCAGCTTTCATCGACGGGACCGGAGATCCCCTGGGTGGAGCAGCAGGCTCAGGACGGGCAGTTTCGCATGACGGCCTGTTCCAGCGCGGCGATCGTCGCGTCATCGGCGAAGAAACGCACACGCGAGACACAGGAGACATCGTGCGGATGAGGGGAAATATCCTCGTGGCCGGACCTGGCGGCGCGGACACGGGTGAAAATCCGGTGAGGTTGATTTTCAGGGCGAGCGCGCGGTCATTCATGGTCCGCACAGCGTCGTGCTTTTGAACCAGGTTGCTTCGCGAGGTTGGCACGATGCGATTGATCTCCTGCCGGCGATCCGGACGCGGCTGGCGTGCGCGGCACTTCCAGCGTCTGCCTCGTGCGGCGGTTCACGAATAACAGCACGGCACAAGAGGATAATTTCCCGTTCAAGGCAATAATTGACCAAAATAAAGATTTATTTTCTCCAAAATGCGTAGGCAGGAAGAGCCATGGCCGAGCGAGACCCCGCGTCAGGCGGTGGTCTTTCCGTGGTATCCGGCCACGGGAAACGCATGCCCAGGGCCTATCGATCAGATCCGATCCGCTGGCGATCTGGTCGAAGGACCCGATATGGATGAAAAAAGCCGGGCACTCACGACTTCACCACCGGTCGCGTCCCAGATAGCGGGAGCCCGGCCTTGGCCGGGCAAAACACGGTGAAATGGACGGGTCAGAGTTTCGGCCGATTGGGATTGTTTGGATGGCAATTCCCCCACCATTTTGTCAAACGAGACGGCTACCAGGAACCAAGATTCTGATCCCTATACCTTGCTGGCACCTTGCTGAAAGATTTTGAGATGAAATTATGCTCGGTACAACATTGAGTTACGGTGTAGGTCAGCGCGACTGAAAATCGCAGTGTCGGTGGTTCGATTCCGCCCCTGG
>Ga0302319_10019672_pt1 | contig 12256 bp, 10 predicted proteins | sample Bog_T0_2_FD_203319 | JGI IMG/M metagenome (GOLD analysis project Ga0302319, IMG submission 203319) | Peat permafrost microbial communities from Stordalen Mire near Abisko, Sweden - Bog_T0_2 | ecosystem: Environmental > Terrestrial > Soil > Wetlands > Peat | place: Sweden: Abisko, Stordalen Mire... | reverse complement strand
CGGACAAGCACACGAGCGTCTACTGCGATGCGCGCCGGCCGTGCATCGCACTGCCGGGTCCGCACCGCACTCGACGCTACGAGTTCAAACTCCTTCCGGGCGAACGGGATGAGGCGTTGCTCGAGCCGGGGGTGGTGCTGGATCTATTGGCCCGGCATGGCGCGAGTCCCGACGCCATTATCCGCAGGCAAACCGTGTACCGCTTTCACGCCCGGGTTGCCACGAGCTGGCGGCGCGGGCGGATCCTGCTCGCCGGCGACGCGGCGCACCTCACCCCGCCTTTTGCGGGTCAGGGGATGAACAGCGGCATCCGCGACGCCCACAATCTGGCGTGGAAGCTGGCGGCGGTGTGCAGCGGGCGGGTGGGCGAGGAGCTGCTCGCGAGCTACGAGACTGAACGGCGCGCGCACGTTTGGAGCATGATCCGGCTCGCCTTGACCATGGGGCGCGTCATGGGACCTTCGAGCCCCGCCGTGGGGCTGATGACGAGGACCGGCTTTGATTTGCTGAGGCTCTGTCCGCCGGCCGCCGACTACGTGCTGGAGATGCGCTACAAGCCCAAGCCGCGATTTTCGGAGGGATTTTTGTTGCCACGTCCGCGCACTGGCGGGGCGCTGCACGGGCGGCTGTTTCCGCAGGGTCGCGTACGCACGCACGATGGACGCAGCGTGCTGTTGGACGAAGTCCTGGGCAGCGGCTTTGCGCTGGTGGCACTCACTGGCGATGCGCGGGACATCTTTGGCGCCTGGACCGAAACGATGCGGCGCGAATTCGACGCGGCTTGCGTCGCGGTGCTGCCGCGCGGTGCTCCCGCCGTGGCTACCCCCGGCGTCATCACCGTGCACGCCGACGACGACACGATGATGCAAGCCCTGCGCGCCGCCGGCGATGCAATTTTCCTGCTGCGGCCGGATCGCTATGTGGCGGGGGAGTTCCGGCAATCCGAGGCGCCGGTGATACCGGATATCGTCAAGCGCTGGCTGGCCGCATGACCGGCACCGGCCTGCTTCACGGCGCGGCCGCGATCAATTCCGCGGCCGCCCGGGCCGCGACAGCGCGCGCCCGCCGCAGCGGCAGACCGAGGCCGCGCAGCAGCATCTCGCCCATGCGGGCTGCGATCAGCGCCGGGGGTGTCACCGCGCGCTCCTCGAGAACGTGTCGCATGGTGATCACGAAGGCGCCCATCACGAGCAGCACGCCGGCCTCGACATCGAGCTCCTTGCACTCGCCGCCGCGCCGGATGCGCTCCACCTGGTCGCGCAAGCCGCGGTTCACCGGCGCATCCGCAATGGTGGCCCCCGAATTCAGCCGCCACAGCACCTGCGCGCCATCCGGGTGCTCCATCGCGAATCGCACGAACACGCACAGGGCGCGCGCGAGCCCCACCGCCGGATCCGTGACGTCACGATTGGCGGCATCCACGGCTTCCTCGGCCTGGCGTCGCACCGCGGCGCCGATTTCCCGCGCGAACACATCCTTGTCGGCGAAGTGATTGTAGAAGCTGCCCTTGGCGACGTCGGCGGCGGTGACGATCTCATCGACGCTCAAGCCTTCGACGTCGCGATGCGCGAGCAGGGCACGCCCGGCGTGCAGCAGGGCCGAACGGGTCTTGGCGCGGCGCCGATCCGTGCCGGGGCCTGCTGCGCGTTTTTTTTGCACGCTTGCCATTAATGACCATTTCATACAATAATGACGAATTAGTCAATCGTAAAATTAGTCAATCGCCTGTCGGTCGATCGCTGGTCCACCCAGCGACGACCAATCGACCGGCGAAGACCGATCAGATCGAAACGAGGGAGGCGGCGTGAGCGAAAAGCAAATCGTGCGTGTGGAGCAGGACGGGGATATCGCCGTTCTGTCGATCGACAACCCACCCGTCAACACCATCTCGGCCGATCTGCGCCGTGGATTGTTCGCGGCGCTCGACCGGTTGGCGACGCTCACCGGCGTGCGCGCCGTGCTGCTGCGCTGTGACGGCAGCACGTTTTGTTCCGGCGCCGACATCGGCGAGTTCGGCGGGCCGCCGCAGGAGGCCGAGTTTCGGGCGCTGTTCGCGCGCATCGAGGCCCTCGAGTTTCCGGTGGTCGCGGCCATGCACGGCACCGTGCTCGGCGGCGGTCTCGAGCTCGCCATGGCCTGCCACTACCGCGTGGCCGCAGCGGGGACCCGGCTCGGGCTGCCGGAGGTGACCTTGGGCATCATTCCGGGTGCCGGCGGCACGCAGCGCCTGCCGCGGCTGATCGGTGTCGAGAAGACCCTGGACCTGATCATCAGCGCCAAGCCGATCGACGCGGCCGCGGCGCTCGCGATGGGTCTCCTCGACGCGGTCGTCGAGAGCGATCTCAAAACCGCCGCGCTCGCCTACACCCGCAGGCTGCTTGCCGCCGGCGCCGCGCCGCGACCGACGTCGGCTCGCGGCGTCGATCCTGCGACGGCCACCGCGGCGTCGATCGACAGGCTCACCGCGCTCGCCCGCAAGCTGTATCCGAACGCACAAGCTGCATTGACGGCCATCCAGGCGGTGGAGGCATCCGCGCGACTGCCATTCGCAGCTGGGCTTCTGTACGAAAACGAACTCGTGGATCGCTGCAAGGCGACGGTCGAGAGCCGGGCGCTGGTGCACTTATTCTTTGCCGAGCGAGCCACACGACGGGTCGTCGGGCTTGCCGCCGGGGAGGCCCGTGCGATCCGCAGCGGAGGCGTGATCGGTGCGGGAACCATGGGTGGAGGCATTGCGATGTGCTTCGCCAATGCGGGTATGCCGGTCACCGTGATCGACACCACGCAGGAGGCTTTGGATCGGGGACTGGCGGTGGTCGACAGGAATTACGCGTCCATGGTCAAGCGCGGCCGGCTCACGGCAGATGAGCATGCCAGGCGCATGTCGCTGATCCGCGGCTCGCTCGACTATGCGGATCTGGCCGATGCCGACGTGATCATCGAGGCGGTTTTCGAAAGCATGGATCTCAAGAAGGCGATCTTCGCGAAGCTCGACCGCGTCGCCAAGCCGGGCGCCATGCTTGCGACCAACACATCCACCCTGGACGTGGCGGAGATTGCGCGGGCCACGTCGCGCCCCGCTGATGTGGTCGGGCTGCATTTCTTCTCGCCGGCCAACGTCATGCCGCTGCTGGAGGTGATCCGCACCGATGCATCCTCGCCGGCCGCCGTCCGCACGGCGATGGAACTCGCCAAGCCGTTGCGCAAGACGCCGGTGCTGGCGAAGGTGTGCTACGGCTTCGTTGGTAATCGCATGATGGAGGGCTACGCCCGCGAGGCCGAGCGCATGGTGCTCGAAGGTGCGACGCCCAAACAGGTCGACGATGCGCTCGAGCGCTGGGGCATGGCGATGGGAATTCTCGCGGTGTTCGACATGGCCGGTACGGACGTCGGGGTCAACATCCACAAGGCCAACGCGCAGCACTATCCGCCCGATCCGACGTATTATCAGGCGGATTTCGCGCTGGTCGAGGCTGGACGCCTCGGACAGAAGAACGGCAAGGGCTATTACCGATACGAGAAGGGCGACCGCAACCGTCACGAGGACCCCGATGCCATCGCGATCCTGCGGGCGCGCGCACAGGCGCTCGAAGTGCCGCAGAAGACGCACTCCGATCAGGAAATACTCGACCGCTGCCTGTACCCGCTGCTGAACGAGGGCTTCCGCATTCTCGAGGAGGGCATCGTGCAGCGCGCCAGCGACATTGACGTGGTTTGGACGTCCGGCTATGGCTTTCCCCGCTACCGCGGCGGGCCGATGTTCCATGCGGAGTCCATCGGCCTCGCGACGCTGCTCGCGGGCATGCGCCGCTTCGGTGCCGAATTCGGTCCCATGCACTGGCAGCCGGCGGCCCTGTTGGTCGAATTGGTTGACAAGGGAATGAGCCTGGCGGATTGGGAAAAAGGAGCTGCACGATGAAAGTCGATGAACTCGTTGCGATCGACATCCACGTTCACGCCGAGGTGTCGTGCTGCCAGCCGGTCGATCCCATCTGGAAGCAATTCGAGGATGCGGCCAGCAAATATTTCAAGGCCGGCAAGCGTCCGACCATCGCCGAGACCGTGGCCTATTACCGCGAACGCAAGATCGGCCTGGTGATGTTCACGGTGGACATGGAGGCGGAGACCGGCTCGCGGCGGATCCCGAACCAGGAGGTCATCGATGCGGCGCGCGAGAACAGCGACATGATGATCGCGTTCGCGAGCGTCGATCCGCACAAGGGCAAGTTCGGGGCGCTGGAGGCACGGCGGCTGATCGAGGAGCAGGGCGTCAAGGGCTTCAAATTTCACCCCACGATGCAGGGTTTTTTCCCGAGCGACCGGCTGGCTTATCCGCTGTATGAGGTGATCGCCGAGCACAAGCTGCCGGCGATCTTCCACAGCGGTCATTCCGGCATCGGCACAGGCATGCGCGGCGGCGGCGGCGTGCGCCTCAAGTATTCGAATCCGATGTATCTGGACGATGTCGCGGCTGACTTTCCGGACATGACCATCATCATCGCGCACCCCTCGTGGCCTTGGCAGGACGAAGCCCTGTCGGTGTGCCTGCACAAGCCCAATGTCTACATCGATCTGTCCGGCTGGTCACCGAAATATTTTCCGCCGCAGCTGGTGCAATACGCCAACACCCAGCTCAAGCATAAGATGCTGTTCGGTTCCGATTTTCCGGTGCTCGCCCCGGACCGCTGGCTGAAGGACTTCACGGAGGCGGGATTCAAGCCGGAAGTCCACGATCTGATCCTCAAGAAGAATGCCATGAAGGTCCTGAAGCTCGACCAAACACCGGCCAAATCGGGCTGATCTTGGCCGCGGGAGATCGCGACTGGCAGCCGTCCGATTTCTCCGCGGACGCGGTGTGGCGGGAGGATGGATCGCTGCTGCTGACACCGCGCGCGCAGCTCGAGCCATATCCCGCGCGGCTCACGGATTGCCTGTCCGCGTGGGCGTCGGCCGCGCCGCAGAGGACCTTCGTGGCGCGCCGCGATGCACAGGGCGACTGGCGGGAGGTGAGCTATGCCGACGCCCTCCGCCGCGTGCGGGGTCTGGCCGCTGGATTGAGCCGGTTCGGGCTGTCTGCCGAGCGGCCGCTGTTGATTCTCTCGGGCAACAGCATCGAACACCTGTTGATCGGGCTCGCGGCGATGTACATCGGCGTGCCCTACTGCCCGGTGTCCCCTGCGTATTCGCAGGCGAGCTCGGACTTGGGCAAGCTGCGCGATGTGGTCAAGTTGCTCACTCCCGGAATGGTTGCCGCCTTCGGACCCGGACCGTTCGCGCGCGCCATTGGCGCCGTGGTGCCCGAATCCGTTCCCGTGCTGGGCGACGCGCTGGAGATTCCAGGCCGAACCGTGCTCACGCTCGGGGAACTCGAGTCGGCCGATGCGGCGCCGGCACAGCCCCTGCACGCGCTCACGGGGCAGGACACCATTGCGAAATTCCTGCTCACATCGGGCTCCACGGGCAGCCCCAAGGCGGTGGTGACGACGCAGCGCATGCTGTGCAGCAATCAGGCAACGACGCGCCACGCGTTTCCCTTCGTCACCACGGAACCCCCGGTGTTGATCGATTGGCTGCCGTGGAACCATGTCTTTGGGGGAAACGCCAACGTGGGTCTGGCCCTGTACAACGGCGGTTCACTGTACATAGACGATGGACGGCCCACGGCGGCGGGATTCGAACAAACCATCCGCAATCTGCGCGAGATCGCACCGACCCTCTACTTCAATGTGCCGAGCGGCTTCGAGATGCTGGCCCGGCATCTGCACAACGACGCCGGACTGCGTGACTTCTTCTACAGCCGGCTTCGAGTCTGCTTCTACGCCGGCGCGGGTCTGTCGCAGCCGACCTGGGACGCGCTCGAATCGCTGTCGATGGCGGCGCGCGGGCGCCGCGTGCCCATTCTGTCCGGTCTCGGGGTGACGGAGACCGCGCCGTCAATCACGTTCACCACGCCGCATGCGAATCGGGCCGGCATCATCGGATTGCCGGGGCCGGGAAATGTGGTCAAGCTGGCGCCCGTCTCCGGCAAGCTGGAAATGCGGGCCAAGGGACCGAATGTGATGCCTGGCTATTGGCGTCAGCCGGAATTGACCGAGAAGGCCTTCGATGAGGAGGGCTATTACCGCCTCGGAGATGCAGTTCGACTGTTGGATCCTGCGCATCCGCAGAAGGGCCTGGTCTTCGACGGCCGGATCGCGGAGGACTTCAAACTGGCGACTGGCACCTGGGTCAGCGTCGGGCCGCTGCGCGCCTCGCTCCTCGCGGCGCTCTCGCCGCTCGCGTTCGACGTGGTCGTCGCGGGCTTGAACCGTGATTTCATCGGCGTGCTGATATTTCCGCAGCTGCTCGCCTGCGCGGCCTTCCTGGAGCGGCCGCAGCCGGTCGATGCGGCGGACCTGATCGGCGATGAACGCCTGATGCGCGAAGTCGCCGGGCGGCTCGAAGTGCATGCGCGAGCGCATCCCGCCAGCTCAACCCGGGTCGAACGTGCGGTGCTGCTCGCAATGCCCCCGGTGCTGGATCGCGGCGAGATCACCGACAAGGGATCGATCAACCAGCGGGCCGTCCTGCAGCATCGCGAGCCGTTCGTCGAGGATCTGTATCGCGACGCGCCGCCCGCGCACGTGATCATCGTTGATTGATGGCGCGGCCACCTGCGGCCTCTGTTGCGCGGCGCGGCTCCGAAGGTGCTGGTGTCGGGGTTGCCGCGGGCCGCCTTGAAGCACCTGTATGACCGCCACGCCGCGGAAATTACCGCCGCACAGTTGGGACGCAATTGGGTCGAATTTCGCCGCCGCATGAGCGATATCCGGGAGGCACGCTTCCATTTGTCGCTGGGGGAAGTGGAGCGGCATGTCGGAGCGGCTGCGGTACCCATCGTCAATCACGACGGCGAAGTGCTGGCCGCGCTGGCGCTGGTGGGATCGGTGTCCACCATCCGGGCCGCCGGCGACGCGAAGCTTCGGCGCTGGCTGACGAAGGCAGCTGGGGAAGTGCAATCCGCGTTATAGGGGAGATGATGCCATGATATGTGAACGACCCCGCATGGCTAATGCGCATGGTATATGCGCATAACGCTCGAGCCGCAATGTGCGTTGCCGGCGCGTCATGGCATCACGCACGCTGCAACCGCAGCGGCGCCCGGCGCAGCGGCGCCCGGCTCATCTCATTGTTCTCGTTGGCCACCTTGGCGAGCAAGCGTATGAAAATCTCTTGCTCCTCGTCGTCGAGGGGTGCGAGCAGGCGCCGCTGCACGGCCTTGACGGGCGCCTCGAGCTCACGCAGGCGCTCGCGCCCGGCCGGGGTCAGGGACACCAGATTGATCCGCCGATCACCGGCTTTGCTCCCGCGCAACACGAGCCCCGCGGCCTCGAGCCGGTCGATGACGTCCCCCGCAGTGGAGCGATTCAGGGCCGTCAGCCCGGCCAGCGTGATCTGATCGATCGCCTCATGCCGCGAGATCACCGAAAGAGCCGCATACTGCACCGGCGTGAGATTGCCGGGGCACTCTTCGTGAAACAGCGCCGCAGCGATCTGATGACAGCGCCTGATGAGGTGGGCCGGGAGCAAATGAATGTCCTCGAGGCTCTGGGTTCCGTGCAAACGGTTCTCCTGATGGCTGGTACTTGGTCCATTGGCCGTTGTGGAACGACGGCTCGTGGTGTGATTGACAGTGTACTGTCGATCAGTACACTGTGTATAGGGCGGCTATTTCACGTCGGTCGGCAATTGGTCGGCGGCACTGCGAGGGGGTCGATTTGGGTCCATCCAACTCATTGCCGGTGGTGGTCGCCGGCGGCGGCATAGGCGGCATCGCCACCGCGCTCGCGCTGCGCGCCAACGGCTATGCGGTCGTCGTGCTGGAAAAGTCCGCCGAATTCGGCGAGATCGGCGCCGGGATTCAGCTGGGCCCCAATGCCTTCCACGCATTGCGGACCCTCGGCGTCGCGGATGAGGCGCTCGCGAATGCGGTATATATCGACCGGTTGATGATGATGGACGCCGTGAGCGGAACGCAGATCGCCGCGATCCCGGTCGATGAGCCATTCCGGCGCTGGTTCAAGAATCCGTATGCCGTGATCCACCGCGCCGATCTGCACGCGTCGCTGCTCGCACGCTGCAAGAGCGACGCCGGCGTCGAATTGCTCGCCGGCCACGAGGTCACGGGCTTCACGCAGCGCGAAGGCGGAGTCGAGGTGCAGACCGCGTCGGGCGCGACTTTCCGGGCCGCGGCGCTGATCGGCGCCGACGGCATCCGCTCGCGCGTGCGCGAACTCGTCGTCGGCGACGGTGCGCCGAATATCTCGGGGCATGTCTGCTATCGCGCCGTCCTGCCCATCGAGCAGATGCCCGAGACCCTGAGGTTGAATGCCGCCGTGCTCTGGGCGGGGCCGAAGAGCCACTTCGTCCATTATCCCCTGCGCGGTTGGAAGCTGTTCAACATCGTCGCGACCTTCCACAGCGCCAAGGACACCGCCGAGCAGTTGAATGCGCCCGGGACCGCTGAGGAGCTCATGGGCCATTTCGGTCACCTGCCGCCGGTGCCACGGTCGGTACTGGAACGCTCCGACGGCTGGCGGCGCTGGGTCCTCGGCGATCGGGATCCGGTGGCGAATTGGACCCAGGGCCTCGTGACGCTACTCGGCGATGCCGCGCACCCGACCCTGCAGTACATTGCCCAGGGCGCCTGCATGGCGCTCGAGGATGCGGTCTGCCTGCGCGATGAGCTCTCGCGCCTGCCGGGGGACTTCTCCGCAGCGTTCTTGAACTACCAGGACAAGCGCATCACCCGCACTGCCCGCATCGTGCTGTCCTCGCGGGCCATCGGCACGTATTTCTATCATCCTCAGGGCGTGGAACGGCTGGTGCGCAACCAAGTCCTGGGGGAAAAGACGCCGGAGGACTTCTATCGCAGCCTCGACTGGATCTATGGCTACGGCCGGGACCAGGCGGCCTGACGCCCGTGGCGGCGCCCCTGAAGCTGTACGGCTACTTCCGCTCCTCCGCGGCGTATCGCGTGCGCATCGCGCTGAACCTCAAAGGGCTGACGGCGGACCATGCGTTCATTCATTTGCGACGCGGTGAGCAGGACGGGGACGCCTACCGCGGCATCAATCCCAATGGCCTGGTGCCGACGCTCGACCATGGGGGAGAGTTTCATACGCAATCGCTCGCCATCATCGAGTATCTCGAGGATCTGCAGCATGATCCGCCGCTGCTGCCGGCCGCGGCGCGTGATCGGGCGTACGCGCGTGCCATCGCGCTCACCATCGCCTGCGACATTCATCCGCTCAACAATCTTCGGGTGCTGAAGTATCTCAAGAGCGACCTTGGCCAAGATCAGGCGCAGGTGGATCGATGGTACGCGCACTGGATCGCGGCCGGCCTCGCCGCCCTCGAGGCGCGCATCGCGCACGATGCGCGCACCGGCACGTTTTGCCTCGGGGATACGCCCGGCCTGGCGGAGGTTTGTCTGGTGCCGCAGATGTACAATGCCGAACGCATGCGTTGCGACCTCGAACCGTATCCTGTCCTGCGGCGCATTGCGGCGGCCGCGTGCGCGCTTCCAGCGTTCGCAGCCGCCGCTCCCGAACGCCAATACGACGCCGAATGAAGCGCCGATTCAAGGAGAGTTGTCATGTCCGCACTCGGCCGACTTGAAGACCTGCCGCCGCAGTATGTAAGCGGTTTGCGCGAGCGCAATGTCGTGCCACTGTGGCCGTCGCTGCGCGATGCCATCCCGTATGACAAGCCCGGCCGCAAGACCGAGCCGAGCCTGTGGCGCTATGCGCAGCTGCGGCCCGAACTGATGCGGGCCGGCATCCTCGCGCCGATCGAGAAGGCCGAGCGCCGTGTACTCGTGCTGTGCAATCCAGGCCTCGGCCTCGACACGCTGCGCGCCACGCCGACCATCTATATCGGCCTGCAGCTCATATTGCCCGGGGAGAGCGCTCCGACGCACCGCCACACGCCCTGTGCCGTGCGCTTCGTCATCGAGGGCCGCGGCGGCTACACCACCGTCGCGGGCGAGAAGCTGCCGATGGAAAAGGGCGATCTCATACTCACGCCATCATGGCTGTGGCATGAACATGGGCATGAAGGCAAATCGCCGGTGGTCTGGCTCGATGCACTGGATCTGCCGCTGATTTATGCCATGGAGGCGTCCTACAGCGTCGCGGGCCACGCGCAGCCGCTGACGGATGCGCACAACGGATCGCGACTGAAATACCGGCAGGGCGGAGTCGTGCCCTACGGCTCGCTCTGCCGCCCGCGCGCCGACTATCCGCTTATGCGCTATCCGTGGGGTGAGGTGAAATCAACTCTCGAAGGGCTCGCGGGCATCACGCCGCGCGGCGAACTCGTGCACGTGGCTTACGTGAACCCGGAGACCGGCGCCGAGTGTCTGCCCACCCTCGGCTTCTCGGCACTGCGGCTCATGCCGCGCGAGCCCGTGAGCCTGCCTTGCCGCTCGGCCTCGGCGGTGCTGCACGTGGTCGAGGGCGAGGGCAGCGCGGTCATCGACGACACGCGATTCGATTTCGCCGAGTCCGATACCATGGCGGTGCCGACGCACGCGAGGGTCCAGCTGGAAGCCTCGGGCTCATTGCCCACGTATCTGTTCATGGTCGACGATGCCCCCCTGCAGCAAAAGATCGGAATCTACCAGGTTCATGAAAAAGGAAACGCGCCATGACGAGTTATCTGTTTGACCCTCCGCCGATTCCGGCAGTGCCCGTGCGCGGCACTGACCAACTCTTCCCGATCCGCCGGATCTTCTGCGTGGGACGCAACTACGAGGCACACGCGAAGGAGATGGGCGTCGTCGCCGATCGCGAGAAACCGTTTTACTTCACGAAGGCGCCGATCACGTATGTGGCGACCGGCGCGACGCTTGCGTATCCGCCTGCTACGTCGAATTATCATTATGAGATGGAGCTCGTGGTTGCCATCGGTGCCCCGCTGTTCCAGGTTGATCAGGCCGACGCCTGGGACGGCATCTTCGGCTATGCCTGCGGCCTCGACATGACCCGGCGCGATCTGCAGCTCGCCGCCCGTGACAAGAGCCGCCCCTGGGATCTTGGCAAGGACTTCGAGGATGCGGCCGTTCTGGCGCCCATCGTGAGGGCGGGCGAAGTCGGGCGGATGATCCGCGGCAAGATCGAGTTGAAGGTGAACGGCGCGGTGAAGCAGTCCTCGGACTTGAACCTGCTCATCCACAATGTGCCCGCCATCGTGGCCGATCTGTCCAGGTTTTATCATCTCGGGCCCGGCGACATCATCTACACGGGTACGCCCGAAGGGGTCGGACCGGTGAAGCCCGGCGACCGGCTCGAGGGATCGATCGATGGGCTGGTCGGCATCGAGGCGACGATCGCCTGAGGCTCGAGGCCAATTAGCCAGTTACGGTTTGGCTTTACCGATGTGAGCGGTGCAGGCGCCATTCGCCCCTCCGCTCAGCCCATACTTGTTGATAGCCTCTTTGCCTACGATTACGTTCTGTCGGGGGCACTCGGAGCCACAAGCACTCTCGACCGTCATACCGATCGACAACAGCCATATCAAACCAACTTTCAGCACTCCGAAGCTGCCGCGAGACGCCGGCGGCGCGGCCGAGCCGCGGCTCAAATCTTCGCAATCATCCCGAGCAGCTCCCGAAAGCTGCGGTCGACAGATTTCGTGCTGGTGTTGAGCTGCAGATGCGCCTGCCGGTAGAAGGGTTCGCGCGCCTCGAGAATGTCCTTCAGCTCGCGCATCGCCTCGCGGGTGCGCGCCATAGGGCGCAGATCGCCCTGGTCGATGACGCGCTGCATGTGCTCCTGCGGGGAGGCCTTCACCCACACGGTCAGCGTGTTATCGAGCAGCAGTGGCAGCGTGTCGGGATCCGCCGCGAGACCGCCGCCGGTCTCGATCACGGCCGCGGGGTTCCGTGCGAGCACCGCGAGCAGGCTTTGGCGCTCGAAGCGCCGGTAACCCGGCTGTCCGTGCAGCGCCAGGATCTCGCCGATGGTGGCGCCATATTCCCGCTCGACTTCGCGGTCGAGCTCGAAAAAGGGCACACCCTCATGCAGGGCGAGGCGCCGTCCCAGGGTGGTCTTGCCGGCTCCGCGCAGACCGATCAGCGCGATGTACGCTTTGTTCGGCTGCCCAGTACGCGGTTTACCGAAGCGTTCCGCGAGCCATAGCCGTGCGGCCGCCCGATCCTCCGCCGACAATCCCTTCAGGATCTGCGCCGCTCCCGACGCGTCGATCCGATGCT
>Ga0302319_10019671_pt1 | contig 12256 bp, 8 predicted proteins | sample Bog_T0_2_FD_203319 | JGI IMG/M metagenome (GOLD analysis project Ga0302319, IMG submission 203319) | Peat permafrost microbial communities from Stordalen Mire near Abisko, Sweden - Bog_T0_2 | ecosystem: Environmental > Terrestrial > Soil > Wetlands > Peat | place: Sweden: Abisko, Stordalen Mire... | reverse complement strand
AATGGACGACTACATGGCGGAGGATCTTCTGAGCTGGCGTCGTCAGAGTCCCTACCCGATGGGTTCGGATTGGGTCTTCGCAAGTCCGTCCATGGGAGGCAAGCAGCCCTATTGGCCAGACAATCTCATGAAGCGGTACATCAAGCCGGTCGCAAAGAAGGCCGGTATCACCAAGAACATTGGTTGGCATACCTTTCGCCACTCCTTCGGCACGTTGCTGAAGGCAAACGGAGAGGACATCAAAACCGTGCAAGAGCTTTTGCGGCACGCAAACAGTCGGATCACGCTTGACGTTTACACGCAGGCAGTGACCTCGAACAAGCGAGCGGCACAAAGCAAAGTTGTAAGGATGATGGTTTCTAGCGTGGGCACAGTTTTGCCAGACGTGGGCACAACTGATTTTGGGAAGGTAGCTATAAATGCTCGGTAGTGGGCTTATTGTGCCCATATCGTGCCTAGATTATGCTGTCACTTTGAATGCCATTCGCTCCTAAGTACTTTGGAATGAATGGCGGGGACGACGGGGCTCGAACCCGCGACCTCTGCCGTGACAGGGCAGCGCTCTAACCAACTGAGCTACGTCCCCTGATAAAGCTTATATCTCAAACATGACTTAGTGTATCAGAGACAACGGGCCTTGGGAGACCATCGCCCCGGAAGAAGCGGCGCATGGATTGCTGAAAAACCAGTGCTGGCCCTCCAGACGCGCCCTGGCTCTAGGCTGGCCACATGGCGCGGTTACCCCGGCCGCCGGGAACAAACCCCATATCTACTGATATGCCCCGCACGCACTGCAGCAATTGATTGGCTATCGCGGGCAGTTTCTGCGCCGTCACGCGGAACGATGGCCCGGAGACGCTTACCGCCGCCACCGGCTGCCGTTGCGCATCCAGCACCGGCACGGCGATGCAGCGCAGCCCCTCCTCGAACTCCTCGTCGTCCACGGCATAGCCGCGGCGGCGCGTCTTCTCAATCTCCGCGCGCAGGGCCTCAACTGTGGATATCGTGCGATTCGTGTAACGTTCAAAGCGAAGATGGCTCAAAATATCGGTGATTCGCTCCTCGGGCAGGAACGCCAGAATCGCCTTGCCCACCGAGGTGCAGTGCAGCGGGTTGCTGGCGCCGATGCGGGTGATCATGCGCACCGAGCGCGCCGGCTCGATCTTGTCGATGTAGATCACGTGCGCCCCCTCCAGAATGCACAGATGCGCCGTCTCCTCGGTCTCGGCCACCAGGCGCCGGAGGTGCGGTTGCGCGCGCTCGCGCAAATCATATTGCTCGATGGCGCGATTGCCTAAATCAAAGAGCCTCAACCCCAGGCGAAACTTGCCGCCGGTCGTGCGCTCCACCATGCGGTGCTTTTCCAGAACCATCAGGAAGCGATGCGCCGTACTCTTGTGCAACTGCAGCGACGAGGCAACTTGCGCCAGGCCCAGTGGCGTATCGCTCTCTCCCAGCAAATCCAGCACAGCAAATGCCCGGTCCAGAGCCTGAACTTTATAGGTGCCTTGCGGGGGTGCATCGCGCATGATGTTCCTCTGCTGCATCATTAGATTTCTCTCTCATTCTGCCGGAATTGGGATGGCATGTCAAGATATGGTACGCAATCCCAAGCGCAGTATTCCCCTCAATAAATGCGCTTTGGGGCCGTGCAAGGCTTCCGCCTTCCTTAATCAAATTCTCGATAGACGCTAATACCATTCTCTCTGCCGCCGATAACTTAAGTGAGCCTTTGAGTTTCCGCGGGCCTGTAAGCATCCTTCGCCCTTGAATACCCAACCGGGAGCAGCCACATCTCCATATCATCCACCATCCCGATCCCAGATCCCATCATCAGCGCAGGCGACTTGTCCATCGCGGTCATCTGTCCGGACAAGCAACGCCGTAGCGACGCTACCATCGCTTTGGGCGAATGTCAGAACGCATCCATCCAGGAGTTTATTTCCTATCCTCCCAACCTCGACGATATATCGCAGACGCTGGGGAATAACTTCGACGTCATCCTGGTTGATCTGGACAGCGACCCGGAGTATGCACTCGATCTGGTTGAAAGCATCAGCACCAGTGACCTGGCTGTCGCAATCGTGTATTCGGCGCAGGCCGATCCGGATCTGCTGGTCCGCTGCATGAGGGCCGGCGCGCGCGAGTATCTCATGCTGCCTTTCGATAAGGGAGAAATGGCCGCGGCTCTGGTCAGGGCATCGGCCCTGCGTCCGGCACTTCGGCCCGAGAAAAAGACGAACGGCAAGCTGCTCGTATTTCTCAGCGCCAAAGGCGGTTCCGGAGCCACCACGCTGGCCTGCAATTACGCCGTATCGCTGGCCCAGGAATCCCGGCAAAAAACTCTCTTGATCGATCTCAATCTCCCCCTTGGCGACGCGGCCATCAACCTGGGGATCAAGGCTGAATACTCCATTGTCACCGCATTTCAGAATTCCAGCCGGCTCGATGCGCATTTCCTTTCCGGCTTGCTGGTGCAGCATAGCTCCGGGTTATTTGTGCTCGCCGCGCCCAGTGAATTGGCGCCCACGTTTGTCTCCGCGGACGTGATTGACAAACTGCTGCAAGTAGCCTGCCAGGACTTCGACTATGTAGTGGTGGACGCGGGCTCAAGGCTTGACTTGCAGCGCAAGCATCTCTTTGATGAATCCGCCACCGTCTACCTGGTCACGCAGGCCGGCATTCCCGAATTGCGCAACTCGCATCGCCTGATTGCGCAGCTCTCCGCCGAGGGCAGCCCCAAACTTGAAATCGTGATCAACCGCTACGACCCTCGCTCGCTGGAAATCGATGAGGAGCATATCACCAAGGCTCTCACCCGGCCGGCGCAATGGAAAATCCCCAACAACTATGCCGCGGTGCGCCGCATGCAGAACACTGCTACCCCGCTCACCGAAGAAGACTCGCCCATTTCGCGCGCCATCCGGCAGATGACTCGTTCGGTTTGCGGCCAGCCCGCTGTCCCGGAAAAGAAAAAGTCATTTAGCTTCTTCCGGTGAGTAACAGCCCGTCCCGGCTGTCAACCCGATCCCTCGATCCTCTTCGCACAACTCCTCGACGTGTGCATTGCGACTGTGCCTCAACCGGGAATCGCTCTTGGCGACATAGGCGTTTTTCAGGACCGATGCGACCATCCTTCCGTAAGCCACGCTGAATGAGTGCATTGGGCTGTTAAGCGACAAATGACTCCAACCAAACGAGCGGCCAACGTGTTTAGTAACAGACTCGTTCCCCCTTCCTGCACCATCCCCTTTGCTGCCGGCGGCGCTCTACTCACCACGCCAGTCTGAACAAGCAATGGTCTATGGATTGATTAGCCACCATAAGTCAGGGGGTTGGCCCTCCTGGAGTATCCCGAAGCGCTTATCTGGATCTCGGTTATCGGAAATCAGCGCGGCAACATCGGCCAAAACCGATCTGGTGTTTCCGATATAACTGTGCCCCATGAGGCTGGTGTCGACGGAGGAAGCGTCTAACGAATCCATGCCGCGCTGAGTCTCGATCTTGGGTCTTGCATCGCCCACTCTCCCTACGCAGTTAAAAAACAGTTTCTTCCCACAATTCACGAGCTTTGAAGCTGCCAGCGCCTGATCGTGATCCGATGCATACAAGGTCACGCGCATTGGCCGGATGCTTGCAACGGATACATCTTTTTCAAAATAGGATCGGTCCACGTCGGGCGCTGCAAAAATGATTTGGCCCAAGTGAGTTTGCTCGGACAATGTCAACTTGTCGACGAAGAGTGTGTGCATCAAGAGGCGGTTCCCCATGCTGTGAGCAAGGATGTGAAGATGGCCCATCCCTGGGCGTGCGAGTATCTCCTTCACATATTTTGTGAAGTTCGGTTCACTTGCCTCTGCCATTTTGCCGTCTTCGATATAAGCGGAGGGAAGCGCAGAGGCGTGCGAAGACCAGCTGTAAAGGAACACCGGACCTGGAAATTTGATGTCATACGCTATCTGAGCGGCCCTGCGGCATGCGTCATCGAACGGCACATTGAAGCCATGGATAAACAGCAGAGCGTCGTTGGTGGAACCTGCTTTGAACTCTTTGCTGACTTCCTTCCACATTTCGCCCTTGTCCGTAAGCGAAATGTTTTGGATGGAATAAAACCGATCCGAATCTCGATCCTGAATCCAATCAATAATGTTGTTTAAAAAATCTCCCTGCCGCTCCACAGCGACGTCACATATGCCGTACTGCAGGTCATGGGCATCGCTCCTCTCATTGAGCATTTGCTGCTTACCGTTCTTCACGGCAGTCTGCCTGTCAGTGGCGAAAATGACTCTTTTGGTTCCAAACTGAGGAGGGCGTTGGTCAAGTAGACTTTGCTGTTGCGCGACCCTCTGTTGGTCGTGAACCGTGACAGCATCCATAGCTTTTACGTTTGCTAAAGTCTGCTGGCTAGTCTGAACGTCTCTCAATTCATCCTGAACCTTCGCTTGAGCGTCACGGACCTGATTTCCGTATCCGGTCTTATCAGTCGGCAAAGCCGCAGGATTGTCGATGGCTGCCTCGGCTCTCTGAACAGATCGTTGCTTGTCAGAGATAACTTGCTGCGTCGCTTCGATTCCAGCCTGAATCTGAGATTCCTGTTGCAGGTTACTCTCATGCCGAAATTGCAGAGTTGCGGCTTGACGATCCAAGTTTTGTCTCGAACTTGGCATATTGCCCAATGTTATCTGAGCGGTCTTCTGCCACTCGGCTTTGGCTTGTCCCGGACCGAGTATGAGTTCGCTCCACACCTCTCCAGCGGATCTCGCACGCAGGACATAGTTACTGGATGGGACAACGTTTTCAAGAATGATTTCAAATTGCCCATTCGAGTCTGACACAGTCGTTGTAATTGGAACGCATTCACTGCGGCCAGCAGCAGTCGCGCACAAGACTATAATCGCCTCTTCAACGTTGGATAGATGCATGCCAGCCCCGGCATCGTTTTGGATGTTCTTCGAAACGACACCATCGATGACCACAAGTTGACTGTTGTCCTGCCCGAATGCGCACGTCACGGCAGCCGGAGCAAAGCATAAGAACACCACAATGGACGCTACGAACGTTCGGCTAGACATTGTCGCCCTCCCTCGTCTTACATTTGGGCAGAGAGTCAGCAATAGTGTATGACAAGTCTGTTCCCGATTGAGGCGGCATGTGGATACTGTTGCGCCGAAGATATCTGGCATGATTCCTCCCTTTAATATGTTTTGGGGTTCTGCACAGCCTACACAAACAGCACTCGTGAGCCTCGCCCGTACGGCCGACTCGAAAAGGTGGAGTGCCGCCTCCTTTGCTATCGCAGCAGGGCTTCTGAAGGAATCTAGACAAGAAAAGAGTCATGGGACCCTTTCAATCTCTTCTGATTGAGATATCTATGCATAGGGGGGACGCTCTTCGCGGAATGACTCATGGTGAACCTCCTGTTGTTCGCTCTCGGAATGGGGGAAGAGAGCGGAGTGCTGCTCTCTGCCGGAAACATTCGTTGGCGAGAGTCAACACAAGGATAGTGAGTGTACCGCGTCAGCCGTTTCAAAAAAATGAAAGGCAGGAAGGCATCGCTCGTATCGGCTCCCAGGGGCGGATCAGTACCCGCAAGTCGGCCAGTCGTCATTGACCTGCCCAGACAAGATTCTCAACGGAAGACGACAGCCCTCCGCGGGAAACGAAAGCCGCACCGCGCGGAATCTTCCCTTTGCGGCTCTTCCGGCGCATGATCGCTGGTTTTTAGGGCAACCGGTCGTACATTCCCTTGGCATGAGATGTCACGTTTCCAGGACGGTGAGCGCGGATGCACCGGCCGTCACTTCGAGAATGCCACGCCTGGAAATTGTTATTTCTTCTCTGCCGGGGCCGCCTTCTTGTGCTCCACGAAGATGTGTGCCTGATGGCAGCTCACACACGTCTTGCCTTTCATGAATGGATCAGACTTCAGTTGTGCCACCTGATCGCTGTGACAGGTATCGCATGTGCTTAACCCCGGCTTGCCCGCGAAATCCGGTGCTGTTGTCTCGCCATGGCACACGGTGCATTCGACGCCGCCGGTGCCATGCGGGCTGGCTTTCCATTGGTCATAAATCGCCTTGTGGCAACTGGCACAGGTATCCCCGGCTGGAAGCAGCCGATGGTGTATATGCGTGGCTTGATCCTGCTGGGCAATGGCAGGTTGGACGGCAATAGCCAAAGCGAGAAAACCGAACAGGGTGAGACCGAACATGCGCGTACAGAAACGATTCATGGACAGACCTCCAGAGTACGGTTTCAAGTATTGAACCGGCGATGACTGTAATCTGTGATACACATCACGTTTCACCGGAATGGCGGGTGGCCCTATATCGAGAGGAATTCTATTAGGTTGAGGGTGCCCCGGTCCCTTGCAGTTGGGGACCGGGGATTGAAAACTCCCTATCGTCCCGCCAGATCACTCCCGAATAGTCGGCCAGGAGTCATTGACCAGTCGAAGATTTTTGAGCCGCCCTTGCAGATCATTTCTCCTTCGTTTGGTAGAGTGGGAATGGGAAGATTGTCGAATTCCGGCTGCCGGGGAGCAAAAACACCCCTACCCCCCACCCCCCCTCCCTGTGGAAATCTTTTTTCGTGGGTATTTTTTACTGTAACCTGCATTAATTCAATAACTTGTAATTTACGCCCAGTAACTAATCAGTAACTGAAAACCCCGTTTTTTGCCCCTTTTTCAGCCCTTTTTGGGGCAAAAAGGTCACTGATTCGGCCAATTTCATCGATTTCTATTAGGCTGAACCGCCGTTGCAGCTCGCGGGACAACTCCTTTCCCGGCTCCGAAACCGCCGTTTCTTCGCCTCGCGCGCCGCTTGCGCTATCATTGCGTCTAAGGGTTGAGCGGCCTGTTTCCCCTCAAGGGCTGCTCCGGTGGTGTGCGTGACACGATTCTTCAAGCGTTTTGTCTTCGTTCTTTCCGTGGCGATCTTCGCCGCCCTTGGCCTGGGCTTTCTCTTTGGCGAGTTTGGCTGGTTCGGCGTTCATGCCGGCGGCCAGCAGGATGGCGCTTACCGCCAGATGCGCATCTACCAAGAGGTGCTCAAGAAGATTCAGACCGAATACGTCACCGATCCCAACATCAACGACGTGACCACTGGCGCACTGCACGGCCTGCTGGAGTCGCTGGACGCGGATTCCAGCTACCTGACTCCGACCGAATACAAAATCTACAAGGAGCGTCCGGCGACAGGCGCGGCGCAGGTGGGCATCACAGTCTCCAAGCGCTATGGCTACGCCATCGTGGTCAGTGTTCTGCCCGGTTCGGCAGCCGACAAGGAGCATATCGCGGACGGCGATGTGATCGAGTCCATCGGCGACCAGTCCACGCGCGAGCTCTCGCTGGCGGTCATCCGGCTACTGCTGGAAGGCAAGCCGGGAAGCACTGTGACCCTCTCCGTGGTGCGCCCGCGCAAATCCGACCCCGACAAGATCACGCTGACCCGCTCCATTGCCGCCGTGCCCGCGCTCGCCGAGCAGCAGTATGAAGGCGCATCCATTCTCTATCTGAAACCCGGCGCGCTGACCGCCTCCCGCGTGGATGAGATTGCCGACAGAATCAAAGCCGCCGGCAAAGACCGCAAGGTGCTGCTGGACCTGCGCGACTCCTCTGGCGGCGACTCCCAGGAGGGTTTGCGGCTAGCCAATTTCTTTGTCAAGCAGGGCACTCTGGCCGCGCTCGAGGGCCAGAAGTTTCCTCGTCAGACCTTTACCGCCGACCCCGCGCTATTCCTGACGGACGCGCCGCTGGCCGTGCTGGTGAACCGCGGCACCGCGGGCCCGGCCGAACTGACGGCCGCCGCCATCGAGGACCTGAAGCGAGGCGATGTGGTGGGTGAGCGTACCTTCGGCCAGGGCTCGGTGCAGAAAACCATCGAGCTGCCCGACGGCGCCGCGCTGCTGTTGACCGTGGCCAAGTACCAGTCCCCCGGCGGCAAGAAGATTCCGGACGAGGCCGTAACGCCCACAGTGGTCGTCGGCAAGGCCTCCGAAGAAGAATTCGAAGAAGCGACGCTTGCCAAAGGCGACGTGCCGCTTAACAAGGCGCTGCAACTGCTGAAGGCGAAAAGCGGCGACCAGGCTGCCCAACCCGCCCCGGAAGCGGCTCCCGCAGCCAGCTCAAGCGCAACCACGCCTGCCACCCCGCCAGCGACAAAGAAAAAGCCCGGCTTCTGGCGCCGCCTCTTCGGGGCGAGATAGGGACGTCTGAGAATCCATGAGCGCCAAAGAAGACTTTGCCGCCAAACTATTCCAACTGATGAGCCAGCTGAGAACTCACATCAACGCGGATTACGGCCAATGGACGCTAAAACCAAGTTGTAACGGCATCGCGGAAACTCGAAAGTTGAAAGGCAATTCCTGTGCTTGATCTGATTATGAAATCCGAAACTGACGATCCGGCCCTGATTGGGATTTTCAACTCCTTGCTTGATGGGCTTCTGACATTTAGCAATCCTGAAGAACTTTACCTTGTACGAATCGACAATTGGTTTGATCACAAGTGGCTGAAGTTCTCAGGCTATGGTACCGCCAAATCTGGAATCCCCTATTTAGGTTTGAAAGGCTCATTTTTTGACCGGTTCACATTCGAATCTGTGAAAGAGGAGTTTCACAATGACAAGTTGACCCTGCCTCCCTTCACTCCAAACAGAATCGTGAGCCAGCGTTGCTATACGAGGAACGGATCCAATTACACTGAAGCGCCATTGAGGCCACCACACCGCTTCACGAAACGATCGAGTAAATTGAATCTTCAGCAACGCATTGAGGATGCATATAGTTCTGCCTGTTTAGTCTGGTACAGCACAAATACAATTGTGAATGATCGAGCAAGTCTCATGGCCTACTCCGTGAAAGGCCGCGAGATTGAAAGCTGGTATTCCTCTTTTCAACGCAAGAACGTGTGGAAGCTCCATTCGACCAAAGGAACATCCAAAGAAAAGCTAGAGGCATATATGACAGCGAGGATGCATTGAGCGCAATTTTATCCTGTTGGTCTACCAGCCTCGATTTCCGCCTCGTTCATGATCCGGTACGCAAAAGAAGTTCCGCGCGCACTCCAGCAACGCATCCATGCTAGCCTTATGCTGAAGCATTTCTCCGCTCTTTGAGGGAGAATTGCCCTCGAGGCCTGAATCGCTTGGCTGTCACTCGTATCGATCCGCCTGAGATGCGCGGCCTTGGCCGTAGCCATCTGCTTCGAGCTGAGCCGGCGCCCCAGCATCGGCGGCGCAAACTGGCCGGAAAGCTGGCCCTCGCCTCGCTGCTCGTTCTGGCCGTGATTACCGGCTCGCTGGGCGGGCTCATGCTGGTCTACTCCGTCGATCTGCCCCAGATTCACGACCTGGAACGCTATCAACCTTCTACCACCACCGATTTATACGACCAGAAGGGCCGCATCATCGGCTCCTTTGCGCTGGAGCGGCGCGTAGTGGTCAACTATGACGACTTTGCGCCGGTGCTGCGCGAGGCCGTGATCTCGATTGAAGACAAGAGCTTTGAGTCGCACTGGGGCATCAACGTTTTTCGCGTCGGCGGAGCGCTGTGGCACGACCTCAGAAGCCGTGGGCGCGCTCAGGGCGCATCCACTCTGACCATGCAGTTGGCGCGCAACCTCTTTTTCTCCTCCGAACGCACCGCCAGCCGCAAGGTGCAGGAGGCTTATCTGGCCGTTCAGATTGAGCGCGCCTTCACCAAGCAGCAAATCTTTACCCTCTATGGCAACCAGATCTACCTGGGCCACGGAAGGTACGGCTTCGAGGCCGCCTCGGAGTTTTTCTTCAGCAAGCACGCCAAAGAGTTGACGCTGCCTGAAGCGGCTTTGCTGGCCGGATTGCCCAAGGGGCCGGTCGGATTCTCGCCGCTGCTCGCGCCGGAAAAAGCGCTGCGCCGGCGCAACCTGGTGCTCTCGGAGATGGAGCAAGACCGGGTGATCACCCACGATCAGGCAGAGCAGGCTCGCAACGCCCCGCTGGGGCTGCGCATTGCCCAACCCGAAACGTCAGTCGCGCCGTGGTTTCAGGAGGAAGTCAGGAGAGAGCTGGAAAAACGCTTCGGCAGCGAGCAGGTGCACGAGGCCGGCCTGAAGGTGGAAACCACGCTCGACCTGGACCTGCAAAAAACGGCCGATCGCGCCGTTGAGGACGGCCTGGCTGCCTACGAGCGGCGGCACGGCTGGATTGGCAAGCTGGAAAACGTGCTGGCCAGCGGCGCCACAATCGAGGATTACAAGCATCCAGACTGGGCTACGAGCTCCGGACCCGGCGATTACGTCCACGCCATGGTCACTCGCGTTCTGCCCATTGAGATTTTTGCCCGAGTGGGCAACAAACAGATTGTGCTCATGCCGGAGGACTGGAGATGGACCGGGACGTATTCCGCCGACGCCCTGGTCAAGCCCGGCGATGTGATCTACGTTCACCTGGCCGAGGCGGCGGAGGGCAAGCCGCAACGCGCCACGCTCGAACAGGACTCCGGCGCGCAAGGGGCTCTATTGGCCATCGACAACACCAGCGGCGACGTGCTGGCCATGGTCGGCGGACGCGATTATGAGCTTAGCCAATTCAACCGGGCTACTCAGGCTCAGCGGCAGACCGGCTCCAGCTTCAAACCTTACGTCTACACCGCCGCCATCGAGGATGGCGCCAAGCCCACCGACTACATCGTCGATGCCCCGGTCAGCTTCGGCGGCTACACTCCGCACAACTACGAAAACGACTACAAGGGCAGCATGACCCTCATCGATGCCTTCGCCGAGTCGCGCAACATTCCCGCCCTCAAGCTCGCCGACCGCGTGGGCATTCAAAAGGTCATCGACGTAGCCCACCGCTTCGGCGTCACCGCCAACATTCCCGCCTATCTGCCGATCGCACTCGGCGCGGTCGATATTACGCTCGAAGAGCAGGTGGCCAGCTACGCGGTCTTTCCCAACGACGGGCTGCGCGTGAAGCCGCGGCTCATCAAAAAAGTTTCCAACGCCGACGGCGCCACGCTGTGGGAGGAAGCGCCCGCCATCACCGAGGTGATCAGCCAGCAGACGGCGCGCACCATGATGATTCTTCTCCAAGCCGTCATCCAGCACGGCACCGGCGCGGCGGCGGCGCAGCTCAAGCATCCGTTTGGCGGCAAGACCGGCACCACCAGCGAATACACCGACGCATGGTTCCTGGGCTTTTCGCCCTCCATCACCTGCGGCGTTTGGGTGGGCTTCGACACCAATCAGTCGCTGGGAGAAAAAGAAACCGGAGCGCGCGCAGCCCTGCCCATCTGGATGACCTGGATGCGCGCCGCCATCGTCGGCAAGGACAATGAAAAGTTTCTCGGCGATGAAAAGGACGATTCCAAGCCGAAGGCCTCCGCGCAGCCGCTCGTCAGACCGCAACCGCCCACTCAGCCAGGAGCAGCTGCCGTCACCAGGCAGCCGCTCGCTTCGCCAGCAGCCGGCTCGCCCGCCAGGACCGTGAATACGAATTCGCCCGCCAAGCCGCTTCCGTCCTCGACGCCAAATGGCGCGGCGGCAAAACCACCAACTCTGCCCGTCGCAAAACGCTCCGTACAGCCAGCCACGAGCACTGTCACAGACAGGTCGCAGGTGAAACCGGCATTGGACTTGCAGCCTGTTCCCGCCAAAGCTGCTGGCGCAGTCAAACCTGCTCTGAATTCAGTTCCCAGTCCGCCCAAACCCAAGGACCAGCGATAAAAATGAAATGGCCCTTTTTCGTTCGGTAATTATCTGCAAGGCGTTTTCAACAGCCAAATCACGAATCTCACATCCTGATATGCGGGATAGATGCAAGGCGAGTTCTGCCTGTTGATCGAAATCCATGCATGTTATTGAAGAAATATATACTTAGGCGCATGATCCATGCAATGAGAGGAAGCGGTGATGCATAGAATGCTGAATTTATCTGCAAGGATTAAGGGGTCAAAATAAATATCGTAGGGGGGGAGGGGGTACCTGAAAAACTGGGGTACGGACCGGGCATCCCCTGTCCGGTCGGACAGGGGATGCCTACTCTTCTATTTGTCAGTGTGCGCCTGCAAAGGGTAATTATCTGCAAAAGGGATGAGAGAGTGCATGGTCTCCTACCCTTTCAGCGATAAAACTGCCTAATGTCACTATTAAGGAACCTCTGATCAACCCATCATTTTCTCGCACACAAGAAAAAATCTGACCAAGTCGGCGATTTCGTGCGCTGTGTCCTCGATTTTTCCGGCTTTACGCCGTGCTACCTGCCTCGTTTTTCGT
>Ga0302319_10019670_pt1 | contig 12257 bp, 8 predicted proteins | sample Bog_T0_2_FD_203319 | JGI IMG/M metagenome (GOLD analysis project Ga0302319, IMG submission 203319) | Peat permafrost microbial communities from Stordalen Mire near Abisko, Sweden - Bog_T0_2 | ecosystem: Environmental > Terrestrial > Soil > Wetlands > Peat | place: Sweden: Abisko, Stordalen Mire... | reverse complement strand
CGTGGGCTTGTCGTACTTATCAGAGGTGAGGCCCAGGATGACAATAGGCGAGTCCGCGGGATTGACCTTGCGATAAGTGGGGTTGGCGGGGAGGTTTGCCGGCAGGTAAGTGCGGGCTGCGTTGATGGCCGCTTCGACGTCGCGCGCTGCCCCGTCAATGTTCCGGCTCAAATCGAATTGGAGGGTGATGGAGGTGGAGCCGAGCGAACTTGACGATGTCATCTCTGTGACACCGGCGATGTGGCTGAACTGGCGCTCGAGCGGAGTTGCAATGGAAGACGCCATGATCTCGGGGCTTCCACCGGGCAAACCGGCCCCAACGGAAATGGTTGGGAAATCCACTTGCGGCAAAGGAGAAACGGGCAGAACGTTGAAGGCGATGGCGCCGACAAGAAGCACACCCACGGTGAGCAGGGTGGTTGCTACGGGGCGTCGGATAAAGGGGGCGGAGATATTCATACGCCCTCCGCCGGGAGCGGCTCACCGCCGGGATCGACCTTCTTCGCAGGGCTTGTGAAGCGATGGCCGATGCGGTCGAAGAAGATGTAGATGACGGGAGTGGTATAGAGCGTAAGCACCTGGCTGAGCAGCAAACCGCCCACCATGGCAATGCCCAGCGGACGGCGCAGTTCTGAGCCCATTCCGGAACCGGCAGCCAATGGAATGCCAGCCAGCAGCGCCGCCATGGTGGTCATCATGATGGGGCGGAAGCGCAGCAGGCAAGCCTCGTAGATAGCGTCGGTTGAGTTTTTGCCGTGCTCTCGTTCGGCCTCGAGGGCGAAGTCCACCATCATGATTCCATTTTTCTTGACGATGCCGATGAGCAGGATGATGCCGATGATGGCGACGACGCTGAGGTCCTGCTTGAACAGGATGAGGGCCAGCAACGCACCGACGCCCGCGGAGGGCAGCGTGGAGAGAATGGTGATGGGATGAATGAAGCTCTCGTAAAGGATGCCGAGTACGATATAGACGGCGGCGAGCGCGGCGAGAATCAGCAGGCCTTCGTTGGAAAGCGAGCCCTCGAAGGCAGCCGCGGTTCCCTGGAATCCGTACTGAACGCTGGCCGGCATGTCGAGTTCTTTCTGAGCCTTTTCGATGGCCGTGATGGCCCCGCCGAGCGCGGCGTTGGGGGCAAGATTGAACGACACGGTGACTGCGGGGAACTGGCCCTGGTGATTGATGGAGAGGGACTCAGTGGCCTTCTCAAGATGAGTAAACGCGCTGAGGGGAACGGAATTGGACGGATTTGAACCGGTGACTGCATTCGAAGTGGTGGCGCTTCCGCTGGTTCCGACGCCGGAGGAGACCGCATTCAGGGGCGCATTAAGCACCCCTGATGACGGCGTGTATGCCGCGGTGGCTGTAAGTGCGTTGGAGCCGGCTGAGGAAGACCCCGAGGAGGCAAAGGACGAGGACGCGCCGGGACCCGACGTACCGGAAGATGCATTGGACTGGATATACAGATCCTGGAGTTGAGAGGGGTTTTGCTGGGCGTTGGGATCAGCTTCCAGGATCACGTGATACTGGTTCAACTGGGTGTACATGGTGCTGATCTGGCGTTGGCCGAAAGCATCGTAGAGCGTGTTGTCGAGCGTGGTGGGCGCAATGCCAAGGCGCGACGCAGTGACCCGATCGACCACCAGCGACACGGCAAGGCCGCCAGTTTGCTGATCGGTGGCCACATCGGCAAGTTGAGGCAGCTGCTTCATTTTGTCGACGAGCCTGGCGGTCCACAAATTCAATTCGTTCGCGTCAGGGTCTTCGAGCGTGTATTGGAACTGGGTGCGGCTGACGCGGTCGTCGACCGTAATGTTCTGCACCGGCTCCATGAAAAGCTGAATGCCGTCGACTTGTTTCAGATTCTTCTGCAACCTGCGAATCACGTCAGCAGCGCTCAGCTTGCGCTCCTCGACAGGCTTGAGGTTGATGGACATGCGACCGCTGTTCAGCGTGGTATTTGTGCCATCCGCACCGATGAAAGAAGACAAGCTCTCAACGGCTGGATCCTGGAGGACGATTTGGGCCAGTTGCCGTTGCTTCTGCGCCATAGCCGCGAAAGAAGTGGTTGGAGGCGCCTGCGAAATGCCCTGAATGACGCCCGTATCCTGGGTGGGGAAAAATCCCTTGGGGATGATGATGTAGAGGAAAACGGTGAGCGCCAGGGTTACGGCGGCAATAATCAGCGTGATGGTCTGGTATTCCAGCACGAACTTGAGCGTGCGGCCATAAAACGCAATGATGTTCTCGAAGACACGTTCAGATGCTTTGAAGAACCGGCCCTGTTGTTCCTTGGGATTGTGGCGCAGAATGCGCGAGCACATCATGGGCGTAAGAGTGAGGGAAACCACGGCCGACAGGATGATGGTGACTGCGAGGGTGACCGCGAACTCGCGGAAGAGGCGGCCGATGACACCGCCCATGAACAGCAATGGAATAAGAACGGCGATGAGCGAGACGGTAAGGGAAATGATGGTGAAGCCGATTTGTTCCGCGCCCTTCAGGGCCGCTTGCATGGGGCTGTCGCCGGCTTCAAGATAGCGAGAGATATTCTCGATCATGACGATTGCATCGTCCACGACAAAACCAGTGGAGATGGTGAGCGCCATCAGCGAAAGATTGTCGAGGCTATAACCCAGCGCATACATGGCGCCAAAGGTGCCTACCAGGGAGACGGGCACGGCGATGCTGGGAATAATGGTGGCGTAGAGGTTGCGGAGAAAAAGAAAGATGACCATGACGACCAGGACAATGGTCAGCCCCAACTCAAACTCGACGTCAGCGACGGAGGCATTGATGGCCGTGGTGAGGTCAGTAAGGGGGGTGACCTGAATTGAGGCCGGCAGGTTCACTTCAAGCTGCGGGAGAATCGCCTTGATAGCCTTCACCACGTTGATGGTGTTGGCGCCAGGCTGCCTTTGGATGTTGAGGATGACGGCCGGAGTCTCGTTCATCCAGGCCGCCTGGTTGTTATTTTCGATGCCGTCGACCACATTCGCAACGTCCTTCAGCATGACAGGCGCGCCATTGCGGTAGGCGATGACTACTTTGCGATAGTCGTCACTGGTTACCAACTGGTCGTTGGCGTTGATCTGGTAATCCTGATGAGGACCGTCGAAGTTACCCAGAGCGGCATTGACGCTGGTGTCGACGAGGGCTGTCCGCAGATCTTCAAGATTGAGGCCGTAGGACGACAGCGCAGTCGAATTGGCCTGAATGCGCACGGCGGGCTTTTGTCCGCCGCTGATGCTGACCAGGCCTACGCCGGCCAACTGCGAGAGCTTGGGCGCAAGGCGCGTATCCACCATGTCCTCGACCTGCGAGAGCGGAATGGTGTTGGATGTGATGGCCAGGGTGAGAACGGGAGCGTCCGCCGGATTGGTTTTGCTATAAACAGGCGGCGCGGGAAGATTGGAAGGGAGATAGCTCTGCGCGGCGTTAATTGCAGACTGAACTTCTTCCTCGGCTATATCGATATTCAGGCTGAGAGCGAACTGCAGCACCACCACGGATGAGCCGCCGGAACTGGTCGAGGTCATCTGGCTCAACCCCTGGAGTTGGCCGAATTGGCGTTCGAGGGGAGCGGTGACGGTGGTGGCCATGACGTCCGGATTGGCTCCCGGATAGAAGGTCACGACCTGGATGGTGGGGTAATCGACCTCCGGCAAGGCAGAAATCGGCAGCTGGGTATACGCAACGATACCCACGAGCAGGATTGCGGCCATCAGCAGCGAGGTTGCAACAGGACGCTGGATGAAAGGCCCGGAAGGACTCACGGGGTATTCCCCTCCACGGGATTGGATGGTTGCGCTTGCTTCGATATCTGGACCTTGCTCCCGGCCTGCAGCTTCTCAAAGCTGCTGGTAGCCACGACCTCGCCGGGGTTGACTCCTCCCACCGAGATCATGCCCGCATCCGAGACGCCTGTCTTGACATTACGCACGCTCGCCAACCCGTTCGCAATAACGTAGACGAAGGCTGCCGTTCCATTGTGTTGAACTGCCCCGGTGGGCACCAGCGTAACGCCATCGTGAGTGTCGACCAGCAACCTTGTATTGACAAACTGGTTGGGGAAGAGCGAGCCGTCCTTGTTGTCAAAGAGGGCGCGCAACTTGACGGTTCCTGTGGTTGGGTCAATCTGGTTGTCGATGGTGAGTAATTTTCCAGACGCAATCTTGGCAGTCTGTGCACGATCCCAGGCATCCACCGGCAACGTATGCACCTTCCGCATCCGCGCCCGCACCTGTCCCAGGCTATCTTCAGCGAGAGTGAAGATTACGGTAATGGGCTGCACCTGGGTGATGACCACCAGCACAGTGGATCCGGAAGCCTGGAGCACGTTTCCGGGGTCTACGAGGCGAAGCCCAACCTTGCCGGAGATCGGCGCCGCGATGTGGCAGTAGCCGAGCTGAACCTGGTCGTAATTCACGGTGCCTTGATCGTTCTTGACCGTACCCTGATCCTGCAGGACAATCTTTTCCTGATCATCAAGCAACTGCTTGTTGATCCCGTTTTGTGCCCACGCTGTGCGGTAGCGTTCGAGATCCATCTGGGCTTGCCCCAGAATGTTGGTATCGCGCTCGAGGGTGCCCTCGGCCTCGAGTAACTGGGCCTGGTAAGGCCGCGGGTCAATGTCGATGAGCGGATCGCCCTTTTTGACGTATTGGCCTTCGTTGTAATGCACGGCAGTGAGCACTCCGCTTGCCTGCGGCATGATGGACGTGGTGTAGACCGGAGTGACGGTGCCGAGGGCATCGACGTAGACGCCGATGTTGCCTTTTTTGGCTGATGCGACGGTAACGGTGACGGTGGGCTTGATGGCCGCCAGCTTCTTCTTTGCTGCCGCTTCCTTGGCCTCATTTTCGTGGATGAGCGCGACGATACCGACGATGAGAAGCAGCAGCAGGAGCAAGCTGATCCACAGAATCCATTGCTTGCGAGGCTGAGATGGTGGTGCAGACAACTGGTGATCAGCGCCTATGTGCTGGTCATCTGTTTTGCCTTCAATTTCAGACATTTACGACTCCGCGCTTAGACACGATTGAGGAGCTGCACTTCGCAGAATCGCAGGAATTCCGCGCAATTGCAAGTTGCGGCCCCTCCACTTGGACAGTCAACGAGCGAGACGCCAGCAGGGCTCTGTTAGGTGAGACGAGTGACGAGCCCTTGAGGTTGCATACGGCCATTCTCGCCGGATGGGCCGCATGTTCCCATCACCACACGCGCCCTTCCATTGCTTCCTATCGGTGATTCGGAGGCACTTCTTCGCGCATGTGCAATACGGACCATACAAGGGCGACGGCTGAAAGCGATGATGGAGGGAGCTTAGTGGAAATTGCGCTCAAGTCGAAGGAACTGCCGCGGACAACGTATCGCGGCCTCAGGAATGCGGTTTCAGACAGTGTTGGCGATCCAAGCCGGTGATGGGTATTTCACTTTCGCCAATCGTAACACGCCGTTTGCGGTGCTTGATCGACTGGCTACCATCTCGCGCCATTCTTTCCCGGTGGTGGTTGTTCCGAGAACAAGAACCGGCAAACGCACACGAAATCGGCTGAAACGAGGTCAAATCTCGATGAACGTAAGCATCATTCCTTTCGACCCAGCCACGTTTCTTGCAAACGCCGGGCTCGGCCGAAGGATTGTCGAATTCAAACCGAGGGAAACCTTCTTTTGCCAGGGCGATCCCACAGACTCGGTCTTTTATCTGCAAAAGGGCCGCGCGAGACTAACTGTCGTTTCGCAAAACGGCAAAGAGGCCACCATTACGCTGCTTTCCGCGGGCGACTTTGTTGGTGAGGAATGCCTTGCAGCGGTAGTCGGACTTCGCCTTGCGACGGCTGCGGCCGTCAACAACTGCACGGCCCTCAAGATCAAGAGAGATGAGATGGTCCGCGTGATGCACGACGAACCTGCGTTCGCTGACGTATTCCTCAAATTCCTGCTGGCCCGCAGCATGCGCACGCAGGCCGATCTTGTGGATCAGCTATTCAATTCCAGCGAGAAACGCCTGGCGCGGATTCTGCTGATCATGGCGGAATTTGGCAAGCCCGGCGATCCGGAGACCTATATTCCGCCGATTACGCAGGAAACTCTGGCAGATATGATCGGCACCACGCGGTCGCGCGTGAGCTTCTTCATGAATCGGTTTCGCAAGCTGGGGTTCATCGACTACAACGGCCGCATCCAGGTGCACAAGTCGCTGCTCAACGTGGTGCTGCTCGACCAGTTGCCCGACCACAACTCTCAAAACCCACCTATATCATTTCCGGTGTGACCCTGGCAGTCTCTTCGCGCCTCCTTCGGCGCCAACCAAATGCTATTCGGACGACTCTTTGGCCCGGGGATTATGCCATCCGCCGTCTGAGGTGACAAGCGCGTCAGCCTGCTTCGGCCCCCACGTGCCGCGCTTGTAGGTGAGGCTGCGAGGATGGTTCTTCAACACCGGCTCAACCACGGCCCATGCTGCCTCCACTGCGTCTTCACGCGTGAAGAGCGCTCCATCGCCAGCCATTGCATCACCCAGCAAGCGCTCGTAGGGCGTCTCTTCTCCCGGCTGCTCTTCAAGCAGATAAAGCTCGCGCTGGACTCCGATAAACTCCTTGCCGGCGAGTTTCACACGGGCTGCAAGGCCGATGGCCGAATCGGGAGAGAGGCGAAAGCGCAGGTAGTTTGCGAGGCCGGTGGCCGGCGCTGAGTCGGCAAAGAGGCGTTGCGGTGCAGGCTTCAACTCCACCAGGACTTCAGTCGCGGTATCCGGAAGGTACTTTCCGGAGCGCAGATAAAACGGGACGCCCTCCCACCGCCATGAGTCGATGAAAAGTTGCAGAGCGCAGTAAGTTTCGACGTCAGAGCCTTTGGCAACGCCCGGCTCGCTTCGGTAGCCGGCGTACTGCCCGCGAACCATGTCAGTGGGCTTAAGTGGACGCATGGCTTGAAAGATTTTGGCCTTCTCGGCTTGCACTGCGCCAAAGTCCCTGCCCGCCGGGGGCTCCATGGCAAGCAACGCGACGATCTGAAACAGGTGGTTCTGGATCACGTCGCGCAGGCATCCGGCCGTCTCGTAAAAAGCAGCGCGGTCGCCTACGCCAAAGTCCTCTGAGAGGGTGACCTGGACGCTGGCCACATAATTGCGATTCCAGATCGGCTCCAGGAATGCGTTGGCGAATCGAAAATAGAGGATGTTCATGATCGCTTCCTTGCCGAGGAAGTGATCGATGCGGAAGATCGAGTCTTCAGGGAATGCCGCGCGGGCAACGCGGTTGAGTTGCTTTGCCGAAGCCAGGTCGCGTCCAAACGGTTTCTCGACGATGACGCGCGCATCCTTTGCCAGGCCGGCCGCACCAAGCCCTTTAATGACGGTTTCGAAAAGCATGGGCGGGATGGCCAGATAGTGCGCCGGACGCCTCGCCTTGCCTAACGCCGCTTTGAGCGCGGTGAACGTGGCGGGATCTTTGTAGTCGCCGCTTACATATTTGAACAGGGAGAGAAGGCGCTGGAAGGCGCGCTGGTTATCGATTCCCCCGGACCGCTTGATGCTGTGCGCAATGCGGCGGTGCAAGCGCTCCAGGGTGAATTTCGGGAAGGCTACACCGATGACCGGTACAGTGAGGACGCCGCTCTTCACCATCGCATAGAGCGCTGGGAAGATCATCTTGTGGGCGAGGTCGCCAGTAACACCAAAGAGCACCAATGCGTCGGAATCGGTCCGTGCCATCACGCACCTGCCTTGCTGCCGGCGGTCTGTTCTTGATGACCGCCGAACTGGAAGCGAAGGGCGGAAAGCAGTTTCTCTGCGAAGTCGTCTTCTCCGCGCGAACTAAACCGCTCATAGAGTGCGGCGCTGAGGACTGGCACGGGAACCGACTCGTCGATTGCGGCCTGGACGGTCCAGCGGCCCTCGCCCGAGTCAGAAACGCGGCCGGAAAACTTGGCCAGGTCAGGGCTATCGAGGAGCGCGATGGCAGTAAGATCCAGGAGCCAGGATGCGATCACGCTGCCGCGGCGCCATACCTCAGCGATGTCGGCAATGTTCAGGTCGTACTGGTAAAGCTCCGGATGGCGCAGAGGCGTGTTCTCAGCATCGACGATCTGCTTCTGCTTGCCGGCGTTTGCGTGTTGAAGAATATTCAAACCCTCAGCATATGAGGCCATGATGCCGTACTCGATGCCGTTGTGAACCATCTTGACGAAATGGCCTGCGCCGATAGGGCCGCAGTGCAGGTAGCCGTGTTCCGCGGTGCCACCCACCTTCTCGCGGCCGGGAGTGCGCGGCGCACTATCGAAACTTGGGGCCAATGCTGCGAAGATCGGATCGATGCGTTTTACGATCGCGTCTTCGCCGCCGATCATCAGGCAATAGCCGCGCTCGGCACCCCACACTCCACCGCTGGTTCCCGCGTCGACGTAATGAATGCCCTTCGGCTTCAAATCGGCGGCACGGCGAATGTCATCGTGATAGTAGGAGTTGCCGCCGTCGATGATCGCGTCGTCGGCTTCAAGCAGCGGAACAAGCCTCTCAAGCGTGGGGTCGACCACTCCGGCCGGCACCATCAACCAGAGCGTGCGAGGCCTGGCGAGCTTGCTGACAAACTCTTCAAGCGAGGCGGAACCCACGGCTCCTTCTTTCACAAGCGCTTGTTCGGCCTCAGGATGGACGTCGTAAACAACGCAGTGGTGGCCGGCCCGCATAAGGCGCTGCACCATGTTGGAGCCCATGCGACCCAGTCCAATCATGCCTAATTCCATGCGGTATACCTCTCTCAACGGGCTGAACAGTCTCTGTTTAAGATGCAGGCTCGGCTTGTGCGTTTGCTCGCGGGGGGCCGCCGCCGGCAGGACCGCCGTCTGAGCGAGGTTGGGGAAGTTCCAGCTCACGGCGGAAATCGATCTCTGAGAAAGAATGCTACATCAGACGTCAATCCCTTGACAGCAGACGGACATGATTGCGCGGCAGACGCAGGCAGTCGCTGTTGCCGCTAGTGGCGTGGAACCCATGCCAGGTCGCCGCTCATAACGTAAATTGCGAGCGCTGCGGCCATGAGAACGGCGCCCACCCAGAAGCGCCAGTCGCGGTGCATTCGCATCCAGTACGGACCGGGACTTGGCTCGCCGGCGTCGCTGCTCATTCCTTCATAGTTATGCTTGTTTCCCGTCATTGCTTCTCCATCTCTGCCGTGTATTCACCGCGACAGGCAGCGCGGTTAAGGCTTGCGCGGTGCACCAAGGCCCGTTGTGCCGCAGGCACGTTTGCGTCTACACCCTTCCAGATGTCCAGGGCCGGTTGTTGAATGGCGCGGGCATACGAGAAGGACAACGTCCACGGCAGCCTGGACTTGAATCGGACGTGCATCGCATTCAATCGAGCTGAGGCCAATTCGCCGGACTGACCGCCCGACAGAAATGCCACGGCTGGAACGGCAGCCGGCACGGCACGCAGAAGACAAGCCACGGTAGCATCGGCCACCTCGTCCACTGTCTCCTGCGTGGTGCAGGCCAATCCCGGGAGCACCATATTCGGCTTCAGAATCATTCCTTCCAATAGCACCCGCTGCGCAAGAAGCTCGACGAATACCGTACGGAGCACCTTGTCTGTCACTTCGGAACAGCGCGCCAGCGTGTGGTCGCCGTCCATCAGCACCTCGGGCTCAACAATCGGTACCAGGCCTGCTTCCTGGCAGAGCGCGGCATAGCGCGCCAGCAGGTGCGCGTTGGCGCTCATGCAGCCCCAGCTTGGAATGCCGGCGCCAATTGTAATGACAGCGCGCCACTTGGCAAAGCGCGCGCCCAATTGGACGTATTCAGCCAGGCGCTCTCGTAATCCATCCAGGCCTTCCGTAGCTTTCTCGCCGGGGTGGCCGGCCAACTCCTTCGTGCCCTCATCCACCTTGATTCCGGGAATGATTCCTGCCTGAACCAGCACCTTCACAAATGGAGTGCCGTCTTTCTTCTGCTGCCGGATCGTCTCGTCGAAGAGAATGGCGCCGCCGATGGATTCGCCCAGGCCAGGCGCGGTTACAATCAGTTCGCGATAGGCGCGCCGTGCCTCCACAGTCTGCGGAATGCCGAGCGCGGCGAATCGACGGTTGCAGGTTCCCAGGCTTTCGTCCATTGCCAGCAGTCCCTTGCCGCCGGCGAACAGTGCCTGTACGGTGTCTCGAAGCTGTTGAGGATTCATTCTGGATTGTTCCTTTTCCGACCCGTTTCGAAGACGGGCTCTTTTTGTTGGATGCTCGAAATGCGATTGGGTATCAGGAATGCGGAATATCCGGCCCGTGTTACAGTTTTTCACCCTGCAGGCCGAAGGGTTGAGCAATTGGATACACGTGATAGAACCGGGCGAGCGGCGAAATAAAAAGGCGCTCTTTGCCGAGTGGCATTGAGCGTCCTTTGAGTTAGCCAGGAGCTAACTGACTAGTTATTCATCTTTGTTAGGCGATAAGCCTCGCCGCCGGTTCATTAGTAGTTGAAGCTCGCCTCGCAATTACCTAATGTCTCGCGGGCCTGCGTAGTGAACTGAATTCGGAGCAAATCTCCCATTGCGTATGAAAAGGTATGGGTCGTGTCGAAAAGCGTAGTATTTGCGCTCGCCGTTCCATAAGTCACGGTAAGTCCTGTATTGATCCCAGAATCCGCAGCGGACATGGCAGTGCCGGATGGCAGGTCCCAGATGCTGAACGCCCCGCTCGACGCGCTGCTTCCCGCATGACCGCAGCGAACAGCCAGGCCGCTCAAAGTCCCCTTGGTGGTCATCAGCACCTGCGCGACGCTCTCCGCTCCGACAAGGGACGCGCAGGATGGAGTGGCTGAACCCGCTCCAAACATGGCAACGATAGAGGAGTCCGGAGCCGTGCCGGTGCAATATGCCTGAACCGTTCGCAGGTTCGTCCCGCCGCAGCCGGAACAGGTTCCGCGGATGGCTACGTTGTTGAGGTTGGTGGTTCCGGAATCGGTAAGGCCACTCACGGTAGGCGATACGGCCAGGACCACGTTTCCCGATCCTGTCGTACCAGAAATTTGAGACGAATTAATCTGGCCGCTGCTGTTGCCGAGCGGAATCCCGGCCCACTTTCCCGGCTTTCCGGACGCAACATTGACCCATGCAGCAATTCCGTTGGGCATGGCGCCGGAATTCTGTTCGGTGTCACCTTGCGCCCATGTGCCGCTGGTGGGTGCAGCAGAAGCCTTAGTCGGAAATTGCATTTCAAGTCCAACCACGGGTGGGCTGTACTTCAACGCGGCCGGCGATGAGAATGCTTTCACACGGCTGTTGAGCGTGATGAGGACCGCAGCAGGATTTAGAGCATTGATACTGTTGATCTGATTGTTTGCGAACTCACCGGGAATCGAGATGTGCTGTTTGTATCCCAGGTCGACAGTTGAGGAGACCACAACGGTTCCTGTATCGCTGGAATTGCCATTGAAGCCCGAGGGGCACACGAAGGGAAAGGTTACGGTGCTCGACGTGGCGCTCGAATTGATAAAAAGGCCCCCGGTTCCGTTGTAGCCGTTGAGGAATGATTCTCGTGTGCCGATGAGATACATCTGCTGATTCTTCCCAAATGTGTTTGCGGATGTGGTCACCGTCAAGACATTGGAAGCGCAGGACGTCGCCTTAATGGTCGCCGATGGACCTGAGCAGACCAGGCCTCCTCCGGGGCTTGTGCAGGTCGTGACACCGTAGTTGGGCGAGCCTGTAGTGCCGGACTGGTAGACCACATCGACAGGAAACCTCTGGTTCGTCGCCGAGCCGGATGCCCAATTTGCAGGCGGCGCAAGCACCTGTCCCGCGAACAGCGTTGTTCCGTTGGGCAGCGCGGCGAAGGTAGTATCTGCCTCCAGGAAGGGCGACGCGAACGTGCCATACTGATAAATCTGGTTGAAATAGCAGTCTGTAAGGCATTGGAAGGTAGCGGCATTCGCACTTACGCTCCCGAGCGCCTGACTGTTCAGACTTCGATAGGGAACAGAGTAAGTGGTGTGACTTGCATATCCCGCCGTTCCGTTTCCATTGCCTCTAATTGCGCCTGGCAGGCCTACAATCGGAGGCGTACTTTGCGCCCCGCTGGCTATGTCCATGGTGGCATTTGTACCTGCGATATACACTGCGGTTTCATTCGATGGGAATACGCTTAACAGGGTGCAGTTAGTGCCCGCCGCGTTCGTTCCACAAGCCGTCCCGCTCTTATCTAAACTGAGAATGAGCTGAGGAAAGTTATTGGTTGTCGGACAGGCTAACAGCATAATGCCAGCAAATC
>Ga0302319_10019669_pt1 | contig 12257 bp, 8 predicted proteins | sample Bog_T0_2_FD_203319 | JGI IMG/M metagenome (GOLD analysis project Ga0302319, IMG submission 203319) | Peat permafrost microbial communities from Stordalen Mire near Abisko, Sweden - Bog_T0_2 | ecosystem: Environmental > Terrestrial > Soil > Wetlands > Peat | place: Sweden: Abisko, Stordalen Mire... | reverse complement strand
GGCCCACCAAGGTCACCGCTTTAGGGCAGCCAGGCCTGCGGTTTTGGGGTTACCGGCCCCGGCGGCGGTGCCTTAGCCTCTAGGGCATGCTCCACCTGAGTTCGTCGCCAGAGCTCGACAACCATGAGACGGGCCCCTCGCACCCCGAACGCCCGGGCCGGGTGGAGGCCGTCCTCGAGGGCATCGACCGTGCTGGCCTCCGCGACTCCGTCGTCGCCCTGGCGCCCCGGCGAGCCACGGTGCAAGAGCTGTTGAAGGTCCACACCGCCGAGTACCTCCGGGCGCTCGAGGACTTCTGCCACTCGGGCGGGGGGGCGCTGGACTTCGACACCATAGCCAGCCCCGGGTCCTGGGACACTGCCCTTCTGGCCGCCGGCGGGGTACTGGCGGCGGTCGAGGCCCTCGGGAACGCCGGCAAGGGGGTGGGCTTTGTCGCCCATCGCCCACCCGGCCACCACGCCACAGCCGACCAGGCGATGGGCTTCTGTCTCGTAAACAACGTGGCCGTTGCCGCCGCCGCCCTGGTCGACCAGGGCGAGCGGGTCCTTGTCCTGGACTGGGACGTGCACCACGGGAACGGCACGCAGGCTATTTTCTGGGACGAGCCGAGGGTGCTCTACGTCTCGACCCATCAGTGGCCCCTCTACCCGGGGACAGGTGACGTGAACGTCACCGGCGGGCCCGGGGCCCCGGGCCTGACCCTCAACATCCCTGTGCCCCCGGGCACGACCGGCGACGTGCTGCTTTATGCGTTCGACGAGGTCGTCGCGCCGGCCGTCGCCGCCTTCGGTCCCAGCTGGGTCCTCATATCGTCCGGGTTCGACGCCCACCGCGACGACCCGTTGGCGAACCTGGCCCTGTCTGCGGGCGATTTCGCCGATCTGGCGGTCCGGGCCCAAGCCCTGGTCACGGGTCCGGGCCGGGTGGTGGTCGTCCTCGAGGGTGGTTACGACTTGGGTGCCATCAGGGCCAGCGCGGGGGCGGTGGCGGCGGCCCTGCTGGGCGAGGGCTACCGTCCCGAACCCGCCACGTCGGGAGGGCCGGGGGCCCACGCCGTCGAAAGGGCCAGGCGGGTGCGCTCAGTCTTGGGCTCGGGCGGCTGACGGCTCGCTCAAAGGGACCGCATCAGCTGGTACACGCCGGCGAAATCGCCGGCGGCCTTGGCCGGGAGCGGGACCACGCCGCCTAGAGCGCGGGCACCCCAGGCTATTTGGGCCGTGCGCTCGACGAGGGCCACGATATGGAGCACCTTGGCCGGGGTCGGCCCGACGGCCACCATCCCGTGGTTGGCCAGGAGGGCGGCACCGCGGTCCTGGAGGGCGGCCACGGCGTTCGTGCCCACCTCGGCCGACCCGGACATGGCGTACTCGGCGCAACGGACGTCCCCACCGACGTACATCGTGAACTCGTCCACGCATGCCACCAGCGGTTCGTGGCTGCAGGCAAACATCGTGGCCCACACGGGGTGAGCGTGGATGACCGACCCGACGTCGTCGAAGGCGCGGTAGCAAGCCAGGTGCAACAGCAGCTCCGAAGTGGGGCTGCGGCCCTCGGCACAGGCCACGACCTGGCCCTCGGGACCGACTACGACCAGGTCCTCGATGCCCATGGCCTGGTAATCGACCGAAGACGGTGTACAGACGATGGTCCCGTCGGCCTGGCGGGCCGAAATATTGCCGGAGGTGCCTTCGACGAGCCCGCGGCGCAGCAGCTCCTTGGCCGTGGTCAGGACGATCTCATGCGCATTTTCAACTGTTCTCATAGTCACCTGCTTTGACGTAGTACTTGGGGATTGACGACGTTGTCCGGTACCTTCCCGGCCATGAGCGCTTCCAGGTCGTCGGCCACCGTTTGGGCGCCCCTGGCCTCCGTGTCGGTCGTGGCGCCGCCGATATGGGGGCTGAGGACGACGTTGGGCATGGACAGGAGAGGATGGCCGGCGGGGAGCATTTCGCCTTCGAAATGGTCGAGGCCGGCCCCGCTCAGCCGGCCCGGCTCCAGGGCCTCGACGAGGGCGGCCATGTCGTGGAGCTTGGCCCGGGCCGTGTTGAGGAAGACCGACCCGGGGCGCATCCAGGAGAACTGCTCGGGCCCGAAGAAGCCGACCGTCTCGGGGGTGACGGCGGCGTGCAGGGTCACTACGTCGGCGTCCCGCACGGCCGCCCGCAGGTCGTGGCCCGCTGCCTCCACGTAGGGGTCATAGAGGACGACGTCCATCCCCAGCCCCGCCAGGCGCCAGTGCAGGGCCCGGCCGACGGCGCCGTAGCCGATTATGGCGGCCCGCCGCCCGGCCAGTTCCCAACCACGGAACCGCTGGTAGGGAATGGTGCCGCGGCGGAACACCTCTAGTTCGCGCACGTCCCGGTCGGCAGGCAGGATGCGCCTGACGACGGCGAGCAGGAGGCCGACGGCGAGCTCGGCTACGGCGTCAGCGTTGCGCCCCGGGGTGCGCAGGACGGGTATGCCGGCGGCGGTGGCCGCCTCGACGTCGACGTTGTTGGGATCGCCCCGGGTGGCGGCGATGGCCCGGAGGGGCAGGTCGAAAACGGGCCCGCTCACGAAGTCGGCCTCTACGACGGCGATATCCGCGCCGAGCGCCTTCAGTCGTTCGGCCAGGCCGGGCCCGTCGTAAATCTTGAGCGGCTCCTGGTCTATCCAGGGCTCGTAGACGACATCGGCCAGGAGCTTCAGCTTGTCGAAACCGGCGCCCCTCATGGGCGCGGTGACGAACGCCCGGTGAGCGGGGCCGGGCACGTTTTTAGGAACCGGCACGGGTGCAATACTGTCCCCTCGTGCCGGCCAGGTCCCAATCCGCCGACGCCACATCTTCTACCGGCGGCGCCCCCGGCCCCTCGTACCGCGGCAACGGCGCCCTGGTGGCGGGCGTGGATGTCGGCACCACGGCGGTGAAGGCGGTGGTGGCCGACGAGGACGGCAGGGTGGTCGGGCGGGCTCGGGTGGCCAGCCGGCTCGCCATAGGCGCGGGCGGCAACCTTGAACACGACGCTCAGGCCTCCTGGTGGGAGGCTCCAAGGTCCGTATTGCGACAGGCCATCGGCGCTGCCCGCCCCCGGGCCGTGGCCGTCTCGGCCATGATGCCGTCGGTGACGGCGGTCGGCCCCGAAGGGCGACCGCTCGGCCCCGGGCTGCTCTACGGTGACGGGCGCCTCGCCCCTTCGTCGGCCGGCGTTACCGGCGACCCCACCGCCAACGACGAGATGGCGCGCCTTTGTGGTTGGGTGGCGGCCCACCACCCCGGCGCGAGCGGGTACTGGCCCGCCCAGGCCGTCGCCAACGCCTCTCTCGGGGGCGAGGGGGTGACGGACCTGGCCTCGGCGTTCGCCGCCGGGCCGCTTTTCGGCGGCTCGGGCTGGGACGAAGCCACCTGCCAGGCGTCCGGTTTCCCGGCCGCCCGCCTGCCGAGAGTGGCCGTTTTCGGCGAGGCCATCGGGCGCGTGGCTCCGGGGGTACTTGGTGCTGAGGACGCCGGGGGCGGCGATGTCCTACTGGGCGCCGGTTCCGTAGACGGGATGTGCGAGCAGCTGGTATCCGGGACGGTCCAGGCGGGCGACGTCCTCATCGCCCTGGGGTCGGCCCTTGTCGTGTGGCTGACCGTGCCCGGTTGGCCGGACGAAGTCCCGGGACTGTGGAGGGCCCCCCACCTGGCCCCCGGGATGGCCATGCTCGGAGGGGCGAGCAACGCCGGGGGCATGTGGGCCGACTGGGTCGACCGCGTCGTGCGGCCCTGTCCCGAAGGGACCTGTCCCGAAGGTCCCGGCGACGTACCTATCTGGTGGCCGTGGGCCAGGGGCGAGAGAGTCCCCTGGCACGACCGGGCCCTGCGCGTGGGCCTGGCCGGGGCCGACATCTCCCATGGGCCCCAAGCGCTACGGCGAGGTGCCTACGAAGCGACAGGCTTTGTCGCCCGCTACATAGTGGAGCGGGCGGCCAGTTGCGGCACCTCGCCTGGCCGCTTCGTGGCCAGCGGAGGGGGGACGCTCAACCGGCCCTGGCTGCAGGCCGTGGCCGATGTCCTGGGACAGCCGGTCCTGCCCATGGCGGTGCCCGAGGGGGCCGCCCTGGGCGCGGCCTGGCTGGCCCGGATGGCGGCCGGCCTGGAAACCTCGATCAGCGATGGGCAACGCTGGGCGCGGTGGTCGGCACCCGTCGAGCCCCGGCGGGAGTGGTCCGAAGCCGCGGCTGAGCGTTACCAGCAGTGGCGCGAAGGCCTGCCCGGCCAAGCATGAAGGGGGGCCAGCATGGCGAGCCGCCTACCGGACCTCAATGGAACGAGCCCCAGCGCCCGCACGGGGGATGCGTGGCGCTGGGGCTCGCCGGGTACCCGCCGCTAGCTGGTTGAAGGGGCTGGGGTAGTGGGTGGGGGAGCTGTCACGGTCGTGGTGGGCAGCACCTGGAGCAGGGCGCCGCTGGTGCCGCGCACGCGCTCGACCGTAAACGGGTTGCTGGTCGGGTTACCCAGGCTCTGGCCGAGGTGGACCGACCCCGTCGAGGCCAGCTGGCCCTCGATGTAGAGCTTGACCGTGAAGCCCCGAGAGCAGTGGGTGGAGAAGTCAAGCCCGTCGACCAGCCCGTAGTTGACGAAGCGGAAGAGGATCGTGTGCTTGGCCGGGCCCACGACGACGATGTCGTTGCCGCCGCCCCCGATCAGCTGCACATCGAGGAACTTCCCGCTCGTGGTCAGCGACCCCGAGAAGATGACCCGGTCCTGAAGGCTGGCGTGGGTGACCCGTAATGCCCATCCGCCGTCGGGGTCGTGCCAGAGGTAGGCACCGTCGCTCCCGGCCAGCAACGTGGCGGGCCTGCCCTCGGCCACGTCCGGCCAGGCGCCGGCCACGCAGTTGTCTGGGGCCACCGCGGGGGGAGCGGACGGGACCAGGGACTCGGCCACGACGGTCGTCGTGGTGGCGCCGGGGGCGGAAGTCGTGGGGACAGGTAGGCGAGGTGGCCGCCGGGCCCAGGCGGTCCCGGAGGTCACGCCTGTGCTCGCCACGACCACGCACGCCCCGAGCAGGAGCCTGCCGGCTCGGGTTGCGGATCTAGTGGTGCGCACGGGTGTTGCCTCCTGGTCAAATGGGCCGCTCCTGGCCCTGGTCATCAGTATCCGTCCGACTTGTTATGCATCGTGCCACCAAATTGTGATGATCCTGCGAAGAACGGGACATTAACAGCAAGTTGACCTTCTTGCTTGGGCGCAGCCGCCGGTCCGAGTACCAGGCTACGGAAGGTAGCGTTCGGGTAAGCGCCACCGTAAGACCAGCCGTTAGCGAAGGAGAGCGCGGACCATGACCCAAACCACCGCACCTGCTGCCCCGGTGCTGCCTGCCGGCCCCCTTTCCGAGCACGAGGCCCAGCTGACCGATGCCTATTGGCGGGCCGCCAACTACGTCTCGGTCGGCCAGATCTATCTCCTGGACAATCCTCTGCTGCGCCAGCCCCTCGAGCCGACGGACGTGAAGGCCCGGCTGCTGGGGCACTGGGGGACGACGCCCGGCCTCAACTTCGTTTACGCCCACATGAACCGGGTCATCCGCAACTGGGACCTCAATGCCATCTACGTCATGGGCCCGGGCCACGGCGGCCCGGCGGCGGTCGCCAACGCTTACCTCGAGGGGACCTACAGCGAGGTGTACCCCCATATCACCCAGGACGAAGAGGGCCTGCGCAAATTGTTCCGCCAGTTCAGCTTCCCGGGCGGGATCCCCTCTCACGTGGCGCCCGAGACGCCCGGCTCCATACATGAGGGTGGGGAGCTCGGTTATGCCCTTTCGCACGCCTATGGCGCCGCTTTCGACAACCCGGACCTTCTCGTCTGCTGCATAATCGGCGACGGCGAGGCCGAGACGGGGCCCCTGGCGACGGGTTGGCACAGCAACAAGTTCCTCAACCCGGTCACCGACGGCGCCGTGCTGCCCATCCTGCACCTGAACGGTTACAAGATCGCCAACCCGACCGTCCTGGCCCGCATAGGCGACGACGAGCTCACCTCTTTGCTGGAAGGCTACGGCCACGAGGTGCACTGGGTCTCGGGCGACGACCCGGCCGAGATGCACCAGCTCATGGCGGCCACGCTCGACACGGTTATCGAGCGGGTGACCTCCATACAGCGGGCCGCTCGCGAACAAGGGGTGACCGAAAGGGCCCCTTGGCCCATGATCGTGCTGCGTTCGCCCAAAGGCTGGACCGGCCCCAAGTTTGTCGACGGGCTCCCCACCGAGGGCACGTGGCGTTCCCATCAGGTACCCCTGGCCGAGGTCCGGACCAACCCCGACCACCTGGCGGCGCTGGAGTCGTGGTTGCGCAGCTACCGGCCCGAGGAACTTTTCGACGAAAGCGGTGCCCTGGTGCCGGAACTGGCCTCCCTGCCGCCCAAGAGCCATCGTCGTATGAGCGCCAACCCACATGCCAACGGTGGCCGGCTCCTCCGGGATCTGGTGTTGCCCGATTTCCGCGAGTACGGGGTACCGGTGGCCAAGCCCGGGACAACTTTCACTGAGGCCACGCGGGTCCTGGGCTCGTTCCTGCGAGACGTGGTGACCGCCAATCCCAAGAGCTTCCGCGTGTTCGGCCCGGACGAGGTCGCCTCCAACCGCCTGGGCTCGGTGTTCGAAGTCACCAACCGCCAATGGGAGGCGGAAGTACTGGACACCGATGACCATCTGGCGCCCGAGGGCCGGGTCATGGAGGTGCTCTCCGAGCACCAATGCCAGGGTTGGTTGGAAGGCTATCTACTTACGGGCAGGCACGGTCTGTTCACCAGCTACGAGGCATTCATACACATCATCGACTCGATGTTCAACCAGCACGCAAAATGGTTGAAGAGCACCAGCGTGATCCCCTGGCGCCGGCCCATCGCGTCTCTCAACTACCTGCTGTCCTCCCACGTGTGGCGCCAGGACCACAACGGCTTTTCGCACCAGGACCCCGGCTTTATCGATCACGTCGTCAACAAGAAGGCCGGGGTCATCCGGGTTTACCTCCCACCTGACACCAATTGCCTCTTATCGGTGGCCGACCATTGCCTGCGCAGCCGCCATTACGTCAACGTGATCGTGGCGGGCAAGCAGCCTGCGCTCAATTACCTGACGATGGACCAGGCCATCCTGCACTGCACCCGGGGCATCGGGATTTGGGACTGGGCGTCCAACGACGAGGGCGACCCCGACGTGGTCATGGCCTGCTGCGGCGACGTCCCCACCCTGGAGACGCTGGCCGCCGTCGACTTACTGCGCACGCATCTGCCGGATCTACGGGTCAGGGTCGTCAACGTCGTCGACCTGATGCGTCTCCAGCCCGAATCAGAGCACCCCCACGGGCTTTCGGACTCGGAGTTCGACACCCTTTTCACCAAGGACAAGCCCGTGATCTTCGCCTATCACGGCTATCCGTGGCTTATCCACCGCCTTACCTACCGCCGCACCAACCACGCCAACATGCACGTGCGCGGCTACAAGGAGGAGGGCACGACCACGACCCCCTTCGACATGGTGATGCTCAACGACCTCGACCGTTTCCACCTAGTGATGGACGTGGTCGCCCGGGTGCCCTTCCTCGGCTCGCACGCGGCCTCGCTAAGCCAACTGATGGCGGACGACCGGGCCCGGGCCCGGGCCTACACCCGCCTCGATGGCGATGACGACCCCGAGATCCGCGACTGGACCTGGCCCTACTGATGCCGCCGGAAAAGCCATAATGCGCCTACTTGTCGTGAACGCCGGCTCGAGCAGCCTGAAGCTGTCGGTCCTCGATGAGCACGACACGCTCCTAGGTTCGGAGGTCCTGCCCGCGCCCGGGGGCCAGGTGGACCAGGCCGCCCTGAAGGATGTCATCGCCCATCACAGCCCGATCGACGCGGTGGGCCACCGCATCGTCCATGGCGGGACCGAGTTTACGGGCCCGGTGCTCGTGGATGCCCGGGTGGTCCGCCGTCTGGAGGCGCTGTCCGACCTGGCCCCGTTGCACCAGCCCAAATCCTTGCGGGGCCTTCAGGCCGTCAGCCGCATGCTCCCGAACGTGCCCGCCGTGGCCTGCTTCGACACCGCTTTCCACGCCACCATGCCGGCGGCGGCGACGACCTATGCACTGCCCGTTCAGTGGCGCCGGCGATGGGACCTGCGCCGGTTCGGGTTCCATGGGCTCTCGCACTCCTATGCGTCGCGCCGTGGCGCCGAGATGAGCAGCGGGGGCCCCCGGCGCCCAGGCCCCCTCCGGACGGTCACCTGCCACCTGGGTGCCGGAGCCTCCCTGGCCGCGGTGCTCGACGGCGCTTCGGTGGACACGACAATGGGTTTCACGCCCAACGAGGGCTTGGTCATGGCCACTCGGTCGGGCTCGGTCGACCCGGGGCTGCTGCTGTGGCTGGAGGACCACGTGGGCATGCCGTCCTCGGAGCTCGCCTCGACCCTCGAGCACCGCTCCGGTCTTCTCGGCCTGAGCGGCACGGCGGACATGCGCGCCGTCCTGGAAGCGGAAAGCAAAGCCGACGCCGACGCCACCCTCGCCATCGGTGTCTACCTGCACCGCCTGAGGGCAGGGATCGGGGCCATGGTCGCGGCTCTGGGCGGTCTGGACGTCCTCGTGTTCACCGGAGGAGTGGGCGAACGCTCGGCACCGGTGCGATGGCGGGCGGCGGAGGGCCTCGGGCACCTCGGCGTGGCCCTGGACGAGGACGTTAACGCTACGGCCCAGCCCGACCAGGAGCTGACGGCCACCGGCGCTCCCGTGCGGTCGTTCGTGGTCGAGGCCCGCGAAGACCTGGAGATCGCCCGGGGGGTGCGCCAGGTGCTGGGAGGGCCCGGCGACAGCGTTTTTGTGTAGGCCCGGGAACCAGCATAAAATCGTTTCAAAGGAGGCGCAACGTTCCGGGTCGGCGGGGCTAGGCTTATAACGTGGTCGAGCTTCGCGACAACCGATGGTGCGAGTGCCACAATGACGAATAGATGCCCGAGGGCATGAGCGAGGGGTATGCGCCCGGGGCCTCCGGGGACGGTCACAACCACGTTGTTGGTGAGCACGTTGTTGGTGGGGAGGGCGGCGGGCCTTTGTCCGTCCTGAGGACATTAGGTACGAGCTGGGAGCCGGGCCCTCCGGCCGAGGCCCCTCCGGCGCGGGGAAAAGTCAACTCCCACGTTCACCTGCCGCCGAATTTCTCCGCCTTCAATACCGTCGTGCAAGCCGCCGAGCTGGCTGGGGCGCAGGGCGTCGGGGTCCTAGGCGCCAGCAACTATTACCACTTCGGGGTGTACGAGCCGTTTGCCGAGCGCTCGTTCTCGCTCGGGGTTTTTCCTCTGTTCGGCCTCGAGGTGGTCTGCCTCCAGGAAGATCTTCGCCAAGCCGGCGACCGGGTCAATGACCCGGGGAACCCCGGCAAGACGTACCTGTGCGGCAAAGGCATCACGCAGTTCGCGCCCATGAGCGCCGCTGCTGCCGGTCTGATGGGCACGGTCCGCTCCGTCGACAGCGATCGGATAGCGGCCATGATCGACAAGCTCAGCCGTATATTCGAAGCGTCCGGCATCCGGACAGGCGTGACCGAAGGCTCTATAAGGGCAGCCATCGTGAGCCGTTACGGCATCCCCGCCGACTCGGTGTACCTGCAAGAGCGTCACGTGGCCCAAGGATTTCAAGAGGCGCTATTTGCGACCGTGGGGCCTGAAGCGCTCCCCGCGGCCCTGGTCAGTCTGCTCGGGGCCGACCCGGGCCCGCACCTGGACGCGGTGAGCGTGCAGAACGCCATCCGCTCCCACCTCATGAAGGCGGGCAAGCCCGGTTATGTCGAGGAGACTTTCGTGGGCCTCGACCACGCCTACCAAATGGTCCTGGCACTGGGCGGCGTGCCCTGCTACCCGGTCCTGGCCGATGGGGCACAGCCGGTGTGCGAGTTCGAGCAACCAGTGGAGCGCCTGGTGGCTGCGCTGCAAGAGCACCGGGTCCATTGTGCCGAGCTCATTCCCAACCGCAACGCCGTCCCCGTGCTCGGCGCCTACGTGCGGGCGCTGCGCCAGGCGGGTATCGCCGTCCTGGCGGGCACCGAGCACAATACCCTCGACATGGTCCCGATGGAGCCCCACTGCGCCGGTGGCGAGCCGGTGCCGGAGGATCTAAGAGACATTTTCTGGGAAGGTGCATGCGTGATCGCCGCCCACCAGTTCCTAGGTGCCAACGGGAAAAGCGGTTATGTCGATGCCTACGGAGAGCCGGCCCCGTCTTATTCCAGCCCGGACGCCCGTATAAAGGCGTTCGCCCGTCTGGGCGCGGCCGTTATAGAGAAGTACGCGGACATGGCTCGTACTCATAGCGTTACTTCGTCGAGGGGTTAGCTCATGGTCACGACTACACAATTGCCGGCTTCTGCGGCCCCCACTGCCCTCCTCGAGGCCCTGGTGGAGCTGTCGCACTCCTACGGGTCGGACCCCGAGCTGGTCCTGGCCGGGGGCGGCAACACTTCGGTGAAATTCGACGACCACATGTTGGTCAAGGGTAGCGGGACGGCGTTGGCGGACATCAGGGCGGAGGACTTCGTAGATCTCGACCGGGCGGCTCTCCAGGCATTGCTCGAGCGTGACCTGGGCACCTCGCGCGACGAGCGTGAAGCTGCCTTCAAGCAGGCGGTGCTGGCGGCGCGCCTGTACCCCGAGCGGGCGCAGCGACCCTCGGTCGAAGCTGTCCTGCACCATCTGATGCCGGGCCGGTTCGTGGTCCACCTCCACGCCACATGGGTAAACCAGTTCAGCTGTTGCCGGGAAGGGCGGAGCCTGGTCCTCGACAACCTCGGTGACGACGTGATCTGGATCGACCTGGTCGACCCCGGCTTCGCTTTGGCCCAAGCCCTGCAAGAAGAGCTGCGGGCCTTCACTGGGAGGACAGGCAAGGACTGCCCGCGGGCCGTGATCATGCAGAACCACGGGCTCGTGGTGAGCGGCGCTACGCGCCAGGAAACGACCGCGCATATCGAGTGGCTGTCCAGCGAGCTCCGGGCCGTTCATGACCAAGCCGCCAAGGAGCATGCAGACAAGGAGCATGCAGACAAGGAACGGGCCGCCGCGGGGGCGCTTTCTCACCCGGGCGCCCTCGACGAGACCGAGGTACGAGCCCTTGTCAATGTCATCGGGCCGGCCTTGCGCGGCCTGCTCGGCCGGACCGGTGAGCCCCTGAAGGTGGTCACCTTCGATGATTCGGCCCCCGTCCTCGAACTGGTGGCCGGGGAGGGCGGCTGTGCCATAGCCATGGGTGGCCCTCTATCGCCCGACCAGATCGTGTACTGCCGGTCCTTCCCGCTCTGGGTCGCGGCCCGGCCCGGCGAGCCGGCGGTGGACCTGAAGGCGCGCTTGGCCGCCGCCGTAAGCGAGCACACGGGCACCTTTCAGGTGCCTCCTACGGTGGTCCTGGTGCAGGGCCTCGGCCTGTTTGCGTCCGGGAGCACCTGGGCGGACGCCGACACGGCCCGTCTCGTTTACATCGACGCCATCAAGGTCATGGCCGGCGCCCGGCGGATGGGCGGTGTCCAATACTTACCGGACGACTTTCGCAGTTTCATCGAGCATTGGGAAGTGGAGTCCTACCGCCAAGCCGTGAAGGCGGCCGCCGCCGGCACAGGGAGGGTGGCGGGCAAGGTCGCCCTGGTGACCGGGGCCGCCCAGGGGTTCGGGCTGGAGATCGCCCAGGACCTAGTCGCCCAGGGTGCCCATGTGGTGCTTTCGGACGTCAACGCCGCCGGGGCCCGCGAGGCGGCCGCCGCCCTCAGCGCAGAGCGCGGTGCAGGCAGGGCCATCGGGCTGCCCATCGACGTCACCGCCGCGGAGTCCGTGGCGCAAGCCGTCCACCAGGTGGTCAGGGCCTATGGCGGCCTCGACCTGCTCATCTCCAACGCCGGCGTCCTGCGGGCGGCCAGCGTGAAGACCCAGGCAGAGGGGGACTTCGACCTTTCGACGGCCGTCAACTACAAGGGCTACTTCCTGTGCGTGCAGAAGGTGGCGCCGGTCCTCGAGATCCAGCATGAGGTCCGCCCGGACTACCGCAGCGACATAATCCAGATCAATTCCAAGTCGGGGCTGGAGGGGTCAAACAAGAACTTCGCTTACGCCGGCAGCAAGTTCGGGGGTATCGGTTTGACCGAGTCGTTCGCGCTGGAGCTCGTCAGCGACGGCGTCAAGGTGAACTCCATATGCCCCGGCAACTTCTTCGACGGGCCCCTGTGGTCCGACCCCAACATGGGATTGTTCGCGCAGTACCTGCGCACG
>Ga0302319_10019668_pt1 | contig 12257 bp, 16 predicted proteins | sample Bog_T0_2_FD_203319 | JGI IMG/M metagenome (GOLD analysis project Ga0302319, IMG submission 203319) | Peat permafrost microbial communities from Stordalen Mire near Abisko, Sweden - Bog_T0_2 | ecosystem: Environmental > Terrestrial > Soil > Wetlands > Peat | place: Sweden: Abisko, Stordalen Mire... | reverse complement strand
TCATTTGAAGAACTCCTTTGATTCTGGAAATAAAAAGGCCCGCTGCAGAGGGATGCTCTGGCGGACCTGACTGAAATTAGCATTCAGACCCCCCGATTCCGAACCGTGGTGGCAAGGGCTGGGCAGCTGGATTGGCTGTAAGTAATAGAAAATAAGATGGTTAATGATATAATTAAAAAAGATAAACTATTGTGACTGACAAAAGTGAGGGAGAAGAATTGGGATGGGGCGTGCGTAAGGCGTTACGTTTGAATTATTTACGAGGGAAATTTCATGCTTAAAGAGTTGTTGATAGGGTGTGGTTTATGAAAATTTTTAAGATTATAGAGTGTGGTGTATCATAGAGGAGTGGAGAAGAGAAGGTTGGCAGAACGATCGCGCTCTTATCTGGATGGACGATTTCAGAAGCTGGAGCAGATTGGGCAATACGTGGCAGTACCTAATCGCGGTTGGGTGAAAGCCGTGCGCGAGGCGCTAGGGCTAACCACGGCGCAAATGGCGCAGAGGCTAGGTGTAAAACAACCGTCGGTGGTGGCATTAGAACAGTCGGAAGAAAGAGGAACGATTGAGCTGGCCACGTTGCGACGGGCGGCGGAAGCATTGGATTGCACGGTTGTCTACGCGTTAGTGCCGAGGAAGCCGCTTAAAGAGACAGTGCGTGAGCGGGCGCGGGCGTTTTTGCACAAGCGGCAGGAAGCCGTTGAGCATTCGATGTTGTTGGAAGACCAAAGTGTGAACGGTGAACCGCAGGACGTGGAAGCACTGATTGATGAGATTGTAAGGGAGACGAATCCACGCTTATTTTGGGACTAACTCAAATTGAGCGATTTGTTTTTGGACCCTGAGCATGCGACGTTGTTGACTCCGGAAGAAAAGCGCGGACTGATTCCTTCATACGTCGCTTATCGGCATGAGTTGAACGCGGCCGAGCAAAGCAACATTTTGCGGGGTCAGGACTGGGCGCTGGGCCGGAAGCGGGACGTTCTGACGGAGAAGTTTCTGAAGGAACTGCATAAGCGCATGCTGGGCGATGTGTGGCGCTGGGCGGGCGCCTATCGGAAGGCAGAACGCAATATTGGCATACCCTTTTGGGAAATTCCGGTGGCCGTGCGGCAGTTGTTGGAAGACGCCAAGATGTGGGTTGAGTGCAGCACGTATGCAACGGACGAGATTGCAGTGCGATTCCATCACCGGTTAGTGGTTATTCATCCGTTCCCGAACGGCAATGGGCGGCATTCGAGACTGATGGCGGATCTATTAGTAATGCGGATGGGTGGGCCGCGCTTTTCGTGGGGACGGCAGAGTTTACGGGATGCCGGTGCGACGCGGAGAAATTATATTTCAGCGTTGCAGGCGGCGGATAAGCACGAAGTCAGGGCGTTGGTGGACTTCGCGCGGCAATAACTCTGACGGCGTCGATTCGTGCCTTTGCAGGGAACTGCGTTCGACTTATTTGCCAGTGATTGGACGCAAGTGATATTCGATTTGAATGGATACTTTGCGCCTTAATTGCTGGTGAACCGGCATCAGTGGATGCGGATGTTATTTTCGCCGACGATCTGCAGAATTGAGAGGAGATCAGTGATGCCAAGAAGTTGGCGAACGCGTCCACTGATGTTGGCGAGAGCGAAATCGCACTTGGCGGATCGGGCGGAAGCGTAAAGGCGGACGATGGCGCCGATGCCGCTGCTATCGATGTAAGTGAGATCTTTCAAATCGAGCACGATTCGCTTGGTGTCTGGAAACAACGGGTGAACTTCGCGGTAGAGAATATCTGTGACACCAGCGACCAGTTGACCACGGCAATGGGCCACGGCGGCATCGGGGGAACGGTTTATCTCGACGGTGAGTCGATTCGCGGGTGCAGGTTTATCAGACATCGTGGCTCCTGATTCAGAACGCGAGGTTCGAAATCGATATTGCGTGATTTTCGCATATTGGAGGCGTACGGCTCAGATAGACTCGGAGTGAATGAAGAATCTTCCGATTGCGATTTTGATTTTGGCGGTCCGTCTTTCTGCTGTCGCGCTGCACGCTGAGCCAGCGAAAATGATGAAGGCGTCGAGGCTTGAGGCGCTGGTTGACGCGAATATCAAAGCTACGCAAGCTTTCGAGTCGTTAGATGCAAAGAAGCTGGGAGACGAGGTTGGGTTAAAGTACTGGAACGTGGGCGGCTTGAGCGACGCGGCACTGAACCGGCTGATTGAACTGCAGAAAGAGATGATGGCGCAACCGATTGAGAGCATCGTGGCTTGGGCGCGCGGAGAGCAATCGAGTTTCGACGAAGCGAAATACATCAGGGGCATTGTGGATTCGAAACTCTTGGTGAGCGATCCCAAACTGCCGGTGAATGTTTGGATTAAGTGGTTCCGGGAAAAAGAACCGAATACTTCGCTGCTGCGGGCGAAATCGCTGGCGAGTTTGCAACAGATGATGGGTGACACGTATCGCGACGGCGATTTACTGCAAGACCTCTTTCGGGTTTACGTGAAGCTCGGCCTGCCCGTTCATTTTGGACAGATCGGAATAACGGCGACGACTGATGCGGACTTTATGACCTTTGCCAAAGAACTTTCGCCGAGGATGGGGCCTAGTCCTTATGACGAGTCGCCTTTCATGTTAAAGATGAGCTTCCGAAAAATGTACAACTGGGGGCGTCGGTACACGGGCGAACGCGACAAATTTACAATGGCGAGGCAACTGATGGCCGATCCCCGGATGAAAGCCGCAATTTTGAAAGCCGGAATGTTGAAGCCAGAAAAAGTTGCGATTATTGGGCATTCTTACACGATGGAAGTGAACTGGTCTACGCCGGGCACGTTCGTGGCGGTGGTGACCGAGATGATGAAAAAGGCAAATCCGCTCATTGAGTTTAAGTATTTTCAGCAAGGTGGGATGGATGCCGTTACAGCGCAAAAACGATTCTATGATGAAGCTCTGGCCTGGCGCCCAGACAGCGTGCTGTTTGTGGTGATGAACGACGGTCAGCCGAACAGGCTTGCATTGAAGGCTATGGTGGATGGGTTTTCGGGGGCTGGTGCGAAGTGCGTTATGTTCGATTGCCTATGGCCGGCCGTTTGGGATCCACAATCAAAGAAGGCAGACCCGCTGCTTGCGGGCATAAATCTGATTGAAGTACAAAAGCTGTTGATGGCCTCGCCGGAAAAAGAGCAGTTTATGTGTTTGGACGGCACCCACATGATGGAGGCATGGCACATGCTTATGGCGCGGGAGTGGTTCAAATATTTAGCGGGAGCGCGGAAGGAAGAACTGGCGCCAGCTCTTTAGTGGTGTTGGTGACGGTGCTTGTCAACGAATGCTTCGAGTTGTTCCGGCTTGATACGCATTTCTATGAAGACTGCGTCGCCATCATCGATAGCTGTGACTAACATGCGGAGTTTTTGGCCTTCGGGCTGCATGTAGATGTTAGTGGACTCACCTTTGTTGGAGCGGACGCGCACGATGCGGTTCCAGCCTTTCTCCCTGACAAGACCGTCGGCGGTGGTGACGAAATCGCGTTGGCGGCCGTAAACGTTTTCAAAGACGGCCATTCTGAATTCGCTGGTGCCGGCGGGATGAGCCGTGGCGACGATGAAGCGGGCAAGGCCGAGGAACGGAATGTGCGTTTGGTGAACGCCGGTTTGTCGAGAAAACTCGCTAACCAGGCGATGGAAATCACCTGCGACGGCGAGAGTGGGCACACCGATCACGAGTAGAGCCAGTTTACGTGAGAGTGTCATTAATAGCGTTCCGATTCTTCGTCGTCTTTATCGGGCTTGGGTTGGGGATTGCTATCGCCTTTTGGCTCTTTCCTGTCCTTGCCTAATTTGGGAATGCCCATGTGGCCGCCCAAGCGGCTGAGATCTTCAGGGTTGATTGCGCCGTCGATGTGGACGATGGTGAGTTCTTTAGGTTCGACATCGAGAATGACGAGACCTGCGATTTGATCGCCGTCTTTCAGGATAAAGATTTCGGAGTTCTCGCCTTTGAGGCTTTTGACGCCCACGATGCGCGACCAATTGGGCGATTTGAGTTGGTTGCGGAGAGCTTCGACGTCGGACTTTGAATATTGGCCTTCTTTGTCGAACTCAAAACTGCGGACGTAGATGCCTTTGAGTTTGCCGATCAATTTCTTCACTTGCGCTTCGTCGGGGTCGTCTTTGGAAAGGAATGCGCTGGCGAGCGCCAAGGTAGATTGATCGAGCGTGACGTCCACGGTTTCAGTGGCATGCTCGGCGAGCTTTTCGATGCTGGCGGGTAATTTGAAATCGTCAGCGGCCCAGACGGGGACGGCGGCAATGGCAAGGATGGCCAGTTTGAGAATGGACCGTTTCATTGTGATGGTTGTTCGCTTTCTTGAACACGTTCTTGGACTTGCTGTAATTTCGAGCCAGCGATGTGCATGGCTAAAAGAAGTTGGCGTTTGGCGGCCATGCCTCTGACTTCACGCTGGTGTTGTTGATACAGGGCACCGCCACCGATTGTGAGCAGGACGAGGGCGGCAGTGGCGAGACCCATGCCCCAGGCAGGCCAGAATACAGAACGTTTTGAGGCATCGTCGGCGGCGCAGCGGGCGAGGACGCGAGCGCTGAAATCGGCGGACGGTTCTTGCCGCCGCAGAGCTTGCTGCAATTGTTTTTCAAATGGAGTCATGGGGCGCGGTTCCTTTTCCCAAGCGGCGGCTCACTTTACCGCGAAGTAATTCGAGGGCTCTTGAAATTTGAGTTTTTACGGTGCTGACGTTCATGCTCAGGATTTTGGCGATCTCTTCGAGGTCCATGTCTTCCTGATAGCGGAGGATGATGACGCTGCGTTGTTTTTCAGGCAGGGAAGCGACCATGCGCTGGAGATAGGAGGACAGAAAAGAGTCATGCACGCGTTCCAGAACTGTGGGTTCGTCGGTTTCTTCCAAACTGGTTTCGGCTTGAATCTTGCGTTTGCGGGCGGCGTCGATGGCGCGATGGGTGGCGACTTTGCGGAGCCAATATACGAGGTGGGCAGGCGATTCGATACGGGTCCAATTCTTGTGAAGTTGGAGGAAAACATCTTGCGCGAGCTCGTCGGCGGCCACGCGGTCTCGTAAAAATTGCCAGGCGATGCTATAGACCATGGCTTTGTGGGTTTCCACAACAGAGGCAAAGGCGGGAAGTGTGGCTTGGGCGTTTCGCGTTGCGGCGATAGATGTGGTTGCGGCCAACAAAGCTTCCATTTTTTCTTTCAATGCCTAGATACGCAGAAACTGGTTCCAGCGACTCAAAAAAATGGCTCATAGTACCATCAACACCAGAACTGATGCCTTACGCTTTAAAAGTTGAATTTGCGGCGGACCGGAAGATTCGCGAGCGCAACAAATTCTGGTACCGGGTGGCCCACTGGCCGCTTTGGATCTTTGTTTTCTTTCTGGTGCCGGGTCCGCTGACATTTGATTTATTCGCGCATGGGGGCAGCATCCGCAACTGGTACTGGCTGTTGTTTGTGGTGGTTTGTACCGGTGTTGCGGGCTTGTTTGGGCAGTTGCCAGGAGTTGAGCCGAAGCCTTATATCCTGATCTTTTCGGAAGATAAACCCAATCCGTTATATCGAAAGGTTTGCTATACGTTTGCCTGGAATGCGGCGTTGAATTTCGCTTTGTTGAATTTGGGCGGCACGGTGCAGGCAGTGTTTACGGGGCATTGGGATATGAAGCCGATCTACGCGCAATACTACTTTGTAGTTTTGGGGATTGTGGTCGCGTTGGGTTTGTTTGGTTTGCTGCCGCGTGTGGGCCGCTCGACGAAGGGCGAAGGTATGGAGCGGCGGTATTTTTATGGCACGGTGTGGAGTGTGACGTTCGCGCAGACAGTGATGCTGATTCTCTGGAAGACGCTACCAAGGAATCATACGACGGACATTGTGAAACTTTGTGCGTATGTGTTCGCGCTGTTCTTGTTCGGGTTGTTTTCGGTGTGGGGATTGCTGCCGCGGACGCGACCGATTTTACCGGGCGAAGCGATGGTGGCTGACTGACTCGCGGTGCTTGCCATTATCATTATTGTGGCGCTCTTCGGCGCCGGTTTACTGTTTCAGCGAGTTGGTGATTTTCTGGATGCGCGCCGGTATCCGGCGCCGGGGCGGCTGATTGAAGTGCCGGGTGGCGCGAAGCTGCATGTTTTCGCTCGCGGAAATGCGCAAGGCCCCGCGGTGGTGTTTGAAGCGGGGATCAGCGGAAGTTGCCTGAGTTGGTCAACGGTGCAGCCGCTGGTTGCGCAGTTTGCGCAGGCAGTGGTTTATGACCGAGCCGGGTTGGGTTGGAGCGCTGGGAAGCTGACGCAGCGGACGGTAGCGCAGATGGTTTCAGAACTGGCGGCAGCTTTGGATGCGGCGCAGATTGTGAAACCGTATGTCCTGGTGGGGCATTCCTTTGGCGGCTTATTGGTGCAGGCTTTCGCGCATTCTTATCCGGAACGGACGGCGGCGGTGGTGATGGTTGATCCGGTGTCGCAAAGAGAATGGGCGCAGGCGGATGCGCGGCAAATGTACCGATTGAATATGGGCGCGCGGCTTTCGCGACGGGGGGCGTTGCTGGCAAGGTTTGGCGTGGTGCGGGCGGCGTTGTCGTTGCTGGTGTTGGGCGGAACGCGAATTCCAAAGATGTTGGCGCGGGTGTCGGCTGGGCAGGGTAACAGCGTGATCGAGAGATTGATTACGGAAGTACGAAAGCTGCCCCCGGAAGCTCAACCAATGGTGGGTGCCCAGTGGAGCAAGGCGCGATCGTTTACAGCGATGGCGGCGTATTTGGAATGTTTGCCGCCGAGTGCGAGCGCCGCAATGAGCATGCCGATGCCGAAGGAAATTCCCCTGGTAATTTTGTCCGCGGAGAATGCGACGGAAGAGGAATTGGCGGAGCGTGACGCTTGGGTCGCAGCGAATGGGGATGGAGGACATATCAAGGTGGCCCGCAGCGGTCACTGGCTGCAGTTGGATCGGCCCGAGTTGGTGGCGTCTACCGTGCGGGAGATTTTGATTCAGGTACGATAGCGCTTTATGAACACGATTAATCGGCGCAAATGGATGAGCGGCTTGGCTGCCACGGCGCTAGCCGCACCGTTGGCCTTTGGCGCGCGGGAGAAGTTGAAGATTGGGATTACGGATTGGAATCTGATGTTGGATGCCGATCCGAAAGCGGTTCCGTTGGCGGCGCAGTTGGGCTTTGAGGGTGTGCAGATTTCGTGCGGACGCAAGCTGGTGGATGGCAAGATGCCGCTGGATAACCCGGAACTGATCGCGCGCTATTTGCAGCTTTCGAAAGAAAACGGAATTCCGATTGACGGCACCTGTGTGGACCGGCTGCATGACAACGGATTGAAGAGCGATAAGCTGGCACCGAAGTGGGTCTCGGATGCGATTCGCATTACCAAGGAACTGCACACGAAGGTTTTGCTGGTGCCGTTTTTCGGCAAGTGGGCGCTGACGAACAAGGCTGAGATGGACTACACGGGCGACGCGTTGCGTGATTTGGCGCCGGAGGCAGAAAAGGCCGGGGTGATTTTGGGGATTGAAGATACGATTTCAGCCGAAGATAATGTGCGGATGATTGACCGGGCGAAGTCGAAGAACGTGCTGGTTTATTACGACGTGGGCAATTCGACCGAGGCGGGGTTTGACATTGTGAAGGAGATTCGCTGGTTGGGGAAAGAGCGAATTTGCCAGTTTCACTTGAAGGACAATCCGAATTATTTGGGTGAGGGCAAGATCGATTTCATGCCGGTAATGCATACGATTCGTGACCTTGGTTTTTCGGGATATGCGAATTTGGAGACGGACGCGCATCCGCAAACGCTGGAAGCGGACATGCGCAGGAACCTGATGTTTATCCGCGAAGTGATGAAGAAGGCTTGATGTTAGAGCGCCGCGCCGATGATGGCGGCGATGAGCATAGGGCCCACGTGAACGAGCGCGAGACCGAGACCCGCACCACCTAAGCCGGCGAGAAAGCCGAAGAGCGGATTGAGCGTGAGCACGGAGGCGAAAAAGAACGCTGCGCCACCGATGAGAATGCCGGGCAAGAGAGCCGCTAGGATTGCATTTCCGACACTGCCGGATTTGCGTCCACCCACGAAGCCGGCGATGAGTGGCCCTGCTACCGGCATCCAGAAAAGCAGTATCGAAAGAACGAACATCCAAACCATGCCTTTAGCAATACTGCCTGCGGTCGCGGCTGCCATTTTTAAAGTTTCTCATATAATCCTTGTTTGGCACCCAAAATCGTTGCACTCCTCTCCTTGGCCGTACTAGCAGTACCTCTCCCGGCGGCGCAGACGTTCGACGTTGTGATTCGCAACGGGCACATCATTGATGGCACCGGCTCGCCTTGGTATGCGGGCGACATTGGCATCATCAATGGGCGGATTGCGCAAATTGGCATTTTGAAAGATGCGATAGCGAAGAGAACGATTGATGCCCAAGGCAAAGTGGTAGCGCCCGGGTTCATTGACATGCTGGGGCAATCGGAGTTGTCGATTCTGGTGAATCCGCATTTGCCGTCGAAGATTTTTCAGGGAATTACGACGGAGATTACGGGCGAGGGCGGATCGATTGCACCGTTGAGTAAGAAGTTGATTGCGTCAGATCAGGGTGACTTTTCGCATTACAAAGTGAAACCGGACTGGTTGACGTTCGGTGAATATTTCGCGCGGCTTGAGAAGCAAGGGATGGGGATTAACCTGGCGAGCTATGTGGGCGCAACGCAGGTGCGGCGGATGGTGCTGGGCGATGTGAATCGTGCGCCGACGGCAGAAGAATTGGAGAGCATGAAGGCGCTGGTGCGCGAGGCTATGGAGCAAGGGGCGGTAGGCGTTTCCACAGCGCTGCAATACGCCCCGGCTCCTTATGCGAAGACGGAAGAGTTGATTGCGCTGGCGGGTGAGGCGGCGAAGTATGGCGGCATTTACGCGACGCACATGCGCAGTGAAGGCGACGGCATTGACGAGGCGCTGGATGAAGCGTTTCGGATTGGGCGCGAGGCGAAGATTCCGGTAGAAATCTGGCATTTGAAAGCAGCGGGCAAGAAGAATTGGAATCGAATGGCGGAGATTGTAGCGCGGATTGAAGCGGCGCGCGCTGCGGGCGTAGATGTTTCGGCAGATACCTACGCATATCCTGCGTGGTTTAACAGTTTTTCGGCGTTTATTCCGCCGTGGGCGCATGATGGCGGTTCGATGAAGATGGTGGAGCGATTGAAAGATCCGGAGATGCGGGCGCGGATTCGCAAGGAGATGATGACGGCCGATTCGACTTGGGATAACGAGTGGCAAGAGATTCCGGGACCGGAGGCGATTCTGGTGAGTGTAGTGCAGAATGCGAAGCTGCTGCCGTTGCAGGGGAAGACGATTAAAGCGATTGCGGATGAACGGGGCAAGGATGCGATTGACACGATTATGGATTTGTTGATTGATGATCCTGGGATGTCGGTGGCGGTGTTTGCGATGAGTGAGAAGGATATTGCGCTGGCGTTGCAGCAGCCTTGGGTTTCAGTGGATAACGATTCGCAGGGGACGGCGCCGGACGGTTCGTTAGGAAAAGAACATCCGCATCCGCGGGCGTATGGGACGTTTCCGAGGATCTTGCGGAAGTATGTCAGGGAAGAGAAGTTGCTGACGCTGCAGGAAGCGATTCGCAAGTTTAGTGCGCTGCCAGCGCAGCGGATGCGGCTGACGGACCGCGGTGTATTGAAGCAAGGGTTGTGGGCGGATATTGTGGTGTTCGATCCGGAGAAGATTCGGGATCTGGCGACGTTCGAGAACCCGAATCAATTAGCGGATGGGATGGATTATGTGCTGGTGAACGGCGTGCCAGTGATTGAGGCTGGGAAGATGACGGAGGCGCTGCCCGGCAAGGTGCTGCGCGGGCAGGGGCATCGATAGATTTCGTCGAAAAATGATGTACTGCAAAAACCGGTGCGATACTGAAGGCGTGTTACCGTAATTTGAAGCGCAAGCAAAATGGAAAAAGGCTCTAATCCTCCCGTTCGTGTCGAGACTGTGGCTGGGTCAAGGCCTGGCGTAACGATTGTGAAAGTGCAGGGGCCGCTCGACATCACCAACTATGGTGAGTTTGAGGAGTTGATGCGGCGCAATGAATCGCCGGTGCTGTTAGTAGATCTGACCGATGTACCTTACATTGATTCGGCAGTGCTGGGCAGCATGGTGGCGGTGCATGTGGCGTGCGCGCGCCATCAACGAAAGTACGCATTGGTGTGTGCGAATCAGCGCATTCAAAATATGCTGACAGTGTCGGGCGTAGGCGAAATTATTATAAGCTTCGGCACGGTGGCGCAGGCCGAAGCGGCGCTGGCCGATTAGCCGGCAAAGAAACTGAGGGCGTCGGAAATGTAGGCTTTCATTTCATGGCGCTTGACGATGGCGTCTAAAAAGCCGTGCTCCACAAGAAACTCACTGCGTTGGAAACCGTCGGGTAATTTTTGGCGGATGGTTTGTTCGATGACGCGCGGACCGGCGAAACCGATGAGTGCGCCGGGTTCAGCGATGTTCAGATCTCCCAGCATGGCGAAGCTCGCGGTAACGCCGCCGGTGGTGGGATCGGTGAGCACGCTGATGTAGGGCAAGCCTGCTTCGTCTAACTGCATGAGAGCGGCCGAGAGTTTGGCCAATTGCATGAGACTGATGGCGCCTTCCTGCATGCGCGCGCCGCCGGATGCCGAAATAATAATGACGGGCGTACGTTCGCTGAGAGCGCGCTCAATGGCACGGGTTATTTTTTCGCCCACAACCGCGCCCATGCTGCCGCCAATGAACTTAAGTTCGAGGGCGCAGATTTGGACTTTGCGGCCGTGCAGAAAGCCGCTGCCGCAGACGACGGCATCGGGCATGTTGGTGGCCTTTTCCATGTCGGCCAAGCGCTGGGTGTACGGTTTGGAATCGACGAACTTTAGAGGATCTGACGAACGCAATTGAGCATCGTGTTCCTGATAGTCGCCGTCGTCAAACAAAAGCTGCAGCCGGTCAAGGGCGCCGATGCGGAAATGGTGTCCACATTTCGGACAGACGTTGATGTTTTCCTCAACGGTTTTGCGAAAGATGATTTCACCGCAGCCATCGCATTTCTGCCATAAGCCTTCAGTGAGAACCGTTTTTCCGTCTTCGTTTAGCGAATTGACGTCAAGAGACGGCTTTTGCCGTGTAAACCAAGCCATGATCGATCTGGTTCCAACGTACCACGTAAAGAGGCGGTGGTGCGTTTAGGGTTACGCAATAGGCGTCTCGGTCTCCGTCAGCCAATGCATGCCGGCGGGTAACTGGCAGGCAGCGAAATCAATATGGATCACGCGGCGGTGGGATGGCTTAGAGGACGCAGAAGAAGCGTGCAGAAGAAGCGGCTTCATTAGGAGCGCGCCGCCGCGACTGATGGAGCAGGTGACGGGAGTGATGTTCTCTTGATCGAGTTCGATTTGTTCATCACTGAGACGTCCGCAGCGATGGGTGGCGGGGAGAACGCGCAGGGCACCGTTGCTGGCGTGTGTATCGTCAAGGTGAATGCGGATGGCGAGCATGTTTTCCAAGACGCTCTCCGGTGCTTGCACGTGATGGATGCCGGATTTGACTGTCCAGGGGCCATAGCCTTCGGACTCTACCCGCTTTTTGACGCAGATGGTTACGTCCTGATGCCAAGGTACGAGCCAGTTGGCATCGACCGTTTTATCAAATAGCGTGGCGCGAACAGGGATGGCGCCAGGGCCGAGGGCCGCTTGGGCGAGAGACATTACTTTCTGGGAAGAGGCCAATGCGGCAACAGCGGGAGCGGCGTCGAGCAAATTGCGGACGGCGTAAACAGAGCTCCTTTTATGGACGCTGGCGCTGGATTTGATTTCGGAGAGGGCGGCGAGGAGATTTGAGACTTCTTCTGAGTTGAGAAGATCGGGAACGATGGAGAAGCCGAGTAAGTCCAGGTCGAAGGTGCGGTCAAACATGAGTGTCTAAGTGCGCCAGGTTTTAGCTGAAGTTCCTCAGTTGATCATGACATGATTCGGAGACTTGGACTGTGACAGAATGGCAGACCATGAGGAAGCTATTGAAACTGACGGTTGCCTTATTGGTTGCGGCGATGATTGGTGATGCGGCCGAACCATCTGCTTCGGTAAAAGCTGCGGTCACGAAGGCGGAAGCGGAATGGAAAGACGCGGTGCTTCAGGCGGACCGTGGCGCGTTAGAAAAGCTCATTGCCGACGATTTGAGTTACACACATTCGAGCGGAAAGACGCA
>Ga0302319_10019666_pt1 | contig 12259 bp, 8 predicted proteins | sample Bog_T0_2_FD_203319 | JGI IMG/M metagenome (GOLD analysis project Ga0302319, IMG submission 203319) | Peat permafrost microbial communities from Stordalen Mire near Abisko, Sweden - Bog_T0_2 | ecosystem: Environmental > Terrestrial > Soil > Wetlands > Peat | place: Sweden: Abisko, Stordalen Mire... | reverse complement strand
ATGACAACCCACCAGAAACTCTGCACGAACGCGCTCAACCCCATGACGATTCGAGTGGGAAGAGGCAGGGCAACGCCCAGTCCAGCAAAAAGGTTGGAGAAGATGGGTACGACCCACTTGAGCAGGGCACCGACAATCAACGTAGCAATGCCTACGACCGCCACGGGATAGATCAGGGCCGATTTCACGGCCGCTTTCAGGCGAACCGCCTTTTCGACGTAGGTCGCCAGCCGCTGCAAGATGATATCCAGGATACCGCCGGTTTCACCCGCTTCGATCATGTTGGTGGTGAGGTCGTCGAAGACATTGGGGTAACCCCGCATGGCATTGGCCAGCGTCGCGCCGCCCTCCACCGTGGTGCGGACGCCGGTTAGCGTCTTCTGGAACGTCTGGCTTTCCTGGTTCGCTGCCAGGATTTCCAGACATTGCACCAGCGGCAGCCCGGCATCGATCATCACCGAGAACTGGCGGAAGAAAATTGCGATGTCCTTGACCTTGACCTTACCCGATCCGAAGGTAGGCATGGAGAATTCCTTGCCTTTTTCCCGGATCGCACCCGGCGTAATGTGCTCGCGTCGCAACTGCTGTCCCAGCGCCTGTTTGCTTGGCGAATTCCGTTCCCCGGAGATTTTCTGTCCGGAGGCGTCTTTGCCGGAAAATGTGAAAACTGGCATGGTTTTAATCTCTCCTCAACTGGCGGTCGCTGATTTCCGAACTTCTCTGCGCCCAACTGGCTGGGCTTTGCTCATTAGTAGCCATCGCCATATGCGATGTGCCGTCACTGCTCGGCTCTAGCCTTTCGATTGCGTGGCTCCTCGCGCCAAAGCCGATCCGGTGGTACCGCCCCGATTCGACAAAGTGGCGCCGCGATTGATCATTTCCTGCAGTTCGTCCGGATTGCTGGAACGCTGCAGCGCGGTTTCCAACGTAACCTGCTTCTGGAAGTACGCCGTGGCCAGCGCCTGGTTAAACGTTTGCATGCCGAACTTGTCTTGTCCGGACTGCATGGCCGAATAGACCTGGTGAATCTTGTCCTCGCGAATCAGATTGCGGACCGCGGGGTTGGGGATGAGGATTTCCATGATCATGACGCGGCCCTTGCCGTTCGTGGTGGGCAGCAGGGTTTGGCACATCACGCCCTCCAGCACCAGCGAAAGCTGGGCCCGAATCTGGGGCTGTTGGTGCGCCGGAAAGACGTCGATGATGCGGTTGATGGTGGAGGTTGCCGAATTGGTGTGCAAGGTGCCGAAGGTCAAGTGACCGGTTTCGGCGATGCGCAGGGCCGACTCGATGGTCTCCAGATCGCGCATTTCGCCGATCAGCACGACATCCGGATCTTCACGAAGCGCGGCTCGTAAGGCATCGGTAAAACTCTTGGTATCGGCATGGAGTTCGCGCTGGTTGACCACGCAGTTCTTGTTCATGTGCACGAACTCGATGGGATCCTCAATGGTGAGGATGTGGTCGTGGCGTTCGCTATTGATCTTGTCGATCATGGCCGCCAGAGTCGTCGATTTGCCGGAGCCAGTCGGTCCCGTGACCAGCACCAGACCGCGCGGCTTGTCACAAAGCTTGCTCACCACGGCGGGCAGGCCGAGCTGATTAAAAGACTTGATTTCGAAGGGAATCAGACGGAACACAGCGGCCGTGGCTCCGCGCTGGTTGAATACGTTGGCGCGGAAACGGGCCAGCCCCTTCAATCCGAACGAAAAGTCGAGTTCGAGGCTTTCCTCGAAGCGATGCTTCTGCGAGTCGGTCATCACGCTGTAGGCGAGTTGTTTCGTCTCGGCCGGCGTCATCTGCGGCAAATCGAGCGGCACCAGGTGGCCGTGCACGCGGATCTGTGGAGGCGAATTGGTGGTGATGTGGAGATCGCTGCCGCTCATCTCCAGCATTCTCTTGAGCAAATCACTTAACGACAAAGCCATGGCAAGAATCCTTCCTTCACGTTCTTAATCTCTTATTCTTCGTCCGTTAGTCGTTGGTCGTTGGCCATTGGCGAACGACTAGCGACCAACGGCGCTCTTCCTCAGTGAATGGTTTCGCGGGCAACTTCTTCGAGTGTGGTCATGCCCGCCGCAACCTTGATTAAGCCGCTTCGACGCAGCGTGATCATGCCGCGCTCGATCGCCTTCTTTTTCAGTTCAACCGCCGATGCGCCCACCAGAACCAGTTCTCTGATCTCGTCATCCACTTCCATCACTTCATACAAACCGCAGCGGCCTTTGTAACCGGTGTTGTTGCAAATACCGCAGCCCTTGCCTTTCTGGATCTTGACGGTCTTGGCTTCTTCCGGCCCGTATCCTTCTTCGATCAGGGTTTGCACCGGAACCTCTACGACCTCGGCGCAATCCTTACAAATGCGCCGCACCAGACGCTGGGCGCAGATCAGGTGAACCGAGGTAGCCACCAGGAATGGCTCAATGCCCATGTTCATCAAGCGGGTAATGGTCTCGGGCGCGCCGTTGGTGTGCAGAGTGGAAAGCACCAAGTGGCCGGTAAGTGCGGCCTTGATGGCGATTTCCGCAGTTTCGAAATCGCGGATTTCGCCGACCAGGATGATGTTGGGATCCTGCCGCAGGAAGGATCGCAGAGCGGCGGCAAAGTTCAGGCCGATCTGCTCCTTCATCTGCACCTGGTTGACGCCACCCAACTGAAACTCGACCGGATCTTCGGCGGTCATAATGTTGGTGTCGGGCTGGTTCAGGCGCGAAATCGCGGAATAGAGTGTGTTGGTTTTGCCCGATCCCGTGGGTCCGGTGACCAGCACCATGCCGTAGGGCTTGAGAATGGCTTTTTCGAATTTCACCAGCGACTCGGGTTCGAAGCCGAGCTTGGTCATGTCGAGGCGCAGGTTCTCTTTGTCGAGCAACCGGAGCACGATCTTTTCGCCCCAGAGTGTGGGCAGCGTGCTGACGCGGAAATCGAGCTGCTTCTTGCGGCCGCCGATGTTCATCTTCAGCATGATGCGGCCGTCCTGAGGCAGACGCTTCTCGCTGATGTCGAGCTTGGCCATGATTTTCAGGCGCGAAGTGATGGCGTCCTTGAGCTTGAGCGGCGGCGACATGATCGACTGCAGGACGCCGTCAATGCGGAAGCGTACCCGGAACTCTTTTTCGTAGGGCTCGATGTGAATGTCGCTGGCGCCCCGCTTGACCGCGTCGGTGAGGATCAGATTCACCAACTTGACTACGGGAGCTTCATCCGCAGCTTTCTCCAGCTGCGAGAGCTCCATCTGCGCTTCTTCCGCCTGCACTTCGACGTCGGACTCGTTCATCTCCGACATCGACTGCATCACGGTTTCGAGGTCTTCTTCATTGCCCTTGGCGGCCCCGTACGATTTATCGATGCCCGCCAGGATGGAACTCTCGGAGGCGACAACCGGCTCGATGTTGAAACCGGTCATAAACTTGATATCGTCCATCGCAAAGACGTTGGTGGGATCGACCATCGCGATGGTCAGCGATGCGCCCACGCGGCTCAAGGGAAGAATCTGGTAGCGCTTCGCGGTTTCAAACGGAATCAGCTTGACTACGGCGGGGTCAATTTCAAAATAAGAAAGGTTGATGGCCGGAACGCCGTACTGCCGGGAAAGAAAATTGGTGACGTCCTCATCCGTGAGGAAGCCAAGCTTCACCAAGGCAGAGCCCAAGCGGACGTTCTGCTCCTTCTGCGCCTTAGTGGCTTGTTCCAACTGCTCTGGGGTAATGATCTTCTCTTTGACGAGAAGGTCACCCAGCCGTTGAGACATACGTCGATCTCCTGTCCGCTTAATGGAACGATGCCTGGAACTGTTACCGGCATTTGCACAAAACGCTGCTTTTGCTGCGGCGTCTTCGTGTTGACACAAATTGTCACAGCAAGTCGATTACCGTACCAGTTACCGTGGTACTTGGACCTGCCGTCGCTCCAGACACATAGCGAGCTTTCTTTCCGAACCCACGCCAGATGAGCTTTTTCCCTGGCAACACCTCGATCGCGAGCTGAGGTACATGCACTTCGGTAAGCTCCGGTAAGGATGTGCCGCCATAGGGTCTGCACCTCTCGCAGCCGGCGTACACTCACCGGGGAGGAGTCCTGACATTGCCGGCCGACGCCAAGCAGAGGCGGATTCGAACCTACTACCGCGCGTTGTTTCGAACCTGGGGACCACAGAACTGGTGGCCGGCGGAGTCGCGCTTTGAGATGATCGTGGGCGCTTATCTCACGCAGAACACGGCGTGGACGAATGTGGAAAAGGCGTTGACGAATCTTCGCGCGGCGCGGCTACTTAGCGCGCAGGGAATTCGCCGGGCACCTCTGGCGGAACTCGAGCGCCTGATTCGCCCCGCCGGGTATTTCCGTCAGAAAGCTAAGCGGCTGAAGATCTTCGTCGCGTTACTGGATCGACGATACGGAGGCTCCCTGACGAAGTTGCTGTCGCGCCCCACCAACCAGCTTCGCGAAGAACTTCTCCATCTGCATGGTATCGGCCCCGAGACTGCTGATTCCATACTGCTCTATGCCGGCAACCATCCGGTGTTCGTGGTGGACGCCTACACGCGGCGCATTCTGGCTCGCCATGAGATTCTGCCCGAACAAGCGCCGTATGAGGAGATTCGGGCACTGTTTGAGCGAGCGTTGACTCCCGTAGCACAGTCCGTCGCCGAGCCCGGCAAAACTGGGAATCAACAGTTACCCGCGAGCCTTCCTGGCGCTGCGCATCTTCCATCGCCGATGAGCACCGCCAAGCGCACGGCTCTGGCGCAGGTCTACAACGAGATGCATGGTCTTATCGTGGGCGTGGGAAAGAATTACTGCAGAAAATCACAGGCGCGATGTGACGAATGCCCTTTACAGAGGTTCCTGCCTCCGTCTAAGTAGATCAAGGGCTCGTGTCTCGGTCTCGGATGTTGGGTCTCGGGCTCCAGACGCAGGCACGCACCTCCGGGGAAAATTCTAGTTGTTTAGACACTTTTTGCGGTCTGCAATTCTGGCAGGAATGATGGCTTCTGTCTGCTGCGCTCAATCGCTGCGGCAGGAGGCAGATAACGCTGGTCTGCTCATCGGCACGGCCGTCCGTCCCACACAGCTTTCAGAGGCCGCCTATGCCTCTACTCTGGCGCACGAGTTCAACATGGTTGAGCCCGAGGATGCGATGAAGTGGTGGGTTCTACGGCCGGACGCGACCACCTTCGACTTTCGCCAGGGAGACGAGGTGGTTCGCTTCGCGCAGTCCCATCAGATGAAGATCCGCGGGCATTGCCTGGTCTGGGGACGTTACAACCCGGATTGGCTGACGCAGGGTCACTTCACCACCCAGCAGCTGTCGCAGCTTCTCCATGAGCACATCACCCGGGTGATGAAGCACTTTGCGGGCCAGGTTTTCGCGTGGGATGTAGTGAACGAAGCTCTGGATGAGAACGGAAATGTGCGGGATTCTCTTTGGTACAACCAGCCTGGGATCGGATTGTCAGAAAATGGAACAGCTTACATCGAGCAGGTGTTCCGCTGGGCTCACAAAGCGGACCCACGGGCTTTGCTCTTCTATAACGAAGCCGAGGGGGAAGGGCTGAACCGCAAATCGGACGCGATCTACGCCATGGTCAAGGATTTCAAGCACCGTGGCGTCCCTATCCATGGCGTGGGACTACAGATGCATGTTCCCAACCTCGACGCAAATGTCCCGGAGATCGCCGCCAACATTGCGCGGCTCACGGCGCTCGGCCTGCGGGTTCACATCACCGAACTGGACGTTTCTCTGCCGGTGGACTCCAGCGGCCGGCTTTTCCCCGACGACTTGACCCGCCAAGCCGAGGTCTATCGCGGAATCGTGTGGGCATGCTTAAACAGTCCGGGATGCACCGCGATCCAGACCTGGGGATTCACGGACAAGTACTCGTGGATTGGATCCCATTCGCGGGGCGCCCGGGGGCAGGCGCTGCCTTTTGATCGGGCCTACCAACCCAAGCCCGCTTATCGCGCGGTGTTGGAGGAGCTGTTGGCAGGAAGGTTGCCCGCGCATTAACGCGGTGCGGGATGAACGGTCAATGAGTGAAATCGCGATATTACGACAGCGCGAAGCTAGGGCAGGTCAGGGTGCCCGCCCTCAAGGACTGGGACAAGATCAATCTTCGGAGTTTTCGGGTCAACATCTCTGATGCGAAGCGTCAAAGTGTAAGAGGAAGACGATTTCAGCGGAATGCGTACGCAATGCCAATGCCAGAATGCGGCCCCTGATCCATCTGACATCAAGACCCAGATGGATTCATTCTGACCTTCTCTCGCCTTCCCGCTGGCTTGGCACACGACACCGTTTTCGTCACTTAAAACCGCATCGGGCGTGGTCCCTAACGTCGTTAGCTCAATTCGGTCCCTGTCGCTTTTTCCTTCGGCATAGAGCTCAAGAGACATTTCTTCGTTTGGCAGTCCGCGAAGACGGTAAACATATTCACCGGGCCGATAAAACGGGATGCGGCGCATTTTGATGCTGTAGCCGAGAACCGGGCCACCTGAAAAGTGAGCATCTCCCCGAAACCGCAGGGCAGGATATTCGTCGGCTAGCCAGATTACGAGGACAAGTGAGGCGACTACTGCTAGGGTGATATTTCTGGCTGAGAATTCCACGACTTGAGTATCGTAAATCGAGCTTGCATCTGAGTCCAAATTACTTGCGTTTGCTATGAACGCTCGAAAGTACTTTCCAGAGTGACGTAATCAGCCATTTCACTCAATGGTCCGGTTCCGGGCCACTGGAAAGGCCGCGATTGAGTGCCGGCGGCGGCCGCGTCTGCATCTATAATGGCTTCCGGTCCATCCCAAGCTTGCTGCCGGCGACTGAACGGCATGGCTGGACCGCGGAATTCGCGTGGTGCAGACCATTCCAACTCGATCCCCGAAGACCTCCAACCGCAGGCAGGTCATTATTCTGCTGGCGATGTCGGTTTTCCTCCTGCTCGCGATCCTGGTTTCCCAGACCGCGTTCGATCTGACTTTCTTACGCCCCGGCAATAATCAGCAGATCGTGGTGTTCGCCGCCTTGTCGGCGCTTATCTTCCTCCTGTTTGTTGCTCTGACCTTCGTCCTGTTTCGCAACCTGCTGAAGTTATTCGCTGAACGCCGCCTGGGAGTATTAGGCTCGAAGTTTCGCACGCGCATGGTAGCGGGTGCGCTCTTGTTGTCCTTCGTACCGGTCATGGTGATGTACTGGTTTTCATACGGACTGATGAACCGATCGATTGACAAGTGGTTCTCCACTCCGGTGGAGGAAGTTCGTGCCGACACGCACGCCATGGCATCCCTGTTAGGCAACTATGCCGCACAGAATGCGCGCGCCGAAGCGTCGGCCATCGCTGCCTCTGCCGATACCCAGCGCGGATTCTCCGGACATGGATTCTCGCCGGTGGTAAGCGAGTTCCAAAATCATGAAATTACGCTGCAAGGCGGATTCGCCGTGGCCGTGCAAGATGGCAACGCCGAGGCCAGCTTCAATGTGCCCGCGCCGTGGCCGCTCTTGAAGTCCGAGCTTCCCTTGGCGGAAGCGGCCGCTGGCCGGCCTGCCGATTTCACCTGGGAGCAGATGGAATACACCCTGGGCACCGCGCCGGTTGGAAGCGATGGCTTGATTCTGGTAGCCATCCCGCTTCCCCGCGAATTCTCCCAAACCGTCAAACACGTGGAGGAAAGCCAGCAACGCTATTTCGAACTGGCCCATGAACGCCGGCTGGTTCGCCGCACCTACATGGGCCTGCTCCTGTTGCTAACGATGATCGTTCTGTTTGTGACGACGTGGCTGGCGCTGTTTCTCTCCAAGTTGGTGACTCGCCCGCTGGCGGCCTTGGCCGAGGCAACGCAGGAAATCTCTCGCGGGCGTTTTGACTATCGCATCGACGTGAGCGCCGCCGATGAGATCGGCGACCTGGTCCGCTCGTTCAATCGCATGGCGGAAGAACTGGAAACCAGCCGGCGACAGATCGAAGCATCCAGCCGCGACGCGAGTGCCGCCAATGCCGAACTCGACCAGCGCCGCCGCCAGATGGAGACCATCCTCGAGAGCATCCCGACCGGAGTGTTGTCGCTCGACGGCGACCGCTGTGTGACCCATGCCAATCAGGCCCTGCTGCGCATGTTCCATCCGGAAGGCTATGCAGAAGGACATCACATGCTCCGCGGAGCCCGCCTGGCGGACGTATTTCCGCCGGATGTGCTGGAGGATCTGGAACCGCTGCTGCGCCGAGCCGATCGCATGGGCATGACCACCAGCCAAATGGAGATGCCGCTGCAGCGCACCTCGCTGAACGTGGCAGTCACGGTGGCAACCCTGCGCCATCAGGACGAGCGGTCTGGATACGTACTGGTCTTCGAAGATCTCTCCGATCTTTTGAAGGCGCAGAAACAGGCTGCGTGGCGCGAAGTGGCGCGCCGCGTCGCGCATGAGATCAAGAACCCGCTCACTCCCATCGCGCTTTCCGCGGAGCGCATTCAGCGTCATCTGGAGCGCGCCACACCACCCGACAAAGCGTCGTTGGATATTGTTCGTTCCTGCGCCGAAACGATCGCGGGAGCGGTCGAAACCGTTCGCCGACTGGTAGATGCATTCTCCACGCTGGCCCGCTTCCCCGCATCCAATCCGCACCCCGCGGATATCAATGAAGTGATCGAGAGCGCGCTCTCCATGTTCAATGGAAGACTCGACGGTATTGATTTGCACAAGTCGCTGGCTCCGGACCTGCCTAAAGTGATGGCGGACGCGGAGGCGATTAAGCGGGCGGTCGCCAACCTCGTGGACAATGCCGCCGAGGCTATGCAGCATTCGCTGGTGCGCGAGATCCAGATCTCAACCGCGCTGGTGGCCAGCCGCGACGCAGTCGAAATTACCATCGCGGATTCCGGCCATGGCGTGACCCGCGAACTAAAGGAACGCCTCTTTCTGCCCTATTTCTCCACCAGAAAGCGCGGCACCGGCCTGGGCCTGGCCATCGTGAGCCGGGTCATCGAAGAGCATCATGGGTCCATTCGTGTGGAAGAAAACCGGCCGATGGGAGCGCGATTCATCGTGGAGCTGCCGGTCGTTCCCGAGCCTGCGATTGCTAACGCCACGGTTCAGCATGCATAAACTTCTCATCGTCGACGACGAAACTGGGATTCGCGAATCGTTGCAGGGAGTGCTGGCAGATGAGGATTACGAAACCGATTCGGTCGAGAGCGGCGAAGAGTGCCTGAAGTTGCTACGGCGCGAGCACAGCTACGAAGTAGTGCTGCTCGATATCTGGCTGCCCGGCATCGATGGCCTGGAGACGCTGGAAAGAATCCGTGAGCTGGACAACGCGCCCGAAGTGATCATGATCTCGGGCCATGGCACGATTGAAACCGCTGTGCGTGCCACTAAACTCGGAGCTTTCGACTTCCTGGAAAAGCCGCTCTCCATCGACAAGACTTTGATCGTGGTCAAGAACGCAATCGAATCCAAGAAGCTGCGCCACGAGAACGTCGATCTGAAGAAACAGCTGCTCGCTAAGAGTGTGATCGTTGGCGACAGCATTCCCATGAAGGCGCTGCGCCAGCAAATTGGCCTGATGGCGCCCACCAACGGCCGCGTTCTGATCTACGGCGAGTCGGGCACAGGGAAGGAACTGGTGGCCCACGCAATCCACGCCCAGAGCCTGCGCAAGGACGAAACCTTCGTCGAGGTCAACTGCGCGGCAATTCCCGAAGACCTCATCGAGAGCGAACTATTCGGCCATTACAAAGGATCGTTCCCGGGCGCAACCGTTGACAAAGATGGCAAGTTTCAGAAGGCAAATGGCGGAACGCTGTTTCTCGATGAAGTGGGCGATATGAGCCTGAAGACGCAATCGAAGGTGTTGCGCACACTCGAGGAGCAGCGCGTCGCTCCGCTCGGCGGCGATGAAACCATCATGGTGGATGCGCGCATCATCGCCTCGACCAACAAAGATCTGGAAGAGGAAATCTCAAGGGGCAATTTTCGCGAAGATCTGTTTTACCGGCTGAACGTGATCCCTTTCTTTGTGCCGCCGCTGCGCGACCGGAAGGAGGACATTCCGCTGTTTGCACGGCACTTTCTGAAAGACCTGGCAGCGACCTACGGTCGACGCGCACGCGAGATCACCGACGATGCCGTCGAGGCTTTGATGCGCTATTCGTGGCCGGGCAACGTGCGCGAGTTGCGCAATGTGATCGAACGGATTGTGATCATGAATCCCATGACGGCGCGATTCGACCGCAAGCATCTGCCTCCACTGGTCTACCGGGAGGGCCACCGGCGCGCGGCGCGGAAAGAGTTCTCCACGCTACAGCAGGCCCGGGACGCCTACGAGCGGGATTTCATTCTCAAGAAGCTCGACGAGAATCACGGCAACGTGACCCGCACCGCCGAGGTGCTGGGCCTGGAGCGCAGCCATCTTTATCGCAAAATGAAAACACTGGGCATCGCGGTAAAAGAATAGGATCGTCGCCGACCGAACTAGCCGCAAAGCAGGTTTGTCATCCCGAGCGAAGCGAGGGATCTTGGTTCTTGCTCGCGTTGTGGATCCGGATCGTGGAGGCAAACACCAAGGTCCCTCGTTTCGCTCGGGATGACAGTTTGGAACGGGAAGCAGTGGCTGTGCGCTACCGCTTCACCATGTGGATCTCTGTACCGTTCTTTCGGAACTCAACTTCGTCCATGAGCTGGTTAATAAGAAAAATTCCGCGCCCATGATTCGAATAAAGGTTCTCTCCGACGGTGCAACGGGGAATCGCTTCGGGCGCGAACCCGGTACCGGGATCGCGCACCACAATCAGTATGCCGCGCTCTTCGTCGCTGCTCACCAGGCATTCCACTGTTTTGGTAGGATCTTCTTTGGCGCCGTGGATCACAGCATTCGCCAGCGCCTCCTGCAGCGCTAACTCGATTGCATCTTCCTTGCCGTCGACACCCTTCATCTCGCGGACCACGGCCATCACTTCTTGCACAACCGGATCTACCGTCTTGCGGTCGGCAGACAGCGTTACCCGCAGAATCAAATGCAACTTATCTGGATCAAAATCTTTTTCGGGAAGAGGTTCCTCGGAAGAATCCACCGGTGGCATGTTTGGGCTCGTCGTTTACGATTCAGCGTTGCTCTTAGTTGATTCTAGCTGCCAAACGCTCAGTACGACAATCTCCGTGGGGAAAACCGACTGCGGTTAAGCTGCAAGACTGGCGCGGCCCGCGCTAATGCGCCATGTCGTGGTGTTTTCTGTGCTTCGTCTTTTCTTGCGGTCGTGCTTTCGGTAGCGCCTTCGTCGGTTCGGGCCGCCCGTCCGTCAAATGCTCCAACTGCCGTCTCCAGTCGAGTTCTTCCACAAAACCGCGCGACTCGCGCCAGTTGTGCTGCACCTTCACGTAAAGATCGAGAAAGACTTTCATCCCCAGCATGCGCTCGAGCTGCAAGCGCGCAGAAGTCCCGATCCGCTTCAGCATCTGTCCCTTCTTGCCGATCAGGATGCCCTTCTGACCTTCGCGCTCGCAATAGATCGTGGCCGCGATACGCGTTAACCTGGCGCCCTCCTCGAAGCTCTCAACGATTACGGTGGTCGCGTAGGGGAGTTCTTCCTCGGTCTCCACCAACACCCGCTCCCGAACGATTTCCGCAGCCATGAAGCGCGCCGGCTGGTCGGTTATGTGGTCCGGAGGAAAATAAGGAGGCCCAACCGGCAACGCCGCTGTCACTTCCTTGAGGAGGATGTCGAGCCCGTCCTTTTTCAATGCGGAAATCGGAATGATCTCGTGGAACGGATGCAGCTTTTTGTACTCCTCAATCAAGGGCAGCAACTTGCCCTTCCCGCCGCGCAGCAGATCAACCTTGTTAAGCACGAGGCAAACTTTCGTCGGCGAATGCTTCAGCATCTGGATGGCAAACTCATCGCGCTGATCCAGTTTACGCGTTGCGTCCATGATCAGCAGGACAACGTCGCAGCCTTCCATAGCCTCGCGCACCTCGACCATCATCTTGCGGCCGAGGGAGCTGTCTGGCTTGTGTACGCCGGGAGTATCGATCAAAACGATCTGCGCGCCGCCCTGGTCCTTACCCTTACCTTTGGGAATATTGACAATACCTTGGATCCGGTTGCGTGTGGTCTGCGGCTTGGGCGAGATGATCGCGAGTTTTTCGCCCACGAGCGCATTGAGCAGCGTGGACTTGCCCGCGTTAGGGCGGCCGAGAATGCAAACAAAACCGGAGTGGAAAGGCATAAGAGCGGGCTTCGGGCTTCAGCTATCCGGCTTCGGCTCTTGAGC
>Ga0302319_10019665_pt1 | contig 12259 bp, 6 predicted proteins | sample Bog_T0_2_FD_203319 | JGI IMG/M metagenome (GOLD analysis project Ga0302319, IMG submission 203319) | Peat permafrost microbial communities from Stordalen Mire near Abisko, Sweden - Bog_T0_2 | ecosystem: Environmental > Terrestrial > Soil > Wetlands > Peat | place: Sweden: Abisko, Stordalen Mire... | reverse complement strand
GCTTGAATGGCCGCGCCTACGCGCATCTCTCTTCTCTTAAAGCGAATCGCGCCTCCGCCAGAATCTCGCATGTTTGCGATGTCGACGGAACCATCCTGAAGAAGTTCGCCGACCGAACGCAGCAGGAAATGGGCGAAGCTCCGTCGGCGGAAAAAGATTTCCGCCGGATTCTCGAAGTGAAAGAAGTCGATGCCATCACGATCGCAACGCCGGATCACTGGCATGCGCCCATGGCCATCGCTGGATTGCAGGCCGGTAAACAAGTTTATGTAGAGAAGCCGTGCAGCCATAATCCGGCGGAAGGCGCGATGCTGGTGCAAGCTCAGCAGAAATATCGCAAGCTAGTGCAGATAGGAACCCAGCAGCGCTCTTCGCCGCACACGATCGAGATCATCGACAAAATTCACCAGGGAATTATTGGACGGGCCTATTTTGCAAAAAGCTGGTACGTCAATACCAGAAAATCCATCGGCATCGGAAAAGAAATCCCCGTTCCTGCGCAATTGGATTGGGACCTCTGGCAGGGGCCGGCCCCGCGCCGGCCGTACAAAGATAATGTTCATCCTTATAACTGGCATTGGTTCAAGATTTACGGCACCGGAGAATCGCTCAACAATGGCACACACGAGGTGGATGTATGCCGCTGGGCGCTGGGCGTCGATTATCCGCAGTGGGTCACTTCGTCCGGTGGACGATACCAGTTCCAAGATGACTGGCAGTTCTATGACACGCTGGTTACCAGCTTTGAATACGAAGGCAAGATGATTTCGTGGGAAGGAAAAAGTTGTCAGGGCATGAAATATTACGGCCGCGACCGCGGTTCCACGATCTTGGGAACGACTGGAACCGTGCTGGTCGATCGCGACGGCTACGAAATCTACGATCTTAAAGGAAACAAAACCAGTGAATTCAAAGTCGGCAAAACAACTTCGTCGGCGGATCTGATCGGCAGCGATTCCATGACCGACGCGCACTTTGCGAACTTCATCGCCGCCATTCAAAAAGGAGATAAGCTCAATGCTCCGATCTCTACGGGTAACGTATCCGTTACGATGCTGCAGCTTTCGAATGTTGCGTGGGAGACCAATCACAAACTTCGCCTCGACGAAAAAGACGGGCGCATTCAGAACGATCCCGAGGCCATGAAGATGTGGGGACGCGATTACGAGAAAGGGTGGGAGCCGCATGTTTAAAAAGAATTCTTTCTCGAGACGGGACCTGCTGCGCTCCGCCGCGTTGATCGCGGGCGCATCCACCATCCCGAGTTGGGCTTCTGCACTTGCAGAGCCAGTTCCCATGGCGGGCGAAACATCCCCTATTCGCCTGGGCCTGGCCAGCTACACGTTCCGCAATTTCTCTCGCGCGCAGTTGATCACTTTCATGAAGCAGCTCAAAGTCTCGCAGCTAAATGCGAAAGATGTAAAAGACCATCTTCCCACGGATCCTCAGCAGGAAGCGGCCGCGCTCGCAGACTACTCAGCGGCTGGCATCAAGCTACACGCGGCCGGGGCCATTTATTTTACAAAGGACGAAGACGCGGACATACGCAGTAAATTCGAATACTGCAAACGAGCCAGCATCGGCGTGATCGTCGCCGGCGATCCAGCGCCAGAAACTCTGCCACGAATTGAAAAGTTCGTAAAAGAATTCGATGTCCGCATCGCCATCCACAACCATGGGCCCGAAGATAAGATATGGCATTCTCCACTCGATGTGCTGAAGGCCGTTAGGGACATGGATCCACGCATCGGCTGCTGCATTGACGTCGGGCATACGGTGCGCGCCGGTACGGATATAGTTCAGGCTATTCACCAGTCAGGTCCACGGCTGTTTAATGTCCACATGAAAGACCTCACGAGCTTCGACAATAAAGAGAGTCAGGTCGCTGTCGGTGAAGGCATCATGCCGGTGCGAAAAATGTTTGAAGCTCTTATCGCGGTCCAGTACAAGGGATTTGTGGATCTTGAATATGAAATTTTTCCCGACGATCCGATGCCGGGTGTAGCCTCCAGCTTCGCGTATATGCGGGGTGTTTTGGCGGGTATGGGTTACGCGAACAGCGTATGAAGCGGTTCTCGAGCGCTGCGGTCCGCCAACATTTAGGCGTGGATTTAGCCGCAAAATGGCGTTAAGGTAGAAGCTGTCCAAAAAGTTTGGAGGCGTCATGAGCGCATCGAAATCTTCCATCCCTCCGCAACAACCTTCCAGCAGCAATCGTAGAACTTTTCTGAAAGCCGGCGGAGTCATGACTGCGGTCGCGCTGGGCTCGACCGCGATTCCCGCTGTCGTCAAGGGACAGCCGACACCAGTGTCGCATCCTTTGCCGGCGAACTCTTCGACGACAGATTCGATGCCCACGCGGAACCTGGGAAAGACAGGATACAAAGTCGGCATTTTCAGTCTGGGGGGACAGGCGGCGCTGGAAAAATCGAACAACGAAGCCAACGCTGTTTCCATCATCGAAAAGGCGCTCGATCTCGGAGTGAATTACATCGACACTTCCTCCATCTACGGTGGCCCGGAGCGCTGGAGCGAACAATACGTTGGCAAGGTCATGAAGCATCGCCGCAACGACGCGTTCCTGGCGACCAAAACTAAAGAGCGCACTCGCGAAGGTTCCATGCGCATGCTCGAAACTTCGCTCAAACTTTTGCAGACGGACCATATCGATCTGTGGCAACTCCACGACATCGGAACGATGACCGACATCAATGAGATTTTTGCCAAGGGCGGCGCGATGGAGGCGCTACTCGAAGCTCGCGATCAGAAGATTGTGCGCTACCTCGGCATCACCGGCCACTACCGGCCCGATGCGCTGATCGAAGCCATCCATCGCTATCCTTTCGACGCGATCCTGATGGCGGTGAACGCCGCCGATCCGCATCACTACAGCTTCTCCGAGCAACTGCTGCCTCTCGCGGTCGAGAAACAAATGGGCATTATCGGAATGAAGGTTCCGGCCCGGGGACGTCTGCTTTCCTCATGGACGCCGCCGCCCCTTGAACAGCAAAAACATTCGTGGGAAGGCATGGTGCTCGCCCCCACGCCGGGTACGATTGATATGCGTCAGGCGCTGTATTATTCGCTGTCGTTGCCCGTGAGCACCGTCATCATTGGTTGCGACTCAGTTGCCCAGTTGCAGGAAAACGTCCAACTGGCGCGGGAGTTCACCCCCTTCAACCAGCAACAACTTGCCGCGTTGAATGAGAAGGCGCAACCGGTGTCAAAGCAGGCTCTGTTTTTCCGCTTTTACGACCGCGCCTGAAGCGCCCTGCCCGAAGGATTTGGACAAACCTTTGGAGTCGTTTTTGGCATCTGTGGTGCGTGCCATAGTGTCTTCGGGCGGCCTTCAGATATCGGGATGCTGTGTCTGCGCTCGTTTGTCCTGTCACTGTGAATTCGAATGGGTAGAGGCGTACTAGAATGGCGGAGCCGAAAGCTTTCTGGAGCGGATGGCAGGAGCGCATCTCCGCGCTACGCAACGTTCCTGCCGTGCTCAAAATCGTTTGGGATTCCGGCCCCGGGGTTGTAATTTTCGGCCTTATCTCCCGCCTGTTTTCCGCTGTCCTGCCGGTTCTGCTGCTCTGGATCACAAAATTAATCATCGATAGCATCGTGCGCGCGGTCTCCGCTCACCAGCATGTGCAGCGGGGATTCTGGTGGCTGGTGGCGGCCGAGTTTTCCCTCGCCGTATTAAACAGCGTCCTCCTCCGGACCATCGACTACTCGGATTCCTTACTCGCCGATAAATACACCCGCCATGTCAGCATCCGAGTGATGAACCACGCCGCCAGCCTCGATCTCATGGCGTATGAGGATCCCGTGTTCTACGACCGCCTGGAGCGCGCCCGCGTGCAGGCCACGGACCGACTGGTAATGATCCAGGCCATCGGACGACTGGTTCAGCTGAGCATAACCACGATCACGCTCTCGGTATCGATCATGCTGTTTTCTCCGTGGCTGATGCTGTTATTGATTCTCGGCGTGATTCCTGCGTTCCTCGGAGAAAGCCACTTTGCGCTGCTGGGATACGCCAAGAATTTTCGTCAGACCCCCGTACGCCGGCAACTGGATTACCTCCGCGTTCTGGGCGGAAGCAAAGAAGCGGCGAAAGAGCTGAAGCTTTTTGGGTTGCGTAATTTTCTGCGCGACCGTTTTACACAGTTGTCCGATGATATCTACAAAGAAAATGTCGCGCTGTCGAAACTGAAGCTGATTGTCGGTGCGCTGCTTTCGATAATCGGGACCATGGGTTACTATTCCGCTTACGTGTTCGTCATTTGGCGAACTGTGGCGGGGGCACTGAGCATCGGCACTTTGACGTTTTTGACGGGAGCGATTCAGCAGGCCAGCAGCAACATTCAGCAAATTTTTTCTACGCTTGCCGCCATTGGCGACCAGGCTCTCTTTCTCACAGATCTCCTGGCCTTCTTCGAGATGCAGCCGACCATTCGCTCCAAGCCGAACGCTTTGCCCGCGCCCCGGCCCATGGTGCAGGGAATCGAATTCCGCAACGTATCGTTTCAATATCCGGGAAATTCGCGCCGGGTTCTTGATCGCATTAACTTTCAGTTGCGGCCCGGCGAGCGGTTAGCTCTGATCGGCGAAAACGGCGAGGGGAAAACCACGATCGTGAAGCTGATGACGCGGCTTTACGATCCCACAGAAGGGCAAGTCCTGCTGGATGGCGTTGACCTGCGGGAGTACGACCTGGAAGACCTCCATCGCGAAATTGGAGTTATTTTCCAGGACTTTATGCGCTATGAAATGACGGCCCGCGAAAATATTGCCGTTGGCAGAATTGAAGAAGTCAACAACCTTGACTCGTTGCAAATCGCCGCACACAAGAGCATGGCAGACGACGTGATCCAGCGATTGCCTCAAACTTACGAACAAATGTTGGGGCGCCGCTTCGAGCAGGGAGTGGACCTTTCCGGCGGAGAGTGGCAAAAAGTTGCACTGGCGCGAGCCTATCTGCGCGATGCCCAGCTTCTAATTCTGGACGAGCCCACCGCCGCCCTCGATGCCCGCAGCGAATTCGAAGTTTTTCACCGCTTTTCGGAACTTACTACGGGCAAAATGGCGCTTTTTATTTCGCACCGGTTCTCAACCGTCCGCGCCGCCGACCGCATCTTAGTCCTAGCCAATGGCAAGATTGCCGAGGAAGGTACGCACGACCAGTTGTCCAGTCTGGGCGGGCGATACGCAGAGATGTTCGAGATGCAAGCCTCCAGCTATCGCTAGGAATCATGAGAATGACAGAGAGCCGCGACGAGATTGTGAATGCGGAGGTCGAGCCTCTGCCGGTTCACGAAGAGTCGCCACCCGCCGTTCAGTCCTTGCGTTTGAACGCTGCCCAACTGGCCTCTGGATTGTCTTGGGTTCCAGGTCATCGCGACTCCTGCGTCTTATGTGATCGGTGCGAGAATCTTTCCCGCGTTTATCGGCCGCTGCTTTCGGCACTCGCACGTCAGCCGGAAAAGACTGCGTCAGCCGAGCTTCGCGTGTTGCACGAAAGCGCATTCTTATTGGGAGCAGAACTGGACGACACGTGCGCCGCTTTGGGCGGCTCCGGCAGCCTTCCTCACGTTCGCGGACGGGACGGCAAGATCGTCCCCAGGGTGGCTGCGATCGCAGAAGATTATCTCGCTTCGGCCTCGTATCAGTTTAGTGAATCCGGTCTTGCCACTTACGTCGAGGCTTTTCAAAAAATCGACGTTCTAAAGATGGCAGAGTTATGGGCGCTAATTCCTGCTGTGAAGTTAATTCTGCTGGAGCAGATTGGCGAAAGCGGCCGCCGTCTGCTGCAAGATCCGGCCGGCTCGTATCCGATCCACCATGAAGTTCGAAGTCTGCAGGATCTAAAGCAGACGACCTGGAAAGATGTGATCGAGCCGCTGATCGTATTCGATCAAGTCTTACGCCAGGACCCGGCAGGCGCTTACGCTCAAATGGATTACGAAAGTCGTGAACTCTATCGCCGCAAGATTGTGAACATCGCGGAGCGTTCCGACTGCAGCGAACTGGAGGTAGCCCGCGAAGTTTTGGTTCTTGCCCGACGCGCCAGGAAGGAGGTCCATACAGACCCTCGCGTTACCCTGCGCACTTCGCACGTTGGATTTTATCTCCTGGCGGAGGGCGTCGACCAACTTGAGAAAAAGACACATTTTCGTCCGAAACTTGGCGAGCGAATCAGAACATGGTTACGCCAACGTCCAGATGAGTTTTATTTGCCCGGCATCGCAATTCTGACTTTCGCGATCATTTCCGTAATCGTCTTTCTTTTAACGTCTCCGGCAACCGCTCTGGTACTGGTTTTGCTTTCGATTCTTGTCGTGTTCTTACCCAGTTCGCAGGCTGCCGTCCAGATCATGAACTATTTGACGACTATGTTGTTGCCGGCGCAGATTTTGCCCAAACTGGATTTCTCCGAGGGCATCCCTGACGACTGCGTAAGCATGGTCGCGATTCCAACTTTGCTCCTGAATGAAAAGCAGGTTCAAAAGCTGGCTGTCGATCTGGAAGTTCGCTACCTGGGCAACCATGATCCCAACTTGCACTTCATGCTGCTCACCGACCTGCCCGACTCAGCCGAGGAGCCTTCGGAAGAAAATCCGCTGGTCGATCTTTGCGAAGATTTAATTAATGCGTTGAACAAAAAATATGCCGCCAAAAGGATGGGATCTTTTTTCATGCTGCACCGCCATCCTGTCTACAATCCGCGCGAAGGTTTTTGGATGGGCTGGGAACGCAAGCGCGGCAAGTTGATGGACCTCAATAACTTGATTAGCGGCCAGTTTGACAGCTTCCCGGTAAAGGTTGGCGACCTGACGATTCTCTCGAATGTTCGTTTTGTGATCACGCTCGACACCGACACTGAGTTGCCGCGGGGATCGGCGCGGCGAATGGTGGGCGCGCTTGCCCATCCTTTAAATCAAGCCATCATCGATCCCGAACGCGGAATCGTTACCACAGGCTATGGCATTTTGCAGCCGCGGGTTGGAGTTAGCGTGCAGAGTTCCGCGCGTTCGCGGCTGGCGAGTATTCAATCAGGCCAGGCCGGGCTTGATATTTACACGCGCGCCGCTTCCGATGTTTATCAGGACCTATACGGCGAAGGCATTTTCGTCGGCAAAGGAATTTACGAGGTCAAACCGCTGCACCACGTTCTCGACCGTCGCTTCCCGCGCAACGCTCTGCTCAGCCATGACCTTGTGGAAGGCGCGCACGCTCGCGCGGGACTGGTCAGCGACATCGAAGTGATCGAGGATTATCCTTCTCACTACAGCGCCTACAATCGACGCAAGCACCGCTGGTTGCGCGGCGATTGGCAGATTACCGAGTGGCTTCTGCCGCTGGTTCCCGAAGAATCCGGGCAGCGCGTTCCGAATCCTCTCTCGGTTGTTTCCCGTTGGAAAATTCTGGATAACCTACGGCGCAGCCTGGTCGAGCCTGCTTCCTTTTTATTGCTTGTGCTTGGCTGGATCATCCTTCCCGCGCCCGCCTGGGCCTGGACGCTGGCTTACGTCGTCATCCTCTTCTTGCCCGCACTGTGCCAGCTTGCGGTCGATGCATTCCGCGCCGCGATCTCGTGGCAACATTCACTCCTGTCGGCCGGCCTTAATTCGTTTTTGGACGCGAGCATTACAAACTGCCTCACCATCACCTTCCTCGCTCACCAAGCCCTTTTATCGATCGATGCGGTGATTAGAACCATCGTGCGGCGCTTGATCACGCGTCAAAGACTTTTGCAATGGGAGACCGCGGCCGAGGCGGAGATCAATGGACAAAAGCGTACCGCCCTCGACGTCTACCAGAAGTGGACGCCGCTTCTTGCATTGGCCTTGTTTGCTTTGGTTTGGAGTACGCGCCGCCCCGCCATTTCCGCGGCGATTCCAATTCTTTTATTGTGGGCGTTGAGCAATCCCATCGCTCTTTGGCTCAATGAACCCTCCCGCGCGCCGCGTAAGCAGGCGTCGGAAAGGGACCGTTGGCTTCTGCGCCTCGCGGCTCTTCGCACCTGGCGATATTTCGCCGAGTTCAGCACGAAAGAACATCATTGGCTGATTCCCGACAACGTCCAGGAAGACGATCTTAAAATTGCACCGCGCATCTCCCCAACCAATCTCGGGTTTCTTTTCAACGCGCGGCAAGTGGCTTGCGAATTGGGCTATGTCACAGTGCCGGAGTTTGCCCAACAAACTCTTCGCACTCTGGCGACGGTATCGAAGTTGCCGCGGCACCGCGGACACCTTTTCAACTGGTACGACACGCAATCGCTGGTTCCGCTGGCTCCCACCTTCGTATCCACCGTCGACAGCGGCAATTTGCTCGCTTCTCTCTGGACCCTTCAACGCGGATGTTTAGATTTGCTAAACCAGCCTTTGCTCCAGCCTGAATCCGCACAAGGGTTCCTGGATCATCTTTATCTTTTAACTACACTGAGTATTTTCTCGCGCCGCAATTTCTCCGCCATTAAAACAGCCCTGCGGCGCGGAAACTGGCTGCGCTATCTTCTCGATGTTCCCGATGATGTTCTCAAGGATATTCATCAAGCCGCTTCCCATCCCAAGCTCGGCCCTGAGGATCGTTGGTTTCAAGAGCAGGTCGAAGAACGAATCAGGCAGGTGAATCGCACAGTGCAGATGTACACTCCCTGGCTGCTTCCGGAATTTTCGGGCCTGGGAAATAAAAATGCTGTTCTGCTTGAAGGGCACCCGGACGATTTACCGGTCCTTCAGCGCATGCCGGCATTGATCGATGACCTGACCGTGCGATTGCAGAGCGCTGGCTCGTCGGAGGCCAATGCAGAGGCGAACTCCCTTTCCCGACAGCTCCTCGCATTATTGCCCGATGCGCGTTCTCGCGTTGTGCGACTGATCGACGATCTCAAGAGAATTGCCGAGGAATGTGGCGAACTGGCGGACGGAATGGATTTCAAATTTCTTCTTCAGCGCAACCGGCAACTGCTTTCAGTTGGGTTTGACGTCGATACGAAACAACTCCAGTCCGCCTGTTACGACTTGCTGGCCAGCGAGGCCCGTACCGCGTTCTTTGCCGCTATCGCCAAGGACGATATTCGTCAGGAAAGCTGGTTCCTGCTGGGCAGGCCGCCGATTGTGGACCAGGGAATCGCCGGATTGCTTTCCTGGACGGGTACGATGTTCGAATACCTCATGCCCGCCCTGTGGATGAAAACTTACCCAAATACGCTTTTAGAGCGTGCCGAAATTGTTGCGGTGCAAGCGCAACGTGCCTATGCTTCTCAAAAGCGCATTTCGTGGGGAATTTCTGAATGCGCTTATTCCAGGAAGGACGAGGCGGGCAACTACCAGTATCGTGCCTTCGGTGTTCCTCTCTTGGCTTTGCACAAGCCGGACCAGTATGGCCCGGTGGTCTCGCCTTACTCGACCTTCCTCGCGCTCAATATTGATCCTGGGGCTGCGCTCGAAAACTTGCGCAAGCTGGAGCGCATGGGGTCGGTGGGGCCTTACGGTTTTTATGAAGCTCTTGATTTCAGTCCCGTCGCTGGCCGTTCGGGAGTTCGGCGTTATGAATCAATACGCTGTTGGATGGCCCATCATCAGGGCATGAGCCTGTTGTCGCTGGGAAATTGCTTGCGCGAAGGGGTCGTGCGAAAGTGGTTTCACAGTCATCCGCGAGTGCAGGCTACGGAACTGCTCCTTCAGGAAAAACCCGCCGATCCCGCGCCATCTCTGAGGCAGCGAACCCCAGCGGCATGATGGTTCATCCAAGTGCCGGAATTTACGGCTTGTATTTTTTGAAACCAGCTCGATCCATGCCCCGTTGCGCCTCGGGATTTTTCATAAAAGTATTCCAAACAAAACTGGATCGCAAATTTTCCGCCATCAGCATCGTGATGCCAACATCAATTCCGACCACATCGCTGTCGTACCAGTTTTTCAGGGGATTAAAGGCATTCACAAATCCGTACTTGCTCCAGGCGCGCGGATATCGGTCTTTCATGTTCCTCAAAACGCGTAACACCGGCTGCGGTAAAAATGGCAGCGACCCCGCCGACGCGCTGGGAACCACGGTTCCGTCGATGGGTCCCATCATCGGCGGCCCTCCCCAGATCACATATCCTTTCTCTGAATCGGAAGCCGAGATTCCCCAGAGGTCGTCGCTGTAATCGGGAAACTGTTTGGCCAGCTCCAGACAAAAACGCCGATGCGCATCCGTGGCGGCTTTCGAGTTCAGAAAGTAATCGGCATATGCGTCGCGCTTATCGCGGAAATCAAACCAGGCCTGCGAATATTGATGGACGAACAACGGTGCGAAAGATCCGATGTAATCGATGCCATCGAACTCAAACTTGGTGCGCTTCCATGCCTTCCAGGCCGCCTCAGGCAAGGGGTGGGGGAGCGATCCCAAACCCAAAAGATAGATCATCATCATTTCGCTGTAGTAATCCCAGCGATAAGGGAGGAAGCCAAACTCCGGCGTCCAACCATGCGGCAACAGCGAAGTATCTTCGGAGAGCCAACTCCAATCGACGCGATTGAAGATTTGATAAACCAGGAGGCTGATTTCAGAATGCCCCTCAAAGTGCCCGCGGCATGTAAGAATCCCGCAGAGCAGAAGAGCGGTATCGACCGAAGAAACTTCCGAATCCCAGATTCGCTCTCCCGTGTTCAGATCGGCGAAGTGATAGAAGAAGCCGCGATGAGTTGGCATTTTCTTCCATAAAAAACGCAGGACCAGCAATACTCGGTCGCGAACCTCGGCGGTCGATACGAATCCGCGTTGCTCGCCAATGCACAATGCGGTGAGTCCAAATCCCGTGGCGGCAATGCTGGCAACGGTGCTGGTATCGTTTTTGAGAACGCTGGCGCGGTCTTTGATCAAACCGGTTTGCGAACTTGCCTGTTCCCAGAAGAATTGAAAGTTTCGCTTTTCCAAGTCGTCGAGAAACTCATCGTCTTCGGGCGAGATCGGATTTTGAGGGCTTGCACTCTGCGAAGCGGACTTGTGTTGCGCCGCGGGACGCTGCGCGAATAAAGTCCGCGGGTCGAGGGCGGCGCACAGTCCTAATCCGCCCATTTGGCATAAGAGCTCGCGACGCGAGAGCGGAGCAACACCCCTGTTGCTGCCAGTCTTTTCTTTTTCTTTCTCGCGCATTTGTTCCGGGCGGTCCACTCTCTATTCTAAATCGCTTCACCCTGGCAACCTTTACCACGGGCAAAGTGCGTCCTAGAATGGTAATCAATAAGGGTGAAATGAGTAAACGAAAGACAAGCGCAGTCTGGGGGATTTCGATTTTCGCGCTGGTTGCGGTCATTGCAACCTTCGCCTTGCTGCACCGGCGGCAACCCGTTACGCTGCGGGGCGCGATCTTGCGCCGGGACAAAGATCCCAACAAACAGTCGCCCATTGCCGACGTCGAAATCACTGCCACCAACGCACTCGGCAGCGCCACTACCGAATCCAATGCTTCGGGCTACTTCAGTTTGACGCTTCCCAAGGGCTTGCGCCGGAAACAGCCAGTTCTGCTTCAATTCCGTCGTAAGGGTTATCAGCCCCTCGATTGGGACGATTTCATCTCCGACAAGATTTATGTCACGGAACTGGTGCCAGAAAATCAGGATAAAGTCAACGAATCCCATCCTCAAGCAGCCGTCTCGAATACTCGCATCAGGTATTCGATGAAGGCCACAACCGAGGCGAACATCGGTAGCGCGGTGAGAACTTTCGAGGTAGTCAACACGGGCAACACTCCGTGCAATAAACAGCCCATCTGCTCACCCGACGGCAAGTGGAAAGCGACCGTCGGATTGTTATCCATGGACGCCGGCGAGGGAAACGAATTCCGCAACGCGCGCGTTTCCTGCATCGCGGGCCCTTGTCCTTTCACAAGAATAGAACTGGAAAACGTTTCGCAGGACCGCCGGCATTTCAAGGTGGTGGCCCGCGATTGGTCGGACACTACTACTTTTCTGTTGGAGGCCGAGGTGGTTCATCCCATGTCGAGCGACATGGTCAGGGAGACTTATCCGGTGATCTTCGGACGCGCTTTAAATTTCAGCTTGCCTCCTGCTGCCGAAGGACCCAGCATTGAAGCTGAAATCGACGGTGAGGCCATCGTTTTTCCCTTGGGGCCGGACCTCATATTGCGCTGGGCAAACTGTCACGTCGGCGTGGATGGCGATCAATCCAAAACCTACCGGTGCGAACTAAATCCGGGCTACCGCTTCCGATAGAACTGCGATTTCAACGTTCGTTAACTCAGGAGACAAAG
>Ga0302319_10019663_pt1 | contig 12260 bp, 13 predicted proteins | sample Bog_T0_2_FD_203319 | JGI IMG/M metagenome (GOLD analysis project Ga0302319, IMG submission 203319) | Peat permafrost microbial communities from Stordalen Mire near Abisko, Sweden - Bog_T0_2 | ecosystem: Environmental > Terrestrial > Soil > Wetlands > Peat | place: Sweden: Abisko, Stordalen Mire... | reverse complement strand
CCTCGCCACTACGATCAAGTTTTGCTCGCGGTCTTGCCATCCACCAACTCTAGCCACTTTCCCTAACTTATACCAGACTATTTACGTAGTTGGTATTATGTGTTGAGTTTCATCTACGTCGGCATCTATTGGAACAATCATCACCATATGTTCCATTCCACCAGGCGCGTCACCGGCGGCATCTTGTGGGCGAACCTGCACCTGCTGTTCTGGCTGTCGCTCTTTCCATTCACAACGGGCTGGATGGGCGAAAACCACCTCGCGTCCGCACCGACCGCCGTCTATGGCTTCGTGCTGCTGATGGCCGCCATCGCGTATTACATTTTGCAACGCACCATCATCAAACAGCAGGGCCACGGCTCCCTGCTCGCGGCGGCGATTGGCCGGGATTGGAAGGGCAAGCTCTCGCCCGTGTGCTATTTCGCCGCCATTCCCCTGGCGTTTGTGAGCCCGTGGATTGCCAACGGTCTGTTCATTTTCGTCGCCCTCCTCTGGCTCGTTCCCGACCGGCGCATCGAACGCGCGCTGAAAGAGCGGGAATGATCCGCCTTTGCCCCTGGGCCGGATGATTTCGCGTCCGCCATTTACAATGACCGGCCCGGCCAGCACAATGGGAATCCCTCCGGAGAAAATAACATGCCGCAGGCGAGTCAAACCGCAGAAAAAAAATTAAACCTATGGGCGACAAATCCCCGAAATCCAACCAGAAAAAATCCTCACAAAAACAAGCCAAGACCAGCAGCGCCAACCAGAAGAAAAGTGCCGCCGTCGCCGCCCAATCCGCCGCCGGCAAGAAAAAGTAACCCCCCGACCGCTGGCTGTCTCTCCTGATGCAAACTTCAGGAGAGACAGATTTTCAACCCAGAACGCGCCATGGCCGAACGCACACTTGAGTCAGGGCGGATTCAAGCTATCCCGCTTCCTTGTGCGCAAACCTTACTGCGCGTGGCCGGCACTGATCGGGCCACCCCGGTGGACAATTTGCCTGGTTCACCGCCGCCCCGGACTTTGCGGTCGTTTATATTATCGCCGCCGGTAAGCTCTTGGCGTTTGCCACTCGCATCACGAGGATGGGGCAAACGAAACCGGCGCTTAATTTTTCCCCTCAGCCGCCATCGACCAACTCGGCAGGTGGACGATGAAGCTCGAGCCCTTGCCTAGGGCGCTCTGGCATTCCACCGAACCTCCCATCGCCTCGGCCAGCCGCTTGACGATGGAAAGCCCCAGTCCGTTCGACGATTCGCCGCCGGTGGGCTTGGCGCTCAGGCGGGTGAATTTGCGGAATAATTTTTTTTGGTCTTCCAGACTCAAGCCGGGACCTTCGTCGGTGATGGCGACCGACACTTTGCCGTCCGCCGTCAGCGTCCGCAGCCGGACGGTGGATTTGAACGGTGAATATTTGATGGCGTTGGAGATGAAATTATCGATGATCTGCACGGTGGCCGCACGATCGGCCCGCGCCCACGTTTCACCGTTGGAAAGAATTGTCAGGGCGATCTCCTTGCGCGCGGCGGCGGCGGCGTTGTGGCCTGCACCCTCGGCCAGCAGCGCATTCAGGTCGCAGCGCTCAAGCTTGGAAGTGAAGCGGCCCTCCTCAATGGCATTGGCATCCAGCAGATTGGTGATCAGGTCACGCATGCGCGTGCCGGCCTGGACGATGAGTTCGATGGCAGGTTTGTGATGCGGGGCGGGATTAGTCCCCTGCATCATTTCAGAACCCAAGATGATGGTGGTCAGCGGATTTTTCAGATCATGCGCGGCAATGCCGAGAAATTCGTTTTTCTCGTTGTTCAGGTTGACGAGCTTTTCATTCGAAGCTTCGAGCCTGGCAAGGGCCTCTTGCATTTTATTGAAGGCGCGCTCACGGCCGGTTTCAAAAATCATTCCCAGGCAGAACATAAAGGCAATCAGTGCCAGATATCCCGTCGCCGACACGAGCGACCGCCATTGTGCGGGATAGGTCGTCGGCAGGTTCACACCTGCCAGCGAGGCGCCGATGACGCCGCTGGCCGCCAGAAAACAAATCACCAGCCACCATTTGGCGGACCGTTTTCCGACCAGCAACAGCGCGCAAAGCGGCACGCTCACCAGCCAGGCAATGGCGTGTCCCGACATGCCGCCCTCCACACAGCACAAGGCGGTGAACCCCGCCATCATGATAGCGGCCAGCAAATTGCCGGCAAAATTCAACGACCGCATGGCCCGCATCAAAAACGGCGTCGCCGCGAATGCAACGCTGCAAACCATCACGATGACTGTCCCCCAGCGATGACCGATCCACAGGTAAAACGCGGCGAACACCGTCCCGAACACAAATCCCAGAAAGCCAAAACGGGAAATGAGCCGCCCGCGTCTTCCCAGTTCCGGGTCGGTCAAACAATCGCCAAACAAAAATGAATCAGCAAACTCCCCGGCGCGGGCGATGAGGCGGTTAGGCTGTTCGTACATACATTTCAATCAAACCGCCCGTCCGCCATAATTTCCGCTTTGATTCGGTTCTGCATCCAGAGACCAATAAACCGTCCCGGCGGATTCGTCCAGTGTGGGATGGACAACTTTTAAGGACTCACCCGAAGCCTCATCCGCGCGGCATGCCGTCTTAGCGCAGCATAGTCAACGCCTCGTCACTCACGCGCATTCGGCGTGTGCCTTCCAGCACAAAATAAAATTCCTCCGCACGGATGTGCTTGTGCAGCGTGTTCGCGCTCCGGGGCGGCAAGCGCCAGAGCCGCGCCCACGTTCTCGCTCCCAGTGCGCTCCAGATAATCCACGTTAGGGATCTTCATCAGGTTGGATGGCCGCCAATAGAGGTCGTCGGGTTTGATGAGTGTATAACCATGAATCGGTTTCATATGCTTGAAGGCGAACCATACGCCGCTGCGAAAGAAATGAAACCCTAGCATATGATTTTGTGCTAGCTTGAGGCGCGACGAATTCTGCGCCCGGCACAACCTGAATTATGAACCAGCAACTTTCATTCTTCAACGAACCGGAGCCGTGCGTGGCCAAATACAATCTGTTCCTCGGCATTTTTCCAGATTCCGGCACGGCGCGGTCCATCATCGAGCTTGCCGATACGCTCCGCCGGAAACATGGGCTGCGTGGCCGGGTGCGTCCGGTCAGTCATTCCAGAATCGAAGGCGGAAGCAATTCATTTGAATCGGGTTTCTTTAGCAGCCCCATAAACTCGAGCAACGTCGATATTCTTTGAAGCCCGTCAATCAATTCCCATTTGGAGTCATCTTTTTCAAAAACAAAAATGGAAGGGATTGGAATGCCGAGGAGCAATGACTCTATCAGTTTAGATTTCTGGCCCACTTCCCAACGAAACAGGCGTTGAAAATCTGGATTGATGAGCAACTCGCCATCTTTATACATATTCACAACCTCACCGACTGACATTTGATATGCGTCGGTTTTAACGTTGCGCTGCGCGCTCTCGATTTCGCCTGTTATCATAATCGTCTCATGCTTTCGCGTAAACCTCCGCGCCTTTTTCCACGAACTCCCTCGACTTGGTTTTGGTAATTCTCATTTGGCGGCGGGCTGTGGTTTGGCCGGGCGGCGGCGAAAAGTTTTGGCCAGCCAGATGAGTTGTCCGACTTTCCGGATTTTTTCCGCGAACGGTTCGCGCGCGAGTTTTTGCCGCATCTCCAGTTTCATATCGTTGGCAGCTTCAGCTTATGCCGTTGCAGGATTTTTTCCAACTGCGTTTTATCCAGCCCGGATTGCTGGAGCATCTGTTCGATGCGCGCCTTGTCCTTGGCCCGGCCCACACTGGCGGCAATGGCCACGATGTGTTCGGCGCGGAAAACTTTCGCGGGCACGCCTTCGTAATCAATGTGCTCGGCCTCGCGCACGGCTTCCTCGGTCAATCCGTGGGCGGCGAGAAATTGCACGGGGAATCCGCGCACCAAAAGATGTTCGCGCTCGACCTGCCAGCCTTGCGATTGCAGATGCGTGTAGATGGCCGGGATGCCAGCGGTCAAACCCTTGTCGGCGGGGATGAAAAAAATGTCCGCGTCGTAAGTGGTGAACGGCTCGACGTAATAAATCGCCGCCAGCGCGCCGCCGAGCGCCCAGTCCTCAATCAATTTTGCGGCGACCAGACGGTTCGCCGCGCGCAGCACGTCGGCCAGCGGCAGATTCGCGGATGGCTCGTTGATTGCCATGTCGGTTGATTACCGGATTCAAACCTTCGCGTAAAGCTCGTTACCCTTTTCGGCAAACTCTTTGGATTTTTCTTCCATCCCCTTCTTCAGCGCCTCTTCCTCGGCGATGCCCTGTTCGGCGGCGTATTTGCGGACGTCTTCGGTGATCTTCATCGAGCAGAAGTGCGGGCCGCACATGGAGCAGAAGTGCGCGGTCTTGGCGCCGTCCTGCGGCAGGGTTTCGTCGTGGAATTCGCGCGCGGTCTCGGGGTCGAGCGCGAGATTGAATTGATCTTCCCAGCGGAATTCAAAGCGCGCCTTGGAGATGGCGTTGTCGCGGTATTGCGCACCAGGATGGCCCTTGGCTAGGTCCGCCGCGTGCGCCGCGATCTTGTAGGTGATGACGCCGGCTTTCACGTCTTTCTTGTTCGGTAGGCCCAGGTGTTCCTTGGGCGTGACGTAGCAAAGCATCGCGCAGCCATACCAGCCGATCATCGCCGCGCCGATGCCGCTGGTGATGTGGTCGTAGCCCGGCGCGATGTCGGTGGTGAGCGGCCCGAGCGTGTAGAACGGCGCTTCGCCGCACCATTCGAGCTGCTTCACCATGTTCTCCTCGATCATGTGGATGGGCACATGGCCCGGACCTTCGTTCATGACTTGCACGCCTTTGGCCCACGCGCGTTTGGTGAGTTCGCCCTGCGTTTCGAGTTCGCCGAATTGCGCGGGGTCATTCGCATCCGCAATCGAGCCCGGGCGAAGTCCGTCGCCGATGGAGAACGAAACGTCATACGCGGACATGATGTCGCAGATGTCGTCCCAATGCGTGTAGAGGAAATTCTCTTTGTGATGCGCGAGGCACCACTTGGCCATGATGCTGCCGCCGCGCGAAACGATGCCCGTCATGCGGCTCGCGGTCATCGGCACGAAGCGCAGCAGCACGCCGGCATGAATCGTAAAATAATCCACGCCCTGCTCGGCCTGTTCGATAAGCGTGTCGCGGAAGAGTTCCCACGTGAGGTCTTCGGCGCGGCCATTGACTTTTTCGAGTGCCTGATAAATCGGCACAGTGCCGATGGGCACGGGCGAATTGCGCAGGATCCATTCACGCGTGGCGTGGATGTTCTTGCCGGTGGACAGGTCCATGACGGTGTCCGCGCCCCACTTGGTGGCCCAGCGCATTTTCTCGACCTCCTCCTCGATGCTCGACGCGACGGCGGAGTTGCCGATGTTGGCGTTGATCTTCACGAGGAAATTGCGGCCAATAATCATCGGCTCGAGTTCCGGGTGATTGATGTTGGCCGGGATGATGGCGCGCCCGGCGGCGATTTCATCGCGCACGAATTCGGGCGTGATCTCTTTCGGGATGCGCTGCGGAAACTTCTTGAAGACGGACGGCGTGAAATCGCTGCTGGCGAGCTGTTGCGAACCGGCGTGCTGCTTGTCGAGCTGGTTGCGGACGATGTCGTTCGCCATGTCCGAAATGCGGGCGCGGCCCATGTTCTCACGGATGGCGATGAATTCCATCTCCGGCGTGATGATGCCCGCGCGGGCGTATTGCAACTGCGTGACGACCTTGCCGCCTATCGCGCGGAGCGTGCGACGGCGGTTCGCGGTGAGACCGGGAAATTCCACCAGCCGGTTCTTCTCCGCCACGCTCGCGAACTCGGCGTGTTTGCCGGAAAGATAGCCGTTGTCCTGCGGCTTCACTTCGCGACCGTCGTATTCTTCCACGTCGCCGCGCTTCAAAATCCAGTCACGGCGCAGCGCGGGCAAGCCCTCGTCGGACGTGCCGGTGAACGCGGGATCACCCCACGGCCCGCTGCAATCGTAGACACGCACGGGCGCATTCTTCTCGATCGCGCCGGTGTAAGACTTGGTATCGCCGATTTCGATTTCGCGCATCGGCACGCGGATTTCGGGATGCAACACGCCGGCGACGAAAACTTTTTTGCTGGCCGGCAGTTGCTCGCTGCTGTGCGGTTCGAACGATTCTTTGGTCGCGATCATAATTATTTTTGGGTCGCGCGAAGGTCACAAAGGTTGCGAAGGAGAAAATGTATTCCTTCGCCGCCTTCGCGCTCTTCGCGCGAAAATTTATTGGTGGAAAGCCGAAGAGAGTGGAAATTCGTGCGCCGGCATTATCCGGTTCAAGTTCACGGGTCATTGGCGCTCGCGCGTCAAACTCTCAGCGTCACCTCGCGGTAATTTGGCTCCCCGAACGGCTCCAAGCTAGCCGATTCGCCAGGAACGTGCAAGAATTGGAATCGACTGGTTCAGAATTCCCAATGCACCCGCGCGCCGAAGACGGACACCAGTCCGCGATCCTGGTTGAACGCCGGGTCGGCGATGAATTGATAATCCAGCGAAGTGTGGATGCTTTTCCAAAGCTTGAAGTCGTAATAGGTCTCGAGAATTTTCTCCCAGCCGTAATTCAGATTGCCATCACCCGCCAGAATGCCGGTGCCGCCCGCCGCAAGGAATTCCTGATGCGACTTGGAAATGCCATTCATCACGCCCGCCAGCCCAAAGGTGTCGTCGGGCCGTTGCCACGCTGCGCCGTTGATGCTGAGGCCCGCCGTCGCCGTATAATCCACGTCGCTGAACACCCATGCCTGATTGTTGCCATCGCTCCAGCCGAGCCGGGAAAAGACGCCGACATGCTTGGCGACTTCCTGTTCGAGATTCAGGCCAAAGCCATATTTGTAGCGAAAGGCGGCGGTGGCGTTGATGTCGGCCGGCCGGATTTGATTGTTGACCGCATCCTGATAGTTGCCCATGTGGGCGCGATTCAGATAGGTGAGAAACCGGATTGTCCCTGGATGATTCTCGATGGTATAGCGGCGCTCAAATTCCGTCACCATGCCCCACGCGTTGAGCAACGAGCCATCCTGCGCCGAACCGTCATATGGCCATTTGAAAATCCGGTCCTCGGCGGTCAAGGAATTTGAATAGCGCGGCACCTGGAAAAATCCGTAGCGCAAAGTCCAATCCGGCTGGTTCAATTCCACGGCCAGGCCGGTAGTATAGCCGATGGCGTCCGCCGGATAATCCCAGGCTTCATTCGCCATCAAAGCCCAGTTCATGAACTGCGTGCGCGGATCGTTCGCGTAGGCGTTGTTGTCGAAAATATCCTTGGCACTGAAACGACCGAGCGTAAACGTGAGCCGCGAAATGTCCTCTTTGCCGGCGAGGGTGAGTTGGTCGTCCTCGATGGTTTCCTGCTCGCCGCCCAAACCGATGGTCTGGCGGATGAACAGGCGCGTGATGGCTCCGTTCGGAACCCCGGTGCCAAGCCGGAAGGCTTCGCCGTTGGGAAAACCGTCCACGCCGAGCGCGTTGCCCAGGCCGTAGCCCTGCCACATCAATCCGTCAACGTGCGCCTCCGCGCCCGGCCACAGCCGGATGCCTGCCATCAAATCCAGCGAAACCGTTTCGCGCGTCTCGCCGCCGGACGGCAGGCTGTTTGGCCCGGAATATTGCGATGAAAACCCGGGGTAGCCCTGCACGATGTCGGTGTTCTGGACGTGCAAGTTCCAATCCTGCTGATTTTCAGCCGGAGAACTGATGGCGTCTTCCGCAATCGCGGAAAAAGCCGAGGCGGCGAACGCGGCGGACAACAGGCGCCATCCGGCATTTTTCATAAGATGTAGCTCATACTACAATCTGGGTTGGGATCGTCAATGGCAAATGTTACGGGCCGGCAACAAATGGCGGCGCGAAAGAAGTTTGATTGACAAAAGACACGCTGCCATATACCCCTACCCCCCATGTTGCGTCAAGGGCCATTTTGGAAGTGGCGTGCGTCGCGAAAAATGCTAGATGTATTTGCATGAAAGCCAAACACGTTCGTCCGGGACTGGAGAAAAGAGCGCTGGTGGTCCGCCTGCGCCGGATCAAGGGACAGATTGAGGCGATTGAAAAAATGGTGGAGGCCGACACTGATTGTTCGGATGTGCTGATGCAGGTGGTCTCCGCGCGCCGGGCGCTGAAATCGTTCAGCGAAGAAATGATCGAGTCCCGTTTGCATGAATATATTGAAAGCACCACGAATCAATCTGAAGGGCGACGCGAGTTGAATTCGCTGCTCACCGTTTTGAAAAGATACGCCGTCTAAATCTATAAAAATATGCCTGCCGAAAAAAAAGTCCAAGGCCAGCAAACTGCCGATCTGGTGCGGGATGCGGCGACCAGCGAAACTGCCGAAATTCTGCAACGGCTCAACACCTCGCCCGCCGGCCTGACCGAAGAAGAAGCGGCGGAGCGGCTGGAAGTGTTCGGGCTCAACCAAGTCGCGGAGGAAAAGCATCACGGCTGGCTGCAACGGCTTTACCTCGCCGTGCGCAACCCGCTGGTGATCCTGCTCTCGGTGCTGGCGATCATCACGTTCGCCACCGCGGGCGAGCCCTCAGACATCGCTGGCGGCGTGTTGATGGTGTTGATGGTGGTGCTGGGCATCTCGCTGCGGTTCATCCAGGAAACGAAGGCCGACAACGCCGCCGCCAAGCTCAAGGCCATGATCAGCGTCACCGCCACGGTCGTGCGCGACGGCCAGCCCAAGGAAATTCCACTCAAGCAGCTCGTGCCCGGTGACGTGGTCAAGCTTTCGGCGGGTGACATGATTCCCGGTGACGTGCGGCTGTTGTCGGCGAAGGATCTGTTCATCATCCAGGCCACGCTCACCGGTGAATCCATGCCTGTGGAAAAAACGGATGCCCGCGATCCGCGCTCCAATGTCTCCTCGATTGAACACACCAACCTCTGTTTTCTCGGCACCAGCGTGGAAAGTGGCGCGGCCACGGCGGTCATTGTCGCGACCGGCGCCCAGACGTATTTCGGCAAACTCGCCGGCAGCCTGGCCGGCCAGCAGGTTGAGACCGCGTTCGACAAGGGCGTGAAAAAATTCACCTGGCTGATGCTCCGCTTCATGGCGGTGATGGTACCGCTGGTGTTTCTCATCAACGGCATCACCAAGCACAACTGGGGCCAGGCGTTTTTCTTCTCGCTCGCCGTGGCCGTCGGCCTGACGCCGGAAATGCTGCCGATGATCGTGTCCGTCTGCCTGTCCAAGGGCGCGCTGGCGATGTCCAAGAAAAAAGTCATCGTCAAGCGGCTGCATTCCATCCAGAACTTCGGCGCGATGGACGTGCTCTGCACCGACAAGACCGGCACGCTCACGATTGACCACGTCATCCTCGAAATCCACTGCGACGTCTTCAAAAAGGAAAGCGGCGAAGTGCTGCGCGACGCCTATCTCATCAGCCATTTCCAGACCGGCCTGAAAAACGTGCTCGACCGCGCCGTGTTAAAATACTCGGAGCTGCACCACGAGATGTCGGTGGACAAATATATCAAGGCCGACGAAATCCCGTTCGATTTTTCGCGCCGCATGATGTCGGTTGTCGTTGAAGGGCCGGACGGCCAGCGCCAGTTGCTGACCAAAGGCGCGCCGGAAGCCGTGTTCAAAAAATGCACGCACTTTGAAAGCGAAGGCGAGATTTTCCCGATGGAGCCAATCCTCGTCGGCAACCTCATTGAGCAGGTCAACGATTTGAGCAGCGACGGTTTCCGCGTGCTGGCCATTGCCAACAAAAAAGTGGGAGCACAGGCCGCTTATTCCAAAACGGACGAGGATGATCTCGTTTTGACCGGCTATCTCGCATTTCTCGACCCGCCCAAGGACACCGCAAAAAAAGCCATTGCTGTTTTGCGGCAGCAGGGCATCACGATCAAGGTATTGACCGGCGACAATGACCTGGTTTCGCGCAAAGTCTGCACCGAAGTCGGCATCAACGCGGAAAAAATCATCCTCGGCAATGACGTGGAAAAAATGTCGGACGAGCAACTCGCCGTGGCCGTCGAGACGACGGATGTTTTCGCGCGGCTTTCGCCCGCGCACAAAAAACGCGTCGTCATGGCGCTCCAGCGCAACAAGCATGTCGTTGGTTTCATGGGCGACGGCATCAACGACGCGCCCGCGCTGCGCGCCGCCGACGTGGGCATCTCCGTGGACAACGCGGTGGACATCGCCAAGGAATCCGCCGACGTGATTTTGCTCGAAAAAGATTTGATGGTGCTGGAAGAAGGCGTGATCGAAGGCCGCAAAGTATTCGTCAACATTTTAAAATACATCCGCATGGGTGCCAGTTCCAACTTTGGCAACATGTTCAGCGTGCTCGGTGCGAGCGCGTGGCTGCCGTTCCTGCCGATGCTGCCCATTCAGCTGCTCACGAACAACCTGCTCTACGATTTTTCGCAGGTGCCGATTCCGACGGACAACGTAGCCACGTCGCAAATCGCCAAACCACGCCCATGGGCGATGGGCGAAATCGCGCGGTTCATCGTCTTCATTGGTCCGATCAGCTCGATCTTCGACTATACGACCTTTGCCGTCATGTGGTTTTTCTTCAAGTGCAGCAATCTGGGAATGGTGCCGGTGGAAATGGCCACCCGTTTTGCGGGCGTCACTGATCCGGACAAGCTTTACGCCGCCTCGCTGTTCCAAACCGGCTGGTTCGTCGAGTCCATCATGACGCAGACGCTCATCATCCACGTCATCCGCACCAACCTGATCCCGTTTGTCCAATCGCGGTCAAGCTGGCAGCTTTCCATGACCACGATTCTGATCATGAGCATCGGCGCGTATCTGCCCTATTCGCCACTGGCGCCGATCCTGCATTTCGTCCCGCTGCCGTGGCAGTTCTGGCCGATATTGGCAACCACGCTGCTGTGCTACGTCGCCTTGACACAAGTCATCAAGTCCTGGCTCGTCCGCAGGTCGTGGATTTGAAAGGGGGCCGCCGCTGAAAACAACGAGCCGTTCCGCGTCGCACGGAACGGCGTTGTTCGGCTGGCGCGGGCTGATCGGATCCGCTCAAGCCGTAAAGGATTTTCCGCAGCCGCAGCTTTCCTTCGCGTTCGGGTTGGTGATCTTGAAACCACCGCCGACCATGGCGTCGCTGAAATCCACGACCGTGCCGCGCAAATAATTCGAGCTGACGGGGTCGACGAGAACGGCCACGCCATGCTGCTCCGCGCTCAAATCGCCTTCGCGCTTCTCATCGAAGACCATGCCGTATTGCATGCCGGAGCAGCCGCCCTGCTCCACGTAGATCCGAAAAAACTTCCCGGCATTTTCCGGCAACAACAGCAACAACCGGCATTCCTCGGCGGCGCGGGGGGTCAGCCCGACAATCATTTCCTGAACTGGAGGCGTTTCATTCATTCTTTTCTGCCTGAAGCTAGCCCCGCCCGGCGGGCGTGTCAAACCGCCCGTCAATTTTGTCCCGGCGGCAGGGCGGCGATTTTCTTTTCGAGGGTCTCCTTTAACTGCGGCAATACCCCCGCCAGGTCAGCGTAGAATTTTTTCTGCCGGGCGGCATCATACAAGATCCCCACCAACGGAGCCGCCTGGAGCCCGGCTTTTTTCATCCAAAAATCATCCTTCGTCTCCCCGTCACGCAGGTTTTTTTCGTAGAAAACATCAAAGTAACTGTCCAGCGCCTGGTTAAACAGCCTGGCCGGATCACCGCCGGCCGCCGCCGCTTTTTTTTCCAGCGCGATGCCAAAGCCAATCTGCGCCTGGCTGCGGGCGGAAATGTCCGCAAACGGCGAATTAAAAACCTGCGCATAGGCGTTGGTCGCCCCGTCAAAATCATTCATCTGCAGGTCGCAGTTGCCGGCTTCAATCATCGCCTGCCCGCCCCACGCATTCGTCGGCCAGGCCTGGGCGATCTGGGCAAACACATTGGTGGCCGCCTGAAAATTCGCCAGCGGGTTGTTCGTGTCGGCCGCATTCATGAGCATCAAGGTGCTGCCGTAGGCAAAACGCGCCGGGACCCCCGGGTCCGGCGGACAATTGGTGTCCGCCATCAGGCTGGTGAAATAATCCCGGGCGTCGGAGTAGCCGAGGCGGGCCAGCGCCGCACGCCCGGCCATCATCTGCGCCTGCCAGTACAGTGGCGAATTCCGCCAGACCGGATTTTGAAAAATGGCCTTGTAATTTCGCTCCGCATCCGCCCAGAGACCGGCGCGGAAAAAGTAATCGGCCACCCACCATTGCGCCGCCGGCGCAAGCTCGCTGGCCGGGAATTGCGCGACGAAATTGGTGAA
>Ga0302319_10019660_pt1 | contig 12261 bp, 10 predicted proteins | sample Bog_T0_2_FD_203319 | JGI IMG/M metagenome (GOLD analysis project Ga0302319, IMG submission 203319) | Peat permafrost microbial communities from Stordalen Mire near Abisko, Sweden - Bog_T0_2 | ecosystem: Environmental > Terrestrial > Soil > Wetlands > Peat | place: Sweden: Abisko, Stordalen Mire... | reverse complement strand
TGGCAAGCGCATCAAAACAGGTTCGGAGTGAGAGGTCCCGGGCAATTGATTCAGCAGTGTGGTCGCGGCAACGCCTTTATAGCTTCAAGCTTACCGTGAACGCTGAAATCCTGATAATCGTAATCATAGTCGCTGATGATGCCGTTATCATGAAGGGTCATCGTCACCTCGTATTCGGGTTGGCTCGCGGAATCCGACGCATTCTCATCATCTTCGCCGCTGCTCGCGCCGGCCGGCGGATAGAAGGCGATCCGCACGCGATAGGCCGGACCGTCGAGCAAGGTGTTGCTGATGTAAGAATTCTTTCGTGACGGGTCGAGCACGGCAACCGACGCCGGCTTGAGGATCACGGCATTGAAGCGTGAAGCTCCCCCGCCCTCGCTCCCATCAAACATTTCGCCGCCGAAAAAACGGATGCCTTTGCGCGCGATTTCAATGATCTCGATCTGTTGAGCCGTTGGAAAAATGAAGTGTGGCGGCAACGTGTAATTCTTGTGCTGCGGCTTGCTGTATTCGGCCGTACCCGACCCATCTTTGCCAGCGCGGCTGGCGCTGCCAGAAAACTCGCTGACGTCGCCGTTTTGCGTCTGCTTAATGGAAAACGTGTACAGGTCGCCTGCCTTGCTTTCCCACGCGGTAAAATCACTGCGGCTCGATTCCTCGCCACCCTCTCCCGTGATCGTATGCAGCAGCGACTGCTGAGTCGTCTTCCAGACATCGCATTTGTCGACGAACTCAAGACTCATCTTTCCGGATACGTCGACGAAGTCGCCACCCGGACGCGTGGCGGTCAGGGACACGGAATAGACTGCCCGATGAGAAGCCATCATGGCCTGAGGCGGAGTTGCCGGCGCAACCAGCGGAGCCGCCGCTCGGGCGGACACCGGAATCAGTACATTCAAAAGAACGTTGCACGCCACAATGGCTGGGATCGAAATCTTCATAAAAAACGACGCTCGCAAAATGATTCGACCGTGATTGTTAAGCAACAGTATTGTGTCTGAACGGTTCCGTTCAAGCCTGTTGACCCTGTTTCGTAACCGGACATTCGATTAACGCGACTTGTGACAAACTTGCCACCCTGGGTATCGCGGCCGCCCGGATTCAAATCGGCGGAAGGGGTCGCCCTGCACGCCGGCAGGCAAGCGACAATCTCGATGCGAGGAATTCCACCAGGACATCGATTCGCGCCGGACGAGGGCCTCCGGGCGGGGTGATGAGATGCAACCCGGCCACCGGCCAGGTCCACTCTTCGAGCACAACCTCGAGTTGTCGATCGGCAATGGCCTGGCCGACGATGAAATCAGGCAGCACTGCCACGCCGAGCCCCGCGAGCAGCGCCGGCATCAGGGCGTCGCCATTATTCGCCCTGAGAGGACCCGCAACCTGCAGAACAGCTTGTTCCCCGTCAGCTTTTTGGAACCGCCATACATTCGGTGTCGGCAGATAGGCATACCCCAGGCAGGCATGCTCGGCGAGCATGGCCGGGTGGGACGGTCGCCCTCGCCGGTCGAAATACGACGGCGCGGCGACAACAAAGCGGCGAACGTCGCCCAGGCGGCGGGCGATCAGCGACGAATCCGGCAGGATCGCTATGCGCAATGCCATGTCGAATCCATCCCCAACCAGGTCGACGGTCGCATCGCTGAGATTGAGATCGATCGTGACATCGGGGTAGAGCGCATGAAATTCGGGCAGAATCGGAGCAAGTTGGCGAAGCCCGAACGACATCGGCGCGGCAAGCCGCACCAAGCCGCGAGGCGCCGCAGCCTGAGACAAGGCGTCTCGCTCCGCCGCCTCGCCTTCCCCCAAAATCCGCTTGGCAGGCTCGACCAATGCCCGCCCCGCATCGGTGAGCGCCAAACGGCGCGACGTGCGGTTGAAGAGTCGCGCGCCAATCCTCGCCTCCAGCCGGCTGATCGCCTTGGACACGGTGGCCTTGGAGAGGTCGAGTTCCGCCGCCGCCCCAGCAAACGACCTGGCCTCGGCGACTTTGGCGAAGATGGCGATGGCTTCGAAATCAGGAAGTTTTGACATACATAATCCGAAACAATGAGTTTCCATAGTTTCTGTTTATATGCCTGAAAGCAAGCCTATATCTCTCGCATACGGCGCCGGTTGTCGGCGTGGAGGAAATTGAAATGATCGAAAGACGGAACTTCGCAGAACTCGGCGGCGCGGACCATGGCTGGCTCAAGGCCAAACACCACTTCTCGTTCGCCAATTATTACGACCCCGCCCGGATGGGTTTCGGCGCTCTCAGAGTCTGGAACGACGACGAGATCGCGCCGGGCACAGGCTTCCCTGCCCATCCGCATTCGGACATGGAGATCATCACCTATGTCCGGACAGGCGCGATCACGCACCAGGACAGCCTGGGCAACAAGGGCCGCACCGAAGCGGGTGACGTTCAGGTCATGAGCGCCGGAACCGGCATCCGGCACGCCGAATACAATCTGGAAGGAACGACGACCACGCTGTTCCAGATCTGGATCGAGCCCACCCGGCAAGGCGGCCAGCCGTCCTGGGGCGCCAAGCCGTTCCCGAAATCGGACCGGTCGGGCCGATTCGTAACGTTGGCCAGCGGCTTCGCCAACGATAACGACGCTCTGCCGATCCGGACCGACGCCCGGGTTCTGGGCGCCACGCTCGAGGCCGGCGAACACGCGGAATACACGATCGGCGCCGGCCGCAAGCTCTATCTGGTACCGGCCAGCGGAAAGCTCGACGTCAACGGCGTCATTATCGACGCACGCGACGGCGCGGCCATCCGGGACGAAACGATCGTCAGGATCGAGGCGCTCGAAGACTCTGAAATCGTCATGGTCGACGCCGCCTGACGCGCGATCCGGTTGTCATCATCACTGGTCATCAAAAGGAGATCATCATGGCCAAGGTTCTGGTTCTTTACTATTCCGCCTACGGGCATATCGAGGCGATGGCGGAAGCCGTCGCGGCCGGCGCGCGCGAGGCGGGTGCGACCGTCGACATCAAGCGCGTGCCCGAACTGGTGCCGGAGGAGGTTGCCCGGAAGGCGCATTTCAAGCTCGACCAGGCGGCGCCGGTCGCGAAAGTCGAGGAGCTGGCGAACTATGACGCCATCATCGTCGGCGCCGGCACGCGGTTCGGGCGGATGTCGTCGCAGCTCGCGAGCTTCCTCGATCAGGCGGGCGGCTTATGGGCGCGTGGCGCGTTGCATGGCAAAGTCGGCGGAGCGTTCACGTCCGCCGCCACCCAGCACGGCGGGCAGGAAGTGACCCTGTTCTCGATCATCACCCACCAGCTGCATTTCGGCATGGTGATCGTGGGCCTGGATTACGGCCATGCCGGACAGATGACGCTGGACGAAGTTGTCGGAGGTTCGCCCTATGGCGCCACGACCGCGGCCGGCGGCGACGGATCGCGTCAGCCCTCGGCGATCGAACTGGAAGGTGCGCGCTATCAGGGCCGCAAGATCGCCGAGACGGCGATCAAGCTGCACGGGTAACCCTCAGGCCGGCTTCGCCGCCAGTTTCGCCTTGGGCAGTTCCAGCCTGATATGGACCTCGCGCAACCGCGCCGGATCGACCGGCGCGGGGGCGCCCATCAGCAAATCCTCGGCTTTCTGGTTCAGCGGGAAGGCAATCACTTCGCGGATATTGGGCTCGTCGGCCAGCAGCATGACGATGCGGTCGACGCCCGGCGCCGAGCCGCCGTGCGGCGGCGCACCCAGCCGGAAGGCCGAGAGCATGCCGCCGAAACGCGATTCCAGCACCTCTTCGCTGTAGCCGGCGATAGCGAAGGCCTTGACCATGATCTCGGGCAGGTGGTTCCGGATCGCGCCGGATGACAGCTCCACACCGTTGCAGACGATGTCGTACTGATAGGCCTTGATGGTCAGGGGATCCCGGGTCTCCAACGCCTCCAGCCCGCCCTGCGGCATCGAGAACGGGTTGTGGCTGAAATCGACCTGACCGGTCTCCTCGTTCAGCTCGTACATCGGGAAATCGACGATCCAGCAGAATTCGAAGCGGTTCTTGTCGATCAGTCCAAGCTCGTCGGCGATGCGAGTCCGGGCCTGGCCAGCCAGCTTCGCCGCCGGCCCCTTCTGATCGCAGACGAAAAACACGGCGTCGCCGGATTCGAGGCCGACGGCTTCGATGAGGGCCGCAAGCGCGGCGGGCGGGACAAACTTCGCGATCGGCCCCTTGCCGGATGCACCTTCGATGATGATGTAGCCGAGCCCCGGCGCCCCCTGCTCTTTGGCCCAGTCGTTCAGCTTGTCGAAGAAGCTGCGCGGCCGGTCGCCGACCTTGGGAACTCGCAGCGCCCGCACGACGCCGCCCTTTTCCACGATCGATTTGAAGGCGCGGAACTCGACATCGGGCCGGGCGAAGATTTCGGTGACATCGGCGATGACCAGCGGGTTGCGCAGGTCGGGCTTGTCGCTGCCGTATTTCAGCATCGACTCGTCGTAGGGGATGCGCGGGAACGGCAGGGCGGACACCACGCGATCATTGCCGCCCCATTTGGCGAACTCCTCGAACACGCCGTGCAGCACCGGTTCGATTGCCGCGAACACGTCTTCCTGTGTCACGAACGACATTTCGAAATCGAGCTGGTAGAACTCGCCGGGGCTGCGGTCGGCTCTGGCGTCCTCGTCGCGGAAACAGGGCGCGATCTGGAAGTAGCGATCGAAGCCGGCCACCATCAGCAGCTGCTTGAACTGCTGCGGCGCCTGCGGCAGCGCGTAGAAGCTGCCGGGATGCATGCGGCTCGGCACCAGGAAGTCCCGCGCGCCCTCCGGGCTGGACGCGGTCAGGATCGGAGTCTGGAACTCGGTGAAGCCCTGGTCGATCATGCGACGCCGCAGGCTGGCGATGACCGAGGAACGCAGCATGATGTTGCGGTGGATCTTGTCCCGGCGTAAGTCGAGGAAGCGGTAGCGCAGCCTGATTTCCTCGCTGGCGTCGGTCTCGCTGTTGACCTGGAGCGGCACCAGTTCGGCCCGCGACTGGATGGTCAGCTCGTCGACCCTGACCTCGACCTCGCCGGTGTCGAGCTTGGGATTCACGGTCTCGGGGCTGCGCGCCACAACCCGGCCGGTGATCGTCACCACCGATTCGACCCTCAGTCCCTCGAGCGCCACGAAATGCGGGTTTTCGCTGTCGACCACGCATTGCGTGATGCCGAAATGGTCGCGCAGATCCACGAACAAAAGGTTGCCGTGGTCGCGCTTGCGGTGCACCCAGCCCGAAAGGCGAACGACGCCGGCAACGTCGGAGGCGCGCAAGGCGCCGCAGCTGTGGGTACGATAGGGATGCATCGATCTTGCCCTTGAAGCGGAAATCCGGCGCGAAGAACCTCTGTTTGCGATTGGATGTCAAGAACCTCTAGCCGCGGCGGCTAAGCCTACTATATCAGGAACGATGAATCTGATTACCGATACCGACTCGCTGGAACGTTTTTGCGCCGCGCAGACCGGAGCTGACTTTATCGCGGTCGATACCGAATTCCTGCGCGACCAGACTTATTGGCCCAAGCTCTGTCTGGTCCAGGTGGCTGGGCCTGCCTCGATCGCCGCAATCGACCCGTTGGCCCAGGGGATCGACCTCGCTCCACTCTACCGGCTGATGGAGGACGAGGCCCTGCTGAAGGTCTTCCACGCCGGACGCCAGGATCTCGAGATTTTTTTCCACGCCACCGCGAAGGTTCCGGCGCCGATCTTCGACACCCAGGTGGCCGCAATGGTCTGCGGCTTCGGCGAGAGCGCCAGCTATGAATCGCTGGTCAGCAAGCTGGCCAAGGCGGCGGTCGACAAGTCGAGCCGGTTTACCGACTGGTCCTACCGCCCGCTGACCGAACGTCAGCTCATCTACGCGCTCGACGACGTGATCCATCTGCGTACGGTCTACATGAAGCTGCGCGACCAGCTGCGCAACACCGACCGGGAATCCTGGCTCGAAGCGGATATGGCGGTGTTGAGCGACCCTGCCATTTATCGGCTCGATCCGGCCGAGGCCTGGCGCCGACTCAAACTGCGCAATCCCAAGCCCCGCACTCTCGCCGCACTGAAGGAACTGGCGGCCTGGCGGGAAACGGAAGCGCAACGGCGTGACCTGCCGCGCGGTCGGATCATCCGCGACGAGGCGCTGATCGAGCTTGCTTCGCACCTCCCCCTCACCCAGGCACAACTGGCGCGGACCCGAGGACTGCCCGGCGGATTCGCCGAGGGCAAATGGGGCGCGGCGGTGATCGAGACGATCACACGAGTCATGGCCTTGCCGCAGGACCAACTGCCGGTGCCCGAGGCAACCTCGGATGCGCCGGGCAATCTCGGCTCTACCGTAGAGTTGTTGAAAGTTCTCCTGAAGCACAAGGCGGAGAGGCACGGGGTCGCGGCCAAGCTGTTGTCCACCGCCGACGAACTTGAACAGATCGCTGCCGGCCGATTGACTCTCGAGGGCTGGCGCCAGGAGCTCTTCGGCGCCGATGCCGAAGCTTTGCTCGACGGCAAACTCATGCTCGGACTGGATCGGGGCCGGGTGAGGATCTATCCGGTCAACACCTGAACCCTGAAATCTACTGAAGCGGGGGGCGCGTTCGCGCCTTGGCGACGGTGGCAATCCTCATTTCGGCTGGCAAATCCATCGATCTGGCCAACGCATCCAACCGGCGCTCGACGACATCAACTCTCAGGTCGGCGAATTCCGGATTGACGCAGAGCACGATCCGATCACGTTCGCGGATAAGGCGCGCGCCGTTCAATAAAGTCAGCGCGCCGCCGCACAGCGTATAGGCCAGCCTGAGCGCGAGGCCCAGAATTGTGGCGTCGGCCAACGTCCGCTCGTCGAGTAGCGCATGAGAAATGGCGGTCACCGTGTCGTCGCTCCGGCCGCCATAACGAAGATGGAGCGCGAACGCGAGGAACGCCCGCCCGAAATGATCGATTCCGCCGAAAGGTGCGCGCAGTGCTCGAAGATAAGCCTGCTCGGCGCGATAGTCCGGATGCTCCATCCAGCCGATGTCGCTCAGGATGCAAAGGGCAGTAGCCAGCCGCGGATGGCTGTCGAACGGCGAGCCCAAGGAGCGTAGCCACGCCGTCAGAGACCCGGCTTCACCAAACCGTCCGATTCTGCCCGCCAGGTCTTTACACGCGTCAAGCAGCGGATCGCATGCCCGAATGTCCGGCGGCAGCAGATCGTGCAGGATGCCCTCGCGTAGCCCGTAGGCCGAAAATACGAGCTTGCGCGGGCGAGCCCGTTTCAGCAGAAGCTCCATGAACATAGCGGCATAGGGCAGCGCCTCGACCCGGCGCCGGGAAATACTCGAGCCTTCGAGCGACGTACGGCTCTGCCGCGACAGGAGTTGGGCGAACTCTACGGCGACCTGAGCGTCGATCGCATAGTGATGAATGATATGGAGAGGATGTCCGACCTGCTCCATGTGGACTTTCGCGAAGGCCCGCCAGATGCCTCCAACCGCATAAATCGAAGCTCCGGCAACTTCCGGAAGCCAGCGCAAGCCAGCCAGGCGGGTCTCGATCGCGGCGACCTGCGCACCGCGCGATCCGCCCATCGCCATGAGGCGAAAAGGCCCGAGCGGCATGGTTGTGCGCGAACCGACTACGCCGTTCTGGAGCCGGACCAGTTCGACCGAGCCTCCCCCCATATCCCCCATGGCCCCGTCCGCTTCCGGAATCCCGGACAGGACCCCTTCGGCCGAAAGCCGCCCCTCCTCTTCTCCACTGATGATCGTGACATCGAGTTCAGAGCGGGCCCTGACCTCGTTCAGGAACTGTGCGCCATCCGTCGCATCGCGCACGGCGGCGGTGGCCACCACATGACAGGAGGCGACATTCATCGCTTTCAACAGCCGGCTGAACCGGGTCAACGTCGAAAACGCCTGCTTCACGCCTTCGGGGTTGAGCTTCCCCGTCTCGCCCACGGTCTTGCCGAGCGCTGCGAAAACCTTCTCGTTGAACAGAGCTACGGGCGCGCGCGCAAGTCCGTCGAACACCACCAGCCGAACTGAGTTTGAACCGATATCGATAACCCCCACCCGGCCTTGTAGAGCGCCTGTGCCCGGTGGAGGCAGACTGCTGTCACAATCTTCCCGGTTCTGGAACCGCCGTCCTTCAGCCGCGCTCACGATGCTGATTTCAGCTGCAGCCGCGGCGGGTCCCGGGTCTCCTGAGTCGCGCTGCCGCGACCCGAGAGGCTGGGATTCGTCATAAAATAGTTATGCGCCGAGAATGGGTTGCGCCCGGGCTTGATGCGAGCGTAGGTCCCGTCGGGCTGCATCTGCCAGCTTTGCATGTCGTCCTTGAGATTGGCGACCATGATCTGTTCGCAGACCTGCTGGCGCACTGTCGCGTTTTCCAGCGGCACCAGGGTCTCGATGCGATGATCGAGATTGCGCGGCATCCAATCGGCTGATGAAATGAAAAGCTTCATCTGCTTGGACGGTAGCCCATGGCCGCAACCGAAGCAGAATATCCGCGCATGTTCGAGAAAGCGGCCGACCAGGCTTCGGACCCGGATGCGATCCGACAGGCCGGGGACACCTGGTCTCAGGCAGCAGATGCCTCGGACGATCAGGTCGATCTCGACGCCTGCCTGCGAAGCGCTGTAGAGCAGGTCGATCATGTCGGGGTCGACGACGCTGTTCACCTTCACCCAGATCTGCGCGCGGCGACCGCATTTGGCGTGTTCGATCTCGTCCTCGATCAGTTCGACGATGGTCCGGCGCAGGTTGATCGGGGCGATCGCAAGCTTTTCGAGCGCGTCGGGCTGCGCGTAACCGGTCATGAAATTGAACATGCGCTGCGCATCGCGCGTCAGGGTCGGATCGCAGGTGAAAAAAGACAGGTCGGTGTACACCTTGGCAGTGACCGGATGATAATTGCCGGTGCCGTAATGGACATAAGAGCGCAGTGTCCCGCCCTCGCGGCGAACGACGAGAGACGTCTTGGCATGGATCTTCAGGTCGACGAAGCCGAACACCACCTGCGCGCCGGCGCGCTCCAGATCGCGCGCCCAGCGTAGATTGGCCTCCTCATCGAATCGGGCCTTGAGTTCGACCGAAGCCGTGACCGATTTGCCCAGCTCCGCGGCTTCGATCAGGGCCTTGATGATCGGGGAGTCGTTCGATGTGCGGTAGAGCGTTTGCTTGATCGCGACGACGTCGGGGTCATGCGCCGCCTGCCGCAGGAACTGGACGACGACATCGAAGCTTTCATAAGGGTGATGAACGATGAAGTCCTTCGCCTGGATCGCGGCGAAACAATCGCCGCCAAAATCGCGAATGCGCTCGGGGAATCGCGCGGTATAAGGCGTGAACAGCAGATCCGGCCTGCGTTCGGTAATCAACTGCTTGACGTCGACCAGCCCGATCAGCCCTTCGGAAATGCTGACATCCTCGGTCGGCACGCTCAGCTGCTCGGTCAGAAATTCGAGCAGCCCGGGAGACATGTCGGCGCTGGCGTTCAGCCGGATGACGTTTCCGCGCCGGCGGCGCTTGAGCGCCTGCTCGATTGTCTGAATTAGATGGTGCGCGTCCTCGCCGATATCGATGTCGTCGATTTCGAGATCGCTGTCGCGCAGGATTCGAAAAACCCCCGACGACCGCAGCGCGAATGGCGGAAACAGGTAATTAAGGAACAGCAGTACGACCTGTTCCAACGGAATGAACCGGATCGCCGGCCCCGGCAGCGCTACAAAACGATCGAGTTGCGGCGGTATCGGCACCAGGGCGTCGAGGTCCCGTCCCGCGCGATCGTCATACATTTCGACGGCAAGTGCGAGACCCCGGTTCAGGATAAAGGGGAATGTGTGCGTCGGCCCCATCGCAAGGGGCGTCAGGATCGGAAATATATCCGAAAGGAATTTCGCCCTGAGCCAATCCTCCTCGTCCGGCTCCAATTGGGCTGCGTCGATCACGGATATGCCGTTTTCAAGCAACTCCAGGCGTAGCGCGTGCCAGGTATTGCGCGCGTCCACCATCATCTCCTGGACCCGGGCGCGGACTGACTGAAGCTGTTCCATCGGCGTCAGGCCGTCCGGACTCGGCGTAACGGCGCCAGCGGCCACCTGTTGTTTCAGCCCAGCCACCCGCACCATGAAAAACTCGTCGAGATTCGACGACATGATCGACAGGAAGCGGACTCTTTCAAGCAGCGGATGACGCGGATTCTGCGCTTCCTCGAGAACACGTTGGTCGAACGCAAGCCAGGACAGCTCGCGATTGAGAAAACGTTCGGCGCCATGCGCGGACGGAGGACCCACGAACACCGCTTCTTCCGCCGGTAAGGTCGATTCCATGAAAGCCCCGTGGAGATCGGAATCGCGCAGCCCCACGGATCGGCGCCGGGCGCGCGACCGGACACTAACAAAATCACGGGGCCCGCGCCACGGCGGAGGTTCGGTCTTCGGATCGGATCCGAAACTCTCAACCTGGAGGCAGGATAGCATGACTGAGCCCGGCAAGATTTGCGACACGCAGGATCGATCCGTGACCATGACGGATCGACCCTTGATCCAGATCGGAGGCGAAGGCCGTCGCCGATTGCATTCGGCCAAAGGCGATCGCTGAACGGGGACAGCTCATGCTTGAACACGCCCACGATTTGGCAATACCAATCGCGGGCGTCGAACCGATGGACCCTGCGACCGACGGCGAGTCGGTAGACTACGCCATGGTTTTTTTCAGGCGTGCCGACCGGCTAAAGCAGCCGAGTGACCGATGTCGGCCCCATGTTCGTTGCCAACCCGATCCGCAGCCCGAGGCTGCTTGTCATAGCGGCCATCCAGCCAGCACAGCGTTGCGAGCAGAATTCCGTAACCCACGAAAACCGCGACCACCATTCCAAGAAAGAGCTGTTCACCCAAGGACATAATGCGTTCTCCCCATGAATTCGGATCGAAGGGAAGGTGATCCGATGCGCGAGAAAACGCGCCTCTGGCCTATGCCCGCATTGACTAAGATCAACGCAAATCAGAAAAGACAGTCGTGGATCGACGCTGCTCGCCGCCGCGATCGGAACGAGCCGGACCGAACCCCATGTCGACCCTGTCCTTGCTTCGCCACGCCAAGGCGGCCCACCCGACGGCGCATCAGAACGACTTCGACCGGCCACTCTCCGAGCGTGGACGGGCGGACGCAGCCCTGATTGGGGAGAGGATGACGGGGCTGAAAATCGACCTGGCAGTGGTCTCGACCGCGCGGCGCACGCGCGAGACCTGGGACCTTGCACGGCAGTCGCTGCAACCGGCGCCCGACCTGGCGTTGGAGCCGGGGCTCTATCTAAGTTCCGCTGGTTCCCTGATCGCCCGATTGCGGGAAATCTCCGACCGGTTCAGGCATGTTCTCGTCATCGGTCACAATCCGGGATTGCACGAAATTGCCTTTTGGCTCGCGAGCAGCGGCGCAAGCACCCTCGCCCGCTCGGAAATGCAACGGAAATTCCCAACCGCCGCGCTGGCGGTCTTCCAGCTCGGCGAGACTCCCTGGTCAGCTTTGGCCCCGGAAACCGCGAGACTCGACCTTTTCGCAACTCCGGTGGTCTGTATCGCCGGCGAATGACCGGAGCGAACCGGAGCGACAGGCTATCGCAATGGAAAGTCCTTCCTTTCGGTCCAGCCAAGAACATCTCGCGCCAGATGCTCGGTGATCTCCCGACGACCCGCCAGAGATGCTCGGTCCAACGAATCGACGGCGCGGGCGATCCCGGCGAAACTGCGCTCGCCGTGGCTCAACAAGTAGAGAATGACCCGTTTGCTCACGCGCAGCTGCCGGTCGGCAAACAGTTTGACTGCAACTGCGCCCAGTAGCGCGTCGTCGGGCGGATCGATCGGGACTATCATCGCGCTGTTCAGTCGCGAAGACAGGTCAGGAAGGTGGAGCGGCCAATTCGATGGCGGACGCGTTGCGGTCATCAACAGTTGTCCACCCGCGGCGCGCAGCAGATTATACAGCTGCAGCAGCGCCAATTCGGCCTCAGGATCACCGGCGGCGCGATCGCAATTGTCGATCAGGACAGGATGTCCGGTTGCGACCGTCTGCATCGCGTGTTCGAGGCCTGACCTGCCGAGATCTATCGGCTCGGCGTCAGCCCTCGCGCGCCAAAGTCCAGACAAATGGGTTTTGCCGCTTCCCCGCGGTCCGACGATCACCAGGACCGGGAACGGCCAGTCAGGCCATCGATCGATCCACTCCACGGCGAGACGGTTGCTGGTCGCGACCAGAAAATCCTCGACACCGCGCGCGGTCACGTGTCCCAAC
>Ga0302319_10019658_pt1 | contig 12262 bp, 10 predicted proteins | sample Bog_T0_2_FD_203319 | JGI IMG/M metagenome (GOLD analysis project Ga0302319, IMG submission 203319) | Peat permafrost microbial communities from Stordalen Mire near Abisko, Sweden - Bog_T0_2 | ecosystem: Environmental > Terrestrial > Soil > Wetlands > Peat | place: Sweden: Abisko, Stordalen Mire... | reverse complement strand
ATCGTCGTTCCAGACGGCATCCGCTGGCTGTCCTAACAAGGCTGAACTACAAATAAGGAGAAGCAGTGCCTTCAAGTAGATTCGTGTGCGACGAAAACAGTCTATTCCGCCCTTCTTCACCACCCAAAAAAGATGTCAGCCAACATTAAAGAATGGGACGATTCTGGATGACCCAGGGTAGTCGACACTCGTCCACAACCCGATTGTTATCCGCGAAATGATGGCTCCGGATGATTCCTTAAAATACAGGAGACCCGTGACTTACTGATTTTTCTGACCCCGGACTGACCACTTGGCTACCGCGCCCTGTCACGGAGATAGAGCCCGACTAGGTAGTCGCCGGAGCAGGGTTCTTTCAAGGACAAAACCCGATGCCGCTTACCGGGCAGCAGTCGCCTTCGCTCCAACGCGTGTGGACCCAGTCTAAGTCGATCGAACGATCAAGGCGAAGATCGGCAACCGTCCCGACACAGGGGAACTGCCGGACCCTACTCTGGTCAGGGATATAGCACCCTTGTTAGTTTATACCCCTTTAGGCATGAAAGTCGCAGCGCCGAGCTTATTCCAAAGATCGCCCAAGATCCTTGGTCTCGTCCTCATCGGCTTCATTCCCGTATTTTTCGCCGCTTGCGCCGCGTTGCCGGAGCGAAACGAGAAGGAAATCCGGTACGAGATGAAGCATAAGTTCGCCGTGGCGGACCCGGAGTTTCTGCGTTGCATGGGCGAACTGCTCGGTCCCGGCATTCTTTCCGGCAATCGGGTGACCGCGTTGCAAAACGGCGACGAAATTTTCCCGGCGATGCTGTCCGCTATCCACAGCGCCCAGACCTCGATCAACTTCGAAACCTATATCTACTGGTCGGGCGAAATCGGCCGCCAGTTCACCGAGGCGTTCTGCGAACGCGCCCACGCCGGGGTGAAAATCCACGTGCTGATCGATTGGATGGGCTCGAGCAAGATCGACCACCGCTATCTCGCCGCCATGAAAGAGTGCGGCGTCGAACTGGAAGAGTACCATCCGATCACCTGGTACAATCTGCGCCGACTCAACAATCGAACGCACCGCAAGCTCCTGATCGTCGACGGCAAGATCGGCTTCACCGGGGGCGTGGGCGTGGCCGATCCTTGGACCGGCAATGCTACACTCAAAGACCATTGGCGCGACTCTCATTTCAAGATTGAAGGCCCGGCCGTGGCCCAGATGCAAGCGGCGTTCGGGGATAATTGGCTGAAGACGCACGCGCGCGTTTTGATCGGCGACGATTACTACCCCGCCTTGTCTCCCGTGGGATCGACTCGCGCCCAGGTCTTTAAAAGTTCACGCGACGAAGGCAGCGAAAGCGTTCGCCTCATGTATTTACTATCGATCGCTTCCGCCTCCAAATCGATCCGGCTGCAAGCGGCCTATTTCGTGCCCGACGACCTGGCCATTGCCACTTTGGTCGACGCCGTACACCGCGGAGTCAAAGTCGAGATCATCGTTCCTGGTCCCTACGTCGACTCGGAAATCGTTCAGGGGGCCAGCCGCTCCCGTTGGCGGGAACTCCTCGATGCGGGCGTCTCCCTCTACCAGTACCAACCCTGCCTCTATCACTGCAAGGTGCTGATCGTGGACGATCTTTGGGTTTCGGTCGGTTCGACCAATTTCGACAACCGGTCCTTCCGGCTGAACGACGAAGCCAACCTGAACGTCTACGACGCGGCCTTCGCTGCTCAGCAAATTGCGACGTTCGAGGGGGACAAGCGCCTCTCGCGTCTCATGACCCGGGCCGATTTCAAGGATCGGCCGCTGCCGGAAAAGGTCCTTGATTCGGTTGCTGGGGTGCTGCGGCAGCAACTTTGACGGATTGGGCTGATGCGAGGTCGAAGGTGGGCACGAAAGCCTTGAAGGGTTCCGCGACGCGATCCAGGCACCCGGCACAATAGGATATCCGGCGCGCGGTGGGATGACGGGCTAGCAATTCGCTGACTCCGCGATTGCCTTAATCGCGGCATTTCGACCGGCGAGCAATGTTCGCATATAGCGCTGGAGAAAAAGGCGGTCCGCCAGTCGGCCCAGGACCCCACACGGCGCCGTGTAGTCGAATACATCCCGCATCCGAGTCCGATCGGGGCCAAGGGGCTCAAAATAATGATCATGGTCAAACCGCCGAAAGGCTCCACGGACCATCGAATCGCGAAAATGATTCGGCCGGTCAAAGGCTGTGATCCGACTCGTGAGCTTTTGGCGATATCCGAGGTGGGTCGCTTCCCAGGTCACCTCCTCCCCCGCCTCGATCAAGCCGGCGGTCCGGCCTGCGATCGCCCGTTCGCGATGTTTCGCCTGACTCGCTTGATGCACGTCGATGCTGCGGGAGAGATCGAAAACCTTTTCCATCGGCGCCGCGATTTCCAGGAAGAGTTCGATCCGGGGCACGTGGGGAGTAAGCAAAATCAGCCTCTGGAGGTCAATCCGCCGAAGCCCCCCGCAAAAAAGGTGGAGTTCTTCACTCCCCAAACCATGCTGGGGTGCTGCTTGTTAGAGTCCCGATGACCTTTCGCCCTGCTACGATCCGACTCCACGGACCGGAGATCCGCATCGCGCTGGCCAGCTTCCTCCTGCTCTTTCTCGAGCTGCTGCTGATCCGCTGGCTACCGGCCTACATCCTCCATCTGGCGTATTTTTCCAACTTCGTGCTGCTGGCCAGTTTCTTCGGCAGCGGCCTGGGTTTCGGCCTCTGCGACCGCCGCTCCCTCTTTCCGCTGTTTTCGCTGTCGCTGCTCCTCATGGCGGCGGCCGGCGGGGTGCATCTGGACATGTCGTTTCGCTCCGAGCAGGAGCTCGTTTTCCAGTCCTTCGCCAGCCACCGGTCTAGCGTGCCGTTCTGGGTCTTGGGGCCGGCGCTTTTCGTCGTCGTCGCCGCCGTCTTCATCGGACCAGCCCAGCTCCTCGGCTCGCTCTTTCGCCAGCTGCCGCCGCTCACCGCCTACACCTGGAACCTGGTCGGCAGCATTGTCGGCGTAGCGGTATTCGCTTTATTTTCGGCCTTCGGCGCGGGCCCCATGGTCTGGTTTGCCGTGACGGCATTGGCCTATCTCGTCCTGCGCGGATCGAGTTTGCGGCGAACGCTCGTGCGAGAAGGAGCCGTCCTCGCCGTCCTGTTCCTTCTCCTCCACGTCCTGACTTCGGGCACGCTCTGGTCCCCCTACTACAAGATCGTGATCAAGACGATGGGCGACCCCGAGGCGCCCACGGGTTATTCGCTCTATGCCAATGAATCGGGCCACCAGACCCTGCAGGACCCGAAGTTTAAGGAATGGATCTACCAGGCGCCGTATCTGCTCTTCAGTCATCCTACCTATCAGGATGTGCTCATCATCGGCGCGGGCGGGGGGACCGACGTCGCCCTGGCCCTGGAGCGTGGAGCCGGCCGGATCGACGCCGTTGACATCGACCCCACGATCCTGGACCTCGGCCGCAAGCTTCATCCGCTCCAACCCTATTCCGATCCGCGGGTGCACGTGACCGTAGCCGACGGCCGGACCTTTCTCGAGCGCACCGACCGCATGTACGACCTGATCGTTTTCGCCCTGACCGACTCGCTCGCCCTGGCTTCGAGCTACTCCAATACGCGCCTCGAGAGCTATCTCTTCACCGAGGAATCGTTCCGGCAAGCGCGCCACCGGTTGAAGCCGAACGGCCTCCTCGTGCTGTATAACTATTACCGGGAGCAATGGCTGATCGACAAGTTGGGCGGGATGCTCGAGCGCGCCTTCGGCCAGCCACCCTACATCGCCGCCCCAACCTCCTACGTGACGCTCGCCGCCATCCTGGCGGGCCCGAAGTTAACCGACCTGGTCCCCGGCCGGCCGCCGTCGCGGACCCGGCCGCTCGCCCAGGCCCCGACCGCCGCCACGGACGAATGGCCCTTTCTCTATATGGAGCGACCGGCCTTCCCACGGATTTACGTCCTCGTTATCCTGGAGATCGCCGTCCTGGCCGCGGCCGCCGTGTTCCTGCTCCAGGGCGGCCCTGGCCAACTCCGCCGGTTCCCCTGGCAGTTCTTCTTCCTGGGGGCGGGCTTTCTGCTCCTCGAGACCAAAAACGTGGTCAATTTCCAGCTGCTCTTCGGCTCGACCTGGATCGTCAACGCTCTGGTTTTTCTGGCGATCCTCGGCTTCGGCCTGGCCGGGGTCATCGTCCGGCGGCGGACCGACCGGTTCCCCATCGCCGGGGCCTACGTCGTGTTGCTCGCGATCCTGGGCCTTAACCTGCTCTTGCCGCTCTCGGACTTGGCCGCGCTCGATCCGGCCCCCCGCTATGTCGCCGCCGCCCTCCTAACCCTCTCGCCAGTGTTTTTCTCCAGCCTGATCTTCTCCGAGGCTTTCGCCGGGGTCGCCCAGCCCGGACTGTGCCTATCCGCCAACCTCCTGGGGGCCTTGGCCGGCGGCTTCAGCGAATACGCCGCCATGTTGATCGGGTACCGGTGGCTGGCCGCGGTCGCGATGCTTTACTATCTGGCCTCCTGGGTCCTGGCCCCGCGATCCCAGCTCACCGGGGCTCAAACAAGGGCAGCTGCTGCATCTGGGGCACCGTGACCAACCCGCGGTCGGTGATACGGATCTGCGGGATGACCGAGAGCGGAATCAAGTTGAAGCCCATGTAGGGTAGCGTGCAGCCGGCCTTTTTCCACGCCCGCTTAAGGACCGTCGTCTGTTTGGCCACGACCCGGGCGCGGCGGTCGGAAATTAAGCCGGCGATCGGCAAGGGCACCTTGGCGATGATCTCGCCCCCCCGCGCGAGACAGACCCCGCCCCGCATCCGCGCGATCTCGGCCAGCGCGACCCGCATATCCCGCTCGTTGGTCCCGGCCAGGATGATGTTGTGGGCATCGTGCCCGACCGAGCTCGCCACCGCGCCCGCCTTGAGGCCGAAGTCCTGCAGGAGGCCGTGGGCCGCCCCGCCCCCTTTGCCGTGGCGCTCCACCACGGTGACAAAGCAGAGGCGGTGTTTCGCCAGAACGGCTTCCCAGGTCGCGCCCGGGCCGAAGTCGAGCGGGATCCGCTCGTGGAACAAGATGATGCCCGGCAAGGCCGTCCGGATGACGTTGGCGGTGACCGACCGGGACGGCAGGGCCGGGAGCAGATCCGGCCGGCCGGAGAGCTTGATCGTCCGGTAGGCCGACCGGGGGTAGCGATAGCGCCGGGACAGAGCCCGGTCGAGGAGCGGCGTGATCCTCCGGTGGGCGACGACCAATTGGCCGCCGTACCAGGTGCACTGCGGCTTGAGCGCATCGTCGAGCAGCACCACGTCGGCCCGGCGGCCCGGCCCCAGCCCGCCGATGTCGCCGTCCTGGGCGTAGCGCGTGGCGGGATGGAGCGAACCCAGGCTCCAGGCCAGGGGTGGGGGCAGCCCGGCTCGGACCGCCTCGCGCACCACCCAGTCGAGGCCGAAAAGGAAGAGGTCGTCCGCGTCCCGGTCGTCGGTGCAGACGCAGACCCGCTTGGAGCTGGCGCCCAATTCCGTCAGTGCCTTGATCGCCAGCGGCAGCGAATGCCAGGGCGTGGTCGGCGGTCCGCCGCGGAGGAAAATCCAGAAGCCGTTTTCGAGGAAGTCGTTCGCGATCTCCCGGTCGATCGCCTCGTGGGTGTCGGTGATCCCGCCCGCCGCCCCCGCCGTGACGAATTCCCGGCCATAGATATGCCCGCAGACCGGGCGGCCGCGCTTCAGAGCCTCCGCCAGGATGGCATGGCTGCGGCGGTCGCCCATCGCGACCTGTACAAAGTCCATCTTTTCGCCCAGGGCGACCGCCTCCGGCCAGCGGTCGAACAGCCGGCCGATCTTCCGGGGCGTCAAATCGCCGCCGGCGGTTTCGAATTTCGGCGAGGTCGCCGGGACCGTGCTCGGGACGGTGAGGAATATTGATAGGGGCGCCTGGCGGGCGTCGGCCAACATCCATTCGATCCCGGCCGTGTCGCAGACATTCCCGATCTCGTGGCTGTCGCAAAAGATGGTCGTCGTGCCGTTGAGGAGCGCTCCTTCGGCGTAGGCGCAGGCGGTCAGCATCGAGCTCTCGATATGAATATGTGGGTCGACCAGGCCCGGGGCGAGGGTGCCACCGCGGGCATCGAAGAACTTCACGGTCGAACCCTTGGCCGGACGACAGGTGCCGGCCGGCTTCACCGCCGCGATCCGGCCGCCCTTGATCCAAATTTCGCCCTCGCGGTGAATCCGTTCCGTGTAGGTGGACAGAATCCGGCCGCCTGTGATAACCAAGTCGGGGGGGACCCGCCCCATGGCCACCCCGGAGAGTTCGCGGCCCAGCCGGTGCAGGGGAGCGACGGAAAAACGGTTCAAGGGCATGTCTGAAATCAAGCAGACTCCATGCCGCGGAATCAGGCCACCCGGTAGAGGATTTCGCGCTTCTCGGCGAAGCGGCGGAGATTTTCCATCATCATGGCGATCCGACGGCGGAGCGTGTCGTTGGTCTGGCCCGAGACATGCGGGGTCACGATGACATTCGGCAGCTGGAGGGCGGGCTGGGAGAGATCGGCCGGCTCCCGGGCGAAAACGTCCAGGGCCGCCCCACCCAGTTTGCCGTCCAGGAGGGCGCGGTAGAGCGCGGCTTCCTCGATCAGGGGCCCGCGGGCGACGTTGATGACGCAGGCGGTGGGTTTCATCAGGACCAGGCGGCGGGCGTCGAGGATGTGCCGGGTGGCATCGGTCAGATGGAGGTGGACCGTGACGAAGTCGCAGCGCGCCAGCACCGCGTCGAGATCTTCCGGGGTGCCGAAGAAATCCGGCTGCAGTTCCGCCATCGTCCGGTCGTCCGGCCGGACCACGTCGATTGCCTCGATCCGCAGGCCGAAGCCCCGGGCCCGGCGGGCCACTTCCCGACCGCTGGCGCCAAAGCCGACGATCGCCAGGGTCAGCCCGACCAAGGCGCGTCCCGACGGCTTGAACAGCACGCCCTGCTTGAGATTGACCTGCGTTTCCGCCCAGTGCCGGGTCAGCATCAGGATGAACATCATCACGCACTCCCCCAGGCCGACGCAGCTCGAGCTGCCCGGGCAGTTGGCGACCTGAATCCCGCGGCTCTTGAGATAAGCCAGATCAATGTGCTCTACCCCGGTGCCAAACACCTGCCAAAAACCTGCGCGCCGGGCCGCCGCGATCATCGTCCGCGAGGCGCCGCCCAAGTCCACCACGGCGTCGGCCTCGGCAAATTGCTCCAACGGGCCCTTGGGATCGTAGGAAATAAGGTTATGTTCGGCCGCGAGGGCCGCGACAATGTCGGGATACCACTCGACCGGGCCGTTGGAGATGCTGTACCAGAGGACATCAAGTTTGCGCATGGGGTAAAAAGGGGGCGGAGCGAAATCTGCCTCTCCCCGGCGGTGGGCGCGAGCCCATTAGCGAAGCCGCTGGCCGCCGCCGCGCCGGGTCCGCCTTTTCCTTGCGGTCAGGATTGACCCGGGTATTTCCTAGCCTATGAAGCTGAACCCCCTCTACCCCACCACCGTCATCGGGTCACTGCCCCGTCCGCAGTGGGTGATCGAACTGGTCAACGAACTCGAGGCGGGCCAGATCGGCGAAGCGGAGTTCAACCGCGCCCTGGATGCGGCCATCCCCTTTGCCATCGCGCTGCAGGAAAAGGCCGGGATCGACATCATCTCCGACGGAGAATGGCGGCGCCGGACGTATTTCACCGGTTTCTCCCGCTCGGTCGCCGGATTCCGCAAGGACGCGATCGAAGTCACCACCCTCACCGGCTCGAAAGTGAAGTGGCCGGCCGTCGTCGCCAAGCTCGAGCATGTGCGACCGATCACTCTCGACGAGGCCCGCTTCCTCAAGAGCCATACCCAGCGGCGCATCAAGGTCGCCCTGCCCAGTCCCTATATGATCAGCCGTTGGTTCTATGATCCCGACGCAAGCCGGGACGTCTACCCTGATCGGGAGAGCCTGATCCAGGATGCGGCCGACGTGCTGCACCAGGAGGCCCTCCTCCTCCGGGACCTCGGGGTTGACACCATTCAGTTCGACGACGCGATGATTGGCCGTTTTGTCGGCACGGAATACAATCCGGTCGGCACCAATCCGAAAGTCAAAATCACCATGGCCGATCGGGACCGGGAAATGGAGATGGCCGTAACCGGCATGAACCGGACCTTGCAGGGCCTGACCGGCGTGACCACGGCGCTGCACGTCTGCCGCGGGCACCGGGCCCGGATGCACGTGGCCCACGGGAGCTTCGAGCCGATCGTGCCCTACTTGTACCGAATCAACGTCGATGTGTTCGCCTTGGAATTGGCGGCCGATGATGCCGGAACGGCCGACGCCTTGAGGAATTTCCCCAAGGACAAGATCCTCGGAATGGGTGTCATTGACGTCCTCCGCCGGGAGGTCGACTCGCCGGAGATCCTGGCGGGGCGGGTCAAAGCCATGCTGCCCTATGTCGACCGGGACCGGATCATGCTCAATCCGGACTGCGGCTTTGCGCCGGCCCACGACAATCCCATCTCGCTGGACGAAGCCTATCTGAAGCTCAAGGCGGTGGGGGCGGCCGCCCAGCTCCTGCGAGCGGAAGCGAAATAGCCTTGCTCAGGGCCTGCCGTCTTCGCCCCGCGCCTGGACGACCGGCTAAGGGCGTGACAGCGCCCGAGAAGGCCGTAAGGTAAGCCCCCCATCCCCTCGCATGCTTCCCCATCCGCCGCTCACGCAGCATTATTCCTCAACTGAGGCCAAGCCCGAGTTCGTCGACGGGTTGTTCGATGCCGGCGCACCCTACTATGACGCGGTGACCAATTGGGGATTCCTCCACAGCGGCTCCAGCTATCGGCGGAGGGCGCTAAAACAACATGGCCTCAAGCCCGGCGACCGGCTGCTCGACGTCGCCTGCGGAACCGGGCTCGTCGCCGTGGCGGCAGCCAAGATTCTGGGCGGCGCAGACACCATCACCTGCCTCGACCCCAGCGCCGGGATGCTGCAGGAGGCGCGGACCAAACTGGCCGCCCATTTCGTCCAGGGCCGGGCGGAAAAGCTGCCCTTCCCGGACAATTCCTTCGACTTCCTCACCATGGGCTACGCGCTGCGCCACGTGACGAACCTGGAGGAGACGTTTCGCGAATACCTCCGGGTGCTCAAGCCCGGCGGCAAGCTGCTCATTCTGGAAGTCACCAAACCCGCCGGGCGGGCCGGGGCGCTTTTCTTCGGCCTGTATTTCGGCCGGATTTACCCTTTCCTCACCCAGCTCTTCACCCGCAGTCGGGCGGCCCGGGACATGATGAAGTACTATTGGGAGACGATGGACGCCTGCGTCCCGCCGGCGACGGTCGTGGCGGCGTTGCGCGCTGCCGGCTTGGCCGACGTCAAGCGGACTCCGGTACTCGGTCTCTTCAGCGAGTACGAGGCCCGCAAGGCCTGATTCGCCCCCCGGGGCGGGTTCGGCCGCGCCGCGGAATTTTTCGTTTTCGGGGCTCGGGCGCCGACTCGCGGCTGGACGTCGGCTGCCGCGCCCGCAATCGTGCCTGCCGCATGAGCAACGAACCCCTGATCGCCCTGGAAAACCGCTTTGCCTGGCTCGAGCGTCACGTCACGGAACAGGACAAAGCTATGCTCAAACTGGAAGACGAGATGCGCCGGCTAAAACGTAAAATGGAGCAGTTGCAGGAGCGCACGCCAACGCGGGGTCAGACGGAGGAGCCGCCCGAGGCCAACGAGCGGCCGCCCCACTACTGAAGCCCCCGGGCCCCTATTCCGACAGCCCGAGCGCAGAGCGCAGTTGGCGCAGCACCGTCAACCGCAGTGGCTCGACCGGCGGGGCGGCAAAACTGATCGACAGGTAATTTTTAGTCAGGCCCACCGCCAGCCCGCAGGACGGATCGGCGTAGCCGACTGCCCCGCCATAGCCGCCGTGGCCGAAGGCGTCGGGACGGCTGCTCAATTCCGGGCAGCCTTCGCCCCCCAGGAAATACCCCAGACCCATCCGGCGCGGCACGGGCAATTCCGGCAGCCATTGCAGGGCCTGCTGTTCGACCGCCGTCCGCACCCGGGCGGGCGGGAGCAATTCCCTCCCGTTCCGGCCGCCCGGCACCAAGGCGGCGTAGAAGGAAGCCAGGTCGCGGGCGTTCATGATTCCGTTGGCCGCCGGCAGACAGGCTCGGCGCACATCGGGGCGGGTGAGGAAGGTGCCGAGCGGGCGCATCCACGGCAGGATATCACGCGGCTCGGCCGGGTCTGGCGGCGGCTCCTCCGCCGGCGCCGCCGGCGCGTCGTAGACGGTGGCGATCCGCGATTCGACTCGGTCAGGGATGCCAACAAAGAAGTCGCTCAGGCCGAGCGGCCCGGTGACTTCCTGGGTGAGCAGCTGAGGAAAGCTTTTCCCGGTCACTCGGCAGGCGACCTCGCCCAAGATCGATCCGAAGGTGATGGCGTGATAGGTCATGATCTGGCCGGGTGCGGTGACCGGTTTGGCGTCGGCGATCGCGGCCGCGAGCGTTTTCCAATCGCAGACTTGCGCCGGCGTCAGGCCGGCGGGCAGGAGCGGCAGCCCCGCCTGATGTGACATGGCATGGCGCAGCGTGATGCCGCCCTTGCCGTGGGCCCCAAACTCCGGCCAAACCGAAGCGATCGGGGTGTCGTAGCCGATCAAGCCCCGCTCCACCAGGATATGGAGCAGAGTAGCGGCGACGCCCTTGGTCACGGAGAAGACGGGGAAGAGGGTATCGGGCGTCACCGGCCGGCGCGTGGCGCTGTCCGCCACCCCGGCGCAGACATCGACCACCCGAACGCCGTGATGGTAGGCGCACAGCTGCAAGCCAAGCTCGGGCCCGGTCTGCACGAGGGAATCTAACAGCCCCTGCATTTTCTTCTGGGCGGAGTCGGACATCGGGGTCGGCATTATCAGGGGTGCAGGCGGAGGAGACGGCGGGAAAGAGTGCCGAGATCTGCGGCACCGCACATCGCCATGCCGCGGGCCAGCTCGGCCTGCAGCATTTCGACCACGACCTCGACGCCGTCGGCGCCATAGGCGGCCAAGCCCCACATGGCGGGCCGGCTGACCAGCACGGCCGTGGCGCCCGAAGCCAGCGCCTTTAAAATGTCCACCCCGAGCTCGAAATGACTGTCGAGAATAACCGGCGCGCGTCCGGCCACGGCGTCGACGATGTCCGGCAGCGCCAGGATCCCGCCGGCGGCATCGCCGGGGGGCGCGGCGGCCAAACCGTACCGGGTCTCAACCATGATGCCCTGCGCGCCTTCCGCCAGCGCCCGGCGGGCCTCGGCGGGATCGGCGACCCCACGCACCACCACCGTCGCCCCGGCGGCGCGCGCCTCCCGCAAATCCGCGCCGAGCGGAAGGCAGACCACCTGGCAGCCGGCCTGCACTGCCCGGCGGATCACCTCCCCCGAAACCGGCCCGTTTCCGGCATCGAACCACAGTGGCGTCCGGGCGACCGCGGCCACCTGTTCGAGCGGCAGGCTGGCCTGACTGCTCAGCACCAGCCCGGCCTGGGCCGCCGCCGCGCCGCGGGCCGTCGCGAGCTCACCGTCAGGGTGGAAGCGCTTCTGGTCCGGCACGGCGCCCACCAGGATGGGAGAAAAATGTTTCACGCCGAAAAGCGCGACACTCAGATCCATGTCGAGTGTCGGCCGCATGACCCGCGGGCGGAACGTGATCCGCTCGAAAGCCCGGCGCTCGCCGCCGGCGATCGCCGAAAACGGCTCGGCCGGGAGCACCAGCTTCGCGTTGTCCTGAAATTCCTCGACCAGCACCAGTTCGTCCAGCGGAGCGCGCCGGGGCGGCGATTCGATGCCGGGCAATAGCATCGCCGCCAAATTGCCGAAAGCCTGCCGGCGGGAATAGGTGGCGTCGCTCATGTGAAATGGGTCGTGATGGCGGAGCGATTGATGGTGGCGCGCCGGGTGTGGCCGGCGGCGGCGGCCGCCTGCACCAGCTCCTGCTGGAGGATTTCCATGACCCGCTGGACGCCCGGGGCGCCAAAGGCCCCGAGGCCCCAGCGCTGGGCGCGGCCGACGCAGACGGCGTCGGCGCCGAGGGCGAGGGCCTTGAAGGCGTCGCTGCCGCGCCGGATGCCGCTGTCGAACAGGACCGGCACTTTGCCGTTCACCGCGTCGACGACCTCGGCCAGCACCTCGAGGGTGGAAGGATCGTAATCAAGTGACCGGCCGCCGTGATTGGAAACGATGACGCCGACTCCGCGGTCGGCGCAGAGACGCGCATCCTCGGGCGTGAGGATACCTTTGACGAGGACCGGCACCTTG
>Ga0302319_10019657_pt1 | contig 12262 bp, 13 predicted proteins | sample Bog_T0_2_FD_203319 | JGI IMG/M metagenome (GOLD analysis project Ga0302319, IMG submission 203319) | Peat permafrost microbial communities from Stordalen Mire near Abisko, Sweden - Bog_T0_2 | ecosystem: Environmental > Terrestrial > Soil > Wetlands > Peat | place: Sweden: Abisko, Stordalen Mire... | reverse complement strand
GTCGACAGCCAACCGCTCCCGGGCAGAGAACAGCGAACGCCGGGCCGACACCAGCAGCGGCGCAACCCCGTCCGACCCGTCCGACCCGTCCGACCCGTCCGACCCGTCCGACCCGTCCGACCCGTCCGACCCGTCCGACCCGTCCGACCCGTCCGACCCGGCCGACCCGGCCGACCCGTCCGACGGGGCCGACGGGGCTTGGGTGGTGTGGCCTTCGAGGACCGCGGTGCTCATGCCGACCAGTCAACACGGGGGGTGTGACAGTCAGAGGGGGGAGAGGGAGGGGGAGGGTGTCCGCATCGGCACCGATGGCCTCCCAGCCAGAACCGGATACCGTTCAGCCGCTCGGCCGCTCAGCCGCCCAGCGCCTCCAGCACGGCCCGTCCGGTGGTCGGGTTGTTCAGGTAGGGCTCCGGATCGTGGACCCGGTGCCCGTTGTCGACGGCCCGATCGACCACCGGACCGTCGAAGTGGTGGCAGAGGAAGTCGGTGCAGGCGGGGTCGGCCGAGCCACGGATGTTGGTCCAGCGGACCACCGAACCCGGCCACGGGGCAGGGCCCTTGCCGGGCTTCGACTCCAGCGACGACTTGATCATCTCGCCGCCGAGGGGCGACCCCATGGTGATGAAGTCGGTGACCGGCCACTCGGGGTGCCGGCAGAGGGTCTCGTAGGAGACGATGGTCCCGAGGGAGTGGGCCACCACCACCCGGGTGTCGTCTTCCACCGCCTCCTCGATCCGGGCCTGAGCCCCGGCGTGGAGCACCGGATCCGAGAAGTACGCCGTCGCCTGGGCCAGCAACCGGTCGAAGTGCTGTTCATGCATCACCTTGACCAGCTCGTCGAGATCGACGGTGGGATCCATGCCCTGGACGAGCTTGGAGAACTCGGCGATGGCGGCCGCACCGTCCACCGGTGGGTCGTAGCCGCGCTCGGGATCGGGTCGGAACAGGTCGCCGTAGAAGGCCACCCGGACATCGGATGGCTCCAGATGGAGACCGTGCCACGCCAGGCCGTCCAGCAGGGCCGGATACCACCGCGCGTGGATGGAGGCCGGACCCCACAGGGCGTTGCCGGCGCCGTGCACCATGACGACTCGTGCCATGCCCAGAGTGTGGCAGACCGACCGGGGGGTCGCCCACCGGATCGATCAGCTGCCGGTGTAGGCCCAGACCTCCACCTCAGCCAGTGCCCCCATCGGCAGCCCGGCCACCGCCACCGCCGAGCGGGCCGGCCGGTGGTCGCCGAACGACTCGAAGAACGCCGAGTAGGCGGCGTTGACTGCCGCGTACTCGCCCATGTCGGTGAGGAACACCGTGGTCTTGACCACGTCAGCCACCGACGAACTCTCACCCTCGAGGAGGCGCTGGGCGTTGCACAAGGCCTGGGACAGCTGGCCGGCCGCCCCGCCCTCCACCAGCGTGGGGGTGGCGGCAGCCGGGTCGAGTCCCAGCTGGCCCGAGCAGATCAGCCAGGGGCCGGCACGGACGATGGGGGTGTACGGGCCAATGGGGGAGCTCATGGCCAGTCAGCCTATCGACGACCGGATGGCGGCCACCGGCCCACTGCCCTACCCGAGTAGCGCTCGGCCCACCCCGGTCGGCCAGGCCGGCGCCAGTCCGTCAGCCAGCCACTTGGCGGCAGCCACCGCCGCCAACACGGCGTCAGAGCCATTGACCGGAACCGCTCCCGGGCGGTCCTCGATCCGAACGTCGATCGGCGGCGTGGCCCGGGCCGGAAGGATCCCGAACGACCGGATGGTCAGGTCTCCGACCACGCCGTCGTCGTCGACGGCCAGGCCCTCCGAGGTCACCCAGCTGACCGCCTGGTGGGCGGCCCCGATGGCGTAGGACCGGAGCACGACGGCATCGAGTTGATCGCCGGCCTCCACCGTCACTGTCAGCGCACCCTCCGGTCCGCACTGCGCCACCGCCCGCCCACCGCCGGGTGCCACCACCTCCACCGGAACATCCACCATGACCGTCCCCGCCGTCCCCGCCGTCCCCGCCGTCCGACCGGCCCGACGACACGCCTCCACGACCGCCGCCTCCACCCACACCGCGCCCCGCAGATCGGTAGATGTCGGGGGACCGACCACCTCCACCGGCTCGACGACCAAACCCGGCGCCACCGACGCCACCCGGGCGCGCACTCCGGCCCACGTCTCCTCGGTCCACGACGGGCCCGACACCCCGAGCCGCAGTACCCCGGTCCCATCAGGGGCCATGCCGATGGCCACCGGTGGGCGCTTGGGACCCCATCGCACCACGTCCTCCCGGGACCAGAGGACCCGGACCGGTCGGTCGTGCTGGTCGGCCAGTCGGCGGGCCACCTCCTCGACCGGCGAATGCCGCTTCCCGCCGAAGGCACCGCCGTTGGCACAGGGTGCACTGGGAGTCCCGCCCGGGGCACACCATGAGGCGTCGGGCTCCACGTAGGCCGGCTCGATCCAGGCGGTTCGGAGGATGAGCGCCCACTCGCCGGGCGGCATCTCGACCGGATGGCCGGCCGGGACCGTGGTGCGTCGGCCCTGGACCTTGCCGGCCAGGACCCGGGCCTCGGCCAGCGACCCGGCCACCACGTAGCTGCCCTCAGCATCGGGGATGGCCACCAAGGCGTCGGGTGGGGGACCGTCGTCACCGAATCCACCTCGTCCCAACGCGATGTCGGGACCTACCTGCTGTACGGAACCGCCTTCGAGCGCTGCCCGTTCGGCGGCAACGGCCAGGCGCCGATCGGTCGACGGCGGCGACGGCACTCCGCCGAGGACCGAACCGGCGGCCTCCTCGATGGTCTGCCAGCCGGTGCAGCGGCACAGATGGGCCAGCAGTGACTGGTCGACCTTGGCCGACCCCGACCCCGACCCCGACCCCGACCCCGATCCCGCCGAAACCCCGGCAGTGGAGCGATCACCGACAGGGTCGACATCCGTCTCCAGGGCGGCCAGCCGCATGATGATCCCCGGGGTGCAGAAGCCGCACTGACTGCCCCCGGTGGCCACCAGGGCGTCGGCCCATCGGGCCTGGCGGTCGTCCGGAAGCCCGTCGAGGGTGGTGACCTGGCGACCTTCGACCCGACGGGCGGGAGTCACACAGGAGACCCGGGGCGCACCGTCGATCCAGACCGTGCAGCAGCCGCACTGGCCTTGGGGGCTGCAACCGTCCTTGACGGTGCGGGCGCCCAGTCGGTCGCGCAGCACTTCCAGCAACGACCAGCCGTCGTCGGGGACCTCGACGTCGGTCCCGTCGAGGCGGAACCGGATCAGCGGCTCAGCTGAAGGACGAGCCGCAGCCGCAGGTGCGCGAGGCGTTGGGGTTGGTGACGTGGAACCCCGCCCCCTGCAGCCCGTCGCTGTAGTCGAGGGTGGAGCCCTTCAGTAGGTCGGCGCTGGCGGCATCGACCACGACCCTGACCGTGCCGAACTCGCGGACCACATCGTCGTCGGCGACATCGGCGTCGAAGAACATCTCGTAGCTGAAGCCCGAGCATCCACCGGGGCGAACCGCCACCCGCAGGGCGAGGTCGTCGGTGTCCTCCTGAGCCAGCAGCTCCGCCACCTTGGTGGTGGCCAGGTCGGTCAGGGTGACCGGACTCGGCTTCTTTCCGATGCTGACGGTCTGCATGGTTGTGCTCACCGACACTCCTTTTACCGTTCGAGTGATCCGGCCGACCGCACCTCGGGCGCAGCGACCGCTGGCACCAGCCTATCTTCCCGTCCACTGGAGCGGTACACCGGCTCGGGTGACCAGGGAGGCGGCCCCGGTAGAATTCCGGTCGTGGCCACCACCGACGCACCCGGAGACGCACCCGGAGACGCCGCCGGAACGATCTCGGAGGATCAGGTCCGGAACGCCCTCCGGGCGGTCGTCGACTCCGAACTGGGCGCCGACATCGTGGAGCTGGGGATGGTCACCCGCATCGGGTTCCCCGCACCCGGAACCAGCGTCGTCGAGGTCGAAGTGGCCCTGACCGTGGCCGGGTGCCCGCTGCGAGGCCAGATCACCCGGGACGTCGAGACCCACGTCGGTGCCCTTCCCGGCGTGACCTCGGTATCGGTGACCACCGGGGTGATGGACGCCGGACAGCGCAGCGCGGTGATGGCTCGGGCACGCCTGCTGGCCCGCGACCCGGCACCGGATACCGACATCCCCGAGACCACCCGGGTACTGGCCATCGCCTCGGGAAAGGGTGGGGTGGGCAAGAGCTCGGTGACGGTCAACCTGGCCGTGGCCCTGGCCCGGCGGGGCCTGACCGTCGGGGTGCTCGATGCGGACATCTGGGGCTTTTCGATCCCGAGGCTGCTGGGGATGTCGGGCGACGTGGAGGCCCGGGACAAGAAGATGGTCCCGCTCGAGCTCCCGGTGGGCGATGGGCTGCTGCGGGTGCTGTCGATGGGATTCCTGGCCGACGAGGAGAGCGCCATCATGTGGCGGGGACTGATCCTCAACCGTGCCGTCCAGCAGTTCCTGGAGGACGTGCACTGGGGGAACCTGGACTACCTGCTGATCGACATGCCCCCGGGCACCGGGGACATCCAGATGGGCCTGGCCCGGATGCTGCCCCGGACCGAGGTGCTGGTGGTCACCACTCCCCCGGTGGCCGCCCAGAAGGTGGCGGCCCGGACCGCCGACATGGCCCGGAAGGGCTACCTCCGGGTGGCCGGGGTGATCGAGAACATGAGCGACTTCGTCTGTGAACACGGCACTTCCTACGCCCTGTTCGGATCGGGTGGCGGTGACCGACTGGCCCACGACATCGGCGTGCCGCTGGTGGGACGGGTGCCGCTCCATCCCTCGGTATCGGCTGGTGGGGACGCCGGAACGCCGGTGGCCCTGGACGGCGACCAGCCACTGGCCACCGTGTTTGCCGACATCGCCGAGCGGATCGTCACCTCGGTGGCGCCGCTCGTCGACATGGACTCGTGCAGTGCCCGGCTGATCGAACGGGTGGAGGCCGCCGTCGAGGCAGGCCTGCCGAACGTCTGACCGGGTTCATTCGTCGGCCCACCACCAGACCGCCGACTCGTCGTCGGGGTCGGTCGTCCGAACCGATCCGTCAACGGCCAGCATGCGGAGATGCGCCCACAACGACCGCCGGGCGATCGGGTACCGCTCCCACTCGACATCGTCGTAGACGATGGGCACCAGCTGGTCGACGGTAGAACGACCACCGCCTCGGAGGGCAGCGGCCACCCGGTCGCCGCGACGTCGGCGGTGGGCGATGAGCGCCTCCACCGCGGCAGCCGGATCCCCGATCAAGCCACCGTGGCCGGGAGCGATGACCTCGACCGGTGGATCGAGCGCCACGACCCGCCGGAGACTCGAAAGATAGGCGGCCATGTCGCCGTCGGGCGGGGCGATCACCACCGTCGAGCCCTGCATCACGTGGTCACCGGTGAAGAGCACCCGGCCCGGGCCACGGCCTGACCCACCGGTCGGGATCCGTCGATCGAGCAGGTAACAGAGGTGGTTGGAGGCGTGCCCTGGCGTGTGGACGGCGGTGAGGGCAGGACCGGGTGACTCCGGGGTCCAGCCGTCACCGATCGTCCGGCCAGCCCGGAACCCGTCACGGGAGGCGAAGCCCAGCTGCTCGGCGCCTGTCCAGGCGGCCAGTCGGGCGGCACCGGGAGCATGATCAGGATGGGTGTGGGTGACCAGAATCCACCGGATGCGCCCCGCACCGGCGGTGGCCACGGCGTCGAGGTGCCGGGGGTCGTCGGGCCCGGGGTCGATGACCGCCAACCGATCCTGGCCCACCAGATACGTGTTGGTGCCCGGCCCGGTCATCACGCCGGGATTGGACGCCCGTATCCGGACCACGTCGTCGAAGAGGTCGGCCCGTTGCGCCGGGCCGTGGACCGTCACGTCGAGGTGCGCGGTGTCCGGTAGTTGCCCCAAGCCGACCGGGCCACCTCGGCATCATCGGCCAGCTGGTCGGGATCCCGAGGTCCGGACGCCTGACGGTCGGCCAATGCCTCCTCGTAACCGGAATCGCCAGGCCGGAGGATAAGCACCTGTCCGTCGGCGATGAGCACGATGGGGAGCACGGTGACGATGTCGGTCACCGACGCCGCCCAGGCCATCACCTCAGCGGTGGACCGGTGGGGCACCAGCGACCGCAGACAGGCGATGGTGGGCGGCAACAGTTCGATGTCACCACCCTCGAACCGGGCCAGGGCATCAGCGGGGCGGACCCAGATGGTGGCGATCGTCTCGCCGTCATCGTGGTGGGCCACCTGGCCGGCAGGGGCAGCGGTGACGAAGAACCGGGTGTCGTACCGCCGGGGTGCCAACTCGGGCGTGATCCAACGGGCCACGTAGTGGACCGAGTCGACTGCCAACGTGAGATCCTCCGCCTCGCACACTTCCAACAGGCTGAGGGTGCCGTCATTGACCCCATCGCGATAGCCGGCGAACCGGGCGGCGTCGGCTGGATCCGCGAGATCGAGCCGACCCCGAGGACCACCGTGGGCGGACGGCTGGTCGGCCACCAGCACGCCCGCCTCCTCGAAGCACTCCCGCAGGGCGGCCACCCAGAAGGCCAGTCCACCCGAGGGCACCTCCACGATGTCGCTGGCCTCGGCGTCGGTGAGCCCGGTGCAGCGCGCCTCGACCTCGGGACCGCTGTCACCCGGGTCGACGCCCCCACCGGGGAAGACGTAGGCGCCGGCCACGAACTCGGAAGACAGGTTGCGACGGAGCATGCAGACCTCGACGGCAGGGTTCCGGTCATCATCCTGGGCATCCCGGACCAGCATCACGGTGGCGGCGTCGCGTACCGGCACAGGGTCCATATCCGAGGAGGCTACCGCCGGCCTTGTCGACCTCGACCCACGCCGAGGGCCGGATCGAAGGTCAGACGGCGCGCAGGTCGGGCCGGAGCGTCAAGGCCCCGGAGTCGACCAGGGCGTGGAGCGCCAGCTCGCCGAAGCCTTCGGGGTCGGCGATCAACCAGGCATGTGATCCCTCGACCACCATGCCCTCCACCCCGGCGGCCCGCCGGAGCTCATCGAATGACGATCGGGGGACCAGGCCGTCACGGTCGGACCAGGCCACCCGGACCGGGGTGCCCCGATCGGCGATGATCCGGATCTCCGACACCAGGTCGGCCTGGCGGATGAAGGCACCGGTATGGAGCATGCCCAGCGGGTCGCGCACCAGGTTGGGAATGAAGTCCTCGAGCAGGCTGGGGAGCACCCGCAGGGTGCGGGCGGAGTGCAGCAGATCGGTGCCGAAGTTCCGGCCCCAGTCCCAGGCCGGGCGGTCCACCATGGTCCGCACCTCACCCGGGAGGGCGGCCCAGGTGGGGCTGCCGATGGCGTTGGCCAGCAGGAGCGCATCGGCCCGATCGGGATGGCCGTGCACGAAGGCCGTCGCCACGCCGCCACCGAAGGAGTGGCCGGCCACCAGTGCCACCCGCTCGACGCCCACGGCATCGAGGAACCGACCCACCCACGCCGAGTAGCCGTCGAAGGAGCGCTCCGCAGCCGGTAGCTCGCGGGTGCCGCCGAAGCCGGGCAGCGCCGGGGCATAGACCCGGCAGCCCGCCATACCCATGTGACGGATGGCCTCGGCGTAGGCGTTGGGGCGCAGCCCCCAGCCATGGAGGAAGAGGGCGGCTGGGCCGCTTCCCGAAACCGCCATGCGAACGGAGCGGCCGTCGACCGTGGTCTCCGACCAGACCAGGCGGGCGTCCTCCCGTTGGCGAGGCGGCTGTTCCGGAATCCCTCCGGAGCCGACTGCGATGGACATGGCTGCTTACCTTACGCATAAAGATCCCATAAGGACCGCATCCCCCGGGGCGTTACGCTCACATCCCGTCTCCGGAGACGGTTACGCTCACCTGGACCACCGGACGACTGAAGGACTGCGGAACCATGGCACAGGACGAGCCGAAGGGCGCCTCGGGCGGCAACAAGCCCAAGCCGGGAGGAAATACCCCCAAGCCGGCCGCCGGGCAGTCGGCCAAGGACAAGAGCCGGGCCCAGAGTCGGCCGATCACCGGCAAGCCGGCGGCCGCCAAGGGCGGCAACACCCCCCGCCCACCGGCCAAGTCCAGCGGTGGCGGCAACAAGCCCCGCCCCGGCCGCCCGGCTGCCTCGGCCACCAAGGCCCCCCGGGGACCGGGTGGGGCACTGATCGCCTGGGGGGCGGTCGGTCTGGTGGTCATCATCATCGCCGTGCTGGTCATCGTGAAGCTGACCGGTGGCAACAGCACCACCAGTGCCTCCTACACCCCGGTCACCACGGCCCCGGCCTCCATCGTCCACGACGTCACCTCGGTGCCGGCGTCGGTGTTCAACACCGTGGGGGTCAACTTCCCCTCGTCGGCCACCGTCAATCCACCGACCGTGCTCACCGGACAGCCTCCCCTGACCCTCGACGGGAAGACCCCGGCGATGCTCTACTACGGCGCCGAGTACTGCCCCTACTGCGCCGCCGAACGCTGGGGACTGGTGGTGGCGCTGTCCAGATTCGGGACGTGGAGCGGACTGCAGGTGACCGCCTCCTCCCACACCGACATCTACCCCGCCACCCCGACCTTCAGTCTGGTGAAGGCCACCCTCACCAGCCCGTACCTGACGTTCTTCCCGGTGGAGACGTGCAGCAACGTCCCCGATGCATCGAATACCGGTTGCAACGGCTACACCTCACTTCAGGCGCCGACCAAAGAAGAGCTGGCGGTGATGACCAAGTACAGCTCTTCGACCTACCTTCCCAACGACACGAACCCGGCGGGGGAGATCGGCTTCCCGTTCATCGACATCGGCAACAAGGCGTTGATCTCCGGGGCCACCTATGACCCCCAGATCCTGAACGGTCTCACCCATGAGGACATCGCCGGCAACCTCGACGACACCTCCAACTCGGTGACCCAGGCCATCATCGGCACCGCCAACTACATGAGCGCCGCCATCTGCGCCAGCACCAGCCAGCAACCCTCCGACGTCTGCACCAGCCCAGGAGTCAAGGCAGCCGCCAAGTCCCTCAAGCTGGGCTGACCGGCACCGACCCCCGACGACGATGCCCACCCTCCGCTGGCAGCCCATCGCCACCCTGCTGCTGAGCCTGGCCGGCCTGGGGGTGGCCACCTACCTGACCATCACCCATTACGACACCCACGTGGCCCTGGTCTGCTCGGACAACGGGGCCATCAACTGCGAGAAGGTGACCACCAGCCCGCAGTCGGTGATCTTCGGCATCCCGGTGGCGGTGCTGGGGCTGGCCTTCTTCATCCCGATGATCGTCCTCTGCCTGCCGGCGGCCTGGAGGACAGCCAACCGGTGGGTGCACCTGGCCCGGCTGGCTCTGTCGGTGACCGGAGTGGGGATGATCGTCTACCTGATCATCGCCGAACTCTTCATCATCAAGGCCATCTGCCTCTGGTGCTCGTCGGTGCACCTGCTCACCTTCATCCTGTTCGTCATCATCGCCACGGCCTCGCCGATCGTCCTCTCCCCGGGTTACGGGACTGACGACGAGATGGACGAGTCCGAGCCGGCTGACGACATCGACTGACGGGTGGACAGCCCCTCCGACCGGCCGCCGTTGACCCGCACCGCCCGCTTCGCCTGGGGGGCGGTGGTGGTGCTCCTGATCGGGGTGGTGGCTCTGGTGGTCTACGCCCTCACCGATACCCCGGTGACCCTCCGGGTGGTCCATCGGTCCCCTACCGCCAAAGGCGTCATCCGCTCGGTGTCCACCGTCCCCATGGACACCTTCGACGACGTAGGGATCACCGCCCCCGGCACCGGGCTGACCCCGCCGACCGTGCTCACCCGGCAGCCTGCCCTCACCGCCGCCGGGAATCGACCGACCGTACTCTTCGTCGGTGCCGAGTACTGCCCCTTCTGCGCCGCCGAGCGGTGGCCACTGATCGTCGCCCTGTCGCGATTTGGAAGGTTCGGCGCCCTGTACAACATGCAGTCGTCGAACACCTCGGTGTTCCCGGGCACCCAGACCTTCTCGTTCGTCGACACCACCTACGCCAGTCCCTACCTGGTCTTCGACCCGGTGGAGCTCTACTCCAACGTGCCCGACACCGATGGGGTCTACACCCAGATCACCACGTTGACCGCCGGGCAGCAGGCCCTGGTCACCCGCTACGGGACCGGCAGCAGTCCGGCTGGTTCGTTTCCATTCGTGGACATCGACAACCGGGTGGTGGCAGCGGAAGCCGGCTTCAGCCCGGCGGTACTGGCCCGACTCAGCCAGGCCACCATCGTGTCGGATCTGCGAACGGCCACCACGCCCACCGGCAAGTCGGTCATCGCCTCGGCCAACTACCTGACCGCCGGCATCTGTGCCGTGACCGGCCAGCGGCCGACGCCGGTCTGCACTTCGCGGGGCGTTGCAACCGCCGCCGCTGCCCTCAATCTGACCTGAACCGACCGGTTGGGACCGCCGGGAGGAGTCAGCCGGCCCGCCGGTCGGTCAACTGCTTGCGCTCCGCTTCATTGAGGCCACCCCAGATCCCGTGGGGCTCGTGGATACGGATGGCGTACTCGAGACAGTCGACCCGAACCGAGCAGGAGGAGCAGATCGACTTCGCCCGTTCTTCGCGCTGGAGCTTCTCCTCCTTGCGCTCCGCATGGGCCGGTGGAAAGAACACCTCCGCCTGAGGACCGCGGCATGAGGCCTTGGCCTGCCACGTATCGAGTGCCTGCACCATGCGACCTTCCCCCTTACGCTCCGAGAAGCGCTCCACGAGCGAACGTACTCGCGGTTTCGGGCCACTGACAAGGCCTCTGACCAGGATTTCTCGCCGATTCACCCGCATCGTGACCCCCGGGGTGGGTCCGACGGCCACGGTGGGTGACCTGCGGGTGTTCAGGGGCACCGGACCGCTACGCTGCGGTAGGTCATGGACGTCAGCACCTTCTGCAGGCAGAGTCACGTCCTGATCGTGGCTGGCAAGGGTGGGGTGGGCAAGACCACCATGGTCGCCGCCCTGGCCCGAACCGCCGCCGAAGCCGGCCTTTCGGTGCTGGTGGTCGAGCTCGAGGGTCGGCCCGGCGTGACCGACGCCTTCGGCCACCAGGATCCGCTGGGCCACGATCGGGCGATCCTGGGGGCAGCCGGGGCCGACTCGGTCGACACCGATGTCCCGGTCGACGGTGAGGGTGCGCCGGTCCCCGCCGGGACCGTGCAGGCCCGGATGATCACCGCTGATCACGCGCTCTCCGAGTACTTCGACGACCACGGCATGCGTCGGTTCACCCGCCGGCTGACCTCCTCGGGGATCTTCGAGGTGGTGGCTGGGGCCATCCCCGGAATCCGGGACGTCCTGGTGCTGGGGAAGATCAAACAGCTGGAGCGGGCGGGCATCGCCGACCTGATTCTGGTGGATGCGCCGGCCACCGGCCACGCCATGACCTTCCTGTCGTCGGCCAGCGGACTGGTCGACGCCGCCCGGGGTGGGCCGGTGAAGGTGCAGGCAGCCGAGGTGGTCGAGCTCCTCAACGATCCCGAGCGGTGCCAGGTGGCCCTGGTGACCCTGCCCGAGGAGATGCCGGTCAACGAAGTGATCGATGCCGCCTACCAGTTGGAGGACAAGGTGGGCATCAAGCTGGGGCCGGTCATCGTCAATGCCTGCTACGCCGGCATCGACGGTCTGGCGGTGCCGGCCGCCGATGCCGCCGCCGCCCTCGGGGTCGACCTCGACGCCGACCTGCTCACCGCCCTGGACGCCGCCAGCCAGTTCCGACGCATCCGCCAGGACCTGCAACACCAGCAGATCGAGCGACTGTCGCACGAGCTGCCCCTGCCCCGGCTGGAGGTGCCGTTCATCTTCAGCGAGGCCATCGGGCCAACCGAGTTGGAGGTGCTGGCCCGGGCGCTGGCCGCCGGAGTCGAGGCCCTCCCCGACCCGGTGGGGGTGCGGTGAGCGACGCCGCCGGCTCCGAGCCACCGTCCTCCGTGCTGACCGAGGTCGTCAGCACCAAAGCCATCGTGGTCTGCTGCGGGGCCGGTGGGGTGGGCAAGACCACCACCGCCGCCGCCTTCGCGTTGGAGGCCGCCCGCCTGGGCCGGAAGTCGTGCGTGGTGACGATCGACCCGGCCCGGCGGCTGGCCAACTCACTGGGGCTCGACACCCTCTCCAACAGCCCGGCCCGGATCGACGGTGCGTGGTCCGGCGAGCTGTCGGCCATGATGCTGGACCCCAAGGGCACCTTCGACGACCTCATCCACCGGTACGCCGACACCACCGAGCAGGCCGAGGGCATCCTGTCCAACCGGATCTACCGCAACCTCACCGGGGCGC
>Ga0302319_10019655_pt1 | contig 12263 bp, 13 predicted proteins | sample Bog_T0_2_FD_203319 | JGI IMG/M metagenome (GOLD analysis project Ga0302319, IMG submission 203319) | Peat permafrost microbial communities from Stordalen Mire near Abisko, Sweden - Bog_T0_2 | ecosystem: Environmental > Terrestrial > Soil > Wetlands > Peat | place: Sweden: Abisko, Stordalen Mire... | reverse complement strand
CCAAACTCAACTCTTCTGCTCGAATCATGCGGATGTTCACTACCCAGCATGGCCTACCCTTCAGGCTCATCTTGTATTGGAATCAACGTCTTCCTTCAGGCTCATCTTGTATTGGAAGAGAGTTAAAATTGCATCAAACCCACGAATGATGCATACTGGCTTCCATGCGAACCACGGTCCCCCGGGTACGCTCAGCATGTCTTGGTCCTGGAATCATGAACGCAACCCGGCATTGCTCAAAAATGACTCCAGCGTCCTGTAGCATGCAGAAATGATTGCTGGCGTTTCCTGGGTCTGGTGGCTGGGCTTCCACGCAGTCGTTGTGGTCCTGCTGCTGGCCGATTCCCTGCTCCCCGGTCATAAAAACGATGCCCGCCATGCCCAGCTTTTTGCCTGGCTATGGACGGTCGTCCTGGTCCTGGTCTCGGTCAGCTTTGCTCTTTGGCTGGCCTTCACCGCAGGCCGTCAAACCGCGCTCGAATGGATCGGCGGGTACGCCATTGAGACCTCGCTCAGCGTGGACAACCTCTTTGTCTTCCTGGTGATCTTCGAAGGCTTCCGCATCAGCCGCCAGCGCCAGCACAACGCGCTGCTCTGGGGCGTGGCAGGCGCCGTGGTGTTACGCGGGGTATTTATCCTGGCCGGCATCACTCTCCTGCAGCGGTTTGATTGGATCACCTGGATCTTCGGGGCCTTCCTGCTGTACGCGGCGTTTCGTCTGGTTCGTGGCGATTCAACCAAGGCCGCGATTCCCGAGTGGATCCGCAAGCTGCAGCCGGCCAAGGGCTCGTTGCTGCCGGTAATCCTGGCCATCGAAGTCACCGACGTGATCTTTGCGACAGACTCGATTCCTGCCGTGCTCGCCATCAGTCACAATCCGTTTGTCGTGTACACGTCGAACATCGCAGCCGTGCTTGGCCTGCGTTCGCTCTACTTTGCGCTGGCCGCACTGTTGGATCGCTTCCGGTATTTACATTACGGACTGGGCGCGCTGCTCGCCTTTGTGGCGCTCAAGATGCTCGCTGCGCGCTGGATCGACATTCCCATCACCCTGTCGCTTGCCATCGTGGGCGGAATCCTCGCCCTGTGTGCGATTGTTTCCCTGATTGCAGGTCCGGTGGTGGGTGCAGGCGAAGCCAAGCACCTCCCGAAGCAGCGCATCTAAGACGCCACCTGGGTGGTCCACCGATCCGACGCCGCCATTTACGATAGAGGCAGCGTGCAAACCATACGAGTCGACACACCTTCAGCGAAGTACAACGTGGTGGCGGGCGGGGGCCTGATCCAGACGCTGGCGCCGCGCATCCAGCGGATTGCCGGGCGCCTTCCGCGACGCGTCTTCGTGCTGACCTCGGTTCCCATCTGGGGGCTCTGGGGAGAAACATTTCTGGCCTCTTTCCCTGATGCGCCGATCGTTCTTTTTCTGGAACCCGGCGAAAAGCACAAGACTCTTGCCAGCGTTGAGAAACTCTTGCGCCAGATGGCCAGGGCGGGCGGCGATCGCGGATCGCTCCTGATTGCCTTCGGCGGCGGCATAGTGGGCGACGTGGGCGGATTTCTGGCCGCCATCTATATGCGGGGCATTGCCTATGTCCAGGTGCCGACGACGTTTCTGGCGCAGGTGGATTCCAGTGTCGGCGGCAAAACCGGGGTCAACCTTCCCGAAGGGAAGAACCTGGTAGGCAGCTTCCACCACCCCCTTGCTGTATTTGCGGATATCGGGGTGCTGGGCACGCTACCCGATCGCGAGTTGCGCGCCGGGCTGATGGAGAGCGTGAAAGCGGGCATCATCCGCGACCGCACGCTGGTGCGGTTCATGGAAGAGCAAGCCGACCCAGTGCTGGGCCGCGATCCGAACGCGCTGGAGAAGGTGATTGCTGCGTCGATCCGGATGAAAGCGGGCGTGGTGAACCGCGACGAGCGCGAGAATGGCCTGCGCATGATTTTGAACTTCGGCCATACCGTGGGCCATGCGCTGGAACAGGCCACGGGCTACAAGCTGCTGCTCCATGGCGAGGCCGTCGGGTGGGGCATGATTGCCGCCCTGTTCCTGGCAGGAAGGCGGGGTACCATTACGCGCGCCCATTTTGATCGCCTGCAGAACCTTGTCTACCAATACGGGCCGCTTCCGGTTCTGAAATTGAAACCAAGGAGAATTCTTGCTTCCACCCATGCCGATAAGAAGAATGTGGGCGGAGTGAGGCGATTTGTGCTGCCGGTGGGGATCGGCGATGCGGGCGTGGTGGAGGATGTAACGGTGGGGGAACTGGAGGCCGCGGTGCGCTATATGCTGGCCCAGGCCGCGCGTCCGGCGGCATCCTAGTCCGGCACGGAGTGCAGGGCGGGGTGTGGGACTGCGGCGGCGTTGAAGAATTGAGGAGTGCATGAGTGTGACAGGTGCGAAGCCGGCGGGCGCAGGGAGCGAGGCGGAAGCTGCGCGTGCCGTGCAGCAGATGTTCGATTCCATCGCGCCTCGATACGACCTGCTGAACCACGTGCTTTCCGCCAGCGTGGACCGGCTGTGGTGGTGGCAAACCGCGCGCCGGTTTCGCGCGATTCTCGCCGACCCCGATGCCGCGGTGCTGGATATCTGCTGCGGAACCGGGCACATGACGCGCGCTTTGCTCAAGGGCCGGCCACGCGGGTCGCGGCCGATTCTGGCCGCCGACTTCGCGCGCGAGATGCTCAGCCGTGGCGAGCGCCGCTTCAAAGCACGCGAGCCCGCTTCCGGCGCTCCCTATGCCGTTGCGCTGGAAGCCGACGCCTTGCACATGCCGCTGCGGCCCGCATCGCTTGACCTGGTTGTCACCGCATTCGGGTTCAGGAACCTTGCCAACTACGACGCGGGGCTGCGCGAGTTTGCACGCGTGCTGAAGCCCGGTGGCCAGTTGGGCATTCTGGACTTCGCCGAGCCGGGAGGATGGATGGGCAAGCTCTATGGCGTGTATTTTCACCGCATTCTACCGGCGATTGGCCGGCTGATCAGCGGTTCAACGGCCAACGGCCAGAGCGCGTACAGCTATCTTCCCGCATCGGTGGAGAAGTTTCCGTCTCCGACGGAGATGCTCGACCGGATGCTCGCTGCCGGGTACACCGATTGCCAATGGCGTCCTTACACGTTCGGTATCGCCGGCTTGTATACCGGCGTGCGCACCCACGCTGCCTGAGAAACGCATGACGGTCGATCCCAACAGTTCGCGCCAGACATCGATCGCGCAGATCTCCGCGCAGAAGCGCCGGGTTGCGCAGCAGTCGATGATTGCCGCGGGCATCATGACGGTGCTCAAGCTGGTGGCCGGCCTGATGTCCGGGTCGCTCGGTGTCCTTTCCGACGCGGCCCACTCGGCGTTGGACTTGATCGGCGTGACGCTCACCTTCTTTTCTGTCCAACTCAGTGACAAGCCGGCGGACGAAGATCACACCTACGGCCACGGCAAGTTTGAAAACCTTTCGGCGTTTGGCGAGGCGGGGCTGATGGCCCTCTCCTGCGCATGGATCGTTTGGGAAGCGATGCAGCGCATCGTCCACCAGCGCGTGGAACTGCACCACTCGCTCTGGCCGGTGCTGGTTCTTCTCACGTCCATCGCCGTGGATGCGTGGCGATCCCGCGAATTGCGCGCGGTCGCCGAACGAACCGGCAGCCAGGCCCTGGCGGTGGATGCCTTTCATTTTGCCAGCGATATCTGGTCCACCGTCGCCGTACTCGGGGGCTTGGCCGCGAGTTGGATCGGCATGCGGCTGGGCATCGGCTGGCTGCGCTTCGCCGACCCGTTTGCGGCGGTTGTGGTTTCCCTCATGATCCTGCGCATGACCCTTTACCTGGGCCGTGAGACCGTGGCCGTTCTCCTGGACGAGGTCCCCGCGGAGACGCGGCAACGGCTGGTGGATGAAGTGGCCAAGGTGAAGGGCGTGCTCGAAGTGGAGCAGGCGCGCGTGCGGCGCGCCGGTTCAACGTACTTCGCCGATTTAACGCTGGCGCTGCCACGGCACGACACGTTCGAACACACCGGCGAATTGGTGCGCGCCGCAACGGAGGCAGCTCATCGCGCGCTGCCCCAAGCCGATGTGGTGATCCATACCGTTCCCCGCGAGACGCGCGCGGAGAGCATCTTCGACCGCGTGCGAGCTGTGGCGGCACGCAACAACGTCAGCGTGCACGAGCTCAGCGTGCAGTCGCATCGCGGACGCCTGCGCGTGGAACAGCACGTTGAACTCAATGAGAATATGACACTGCTCGCCGCGCATGGATTTGTGACCGCCATGGAAGCCGAAATCCTGCGCCAAACGCCCGAGATCGATTCTGTCTTGACGCACATTGAGAGTGAGCCGGCCACCATCGAGCAGCCCGACGAGCTGGTCGAATTGGATCGCAAGATCGAGCTGGCGCTCCGCAGTTCCGCGCGCCTCTTCCCGGAGATCAAGGATGTGCACGAAATCGCGGTCGGCCGCACGGTCGATCACATCTCGATCACCTGCCATTGCACGCTGCCCGATGAGCTGCCCATGATGCGGGTGCATGAGGTGATTACGGCTCTCGAAGACCGCTTCAAGCTGGAGTGCCCGGAAGTGTACCGCGTCACCATTCATCCCGAGCCAGTGACGGATAATCTACGTTAGAGGAAAAAGGACCTACCATGATTGCGCAGAGCGACTGGAAACAGGACAACCAGTTTGAGGGTGTTGCGGAGAACGGCAACACGATCCTATTCGACGCGGATCCCGCGCACACCCACGGTCCCAGCCCCATGGAAGCCGTGCTGATGGGCCTTTGCGGGTGCACCAGCGTCGATGTGGTGTCCATCCTGAAGAAGAAGCGGCAGCCGCTCACCGGTCTGCGCGTCACCGCAACCGCCGAGCAGGCACCCGTTGCGCCGCGCGTGTTCACCCACATCAAGCTCACCTATGCGGTCAGCGGCAAACTCAGCCGCAAAGCCGTGGAAGATGCGGTGGCTCTGTCCAAAGGCACCTACTGTTCGGTGTCGAAGATGCTGGAGAAAGCAGCCACGATCGAGTACGAGATTGTCTTTGTCGACGGCGAGCCAGAGCCATGAAGAACCGGCCGGTCATCAACTTTCTGCAGATCGCGTCGCTGGTCATGCTGCTTGTCGCGCTGGCCTTGCTGTCGGCGATTGCCACCATGCACTTCGCCATTCATGGCGCCGAAGTGCAAGTGCCGGCCTTGCAGGGGATGACCGTTGCCGAGGCACGCAGCCAGACCGCTGGTTTAGGCCTCAATCTCGATGTGGACAATCGCTATTACTCCGGCGATATTGCCGCCGGCCACATCCTGACCCAGTCGCCCTCTGCGGGAACCGTGGTGCGGCGCGAGTGGCGTGTCCGCGTCTCCGAGAGCCTTGGACCGCAAAAGGTCGATGTTCCCGATACCGTGGGCAAGGACGAACGCGTGGCTGGATTGACCCTGCGGCGCGTGGGCCTTGAGCTAGGAACCACTGCGCATTTGCCATGGGGCAAGGCGGCTCCGGGAACCGTGTTGGCGCAGGATCCGCCGGCGCACGCGCAGGGCATTTCGCAGCCCAGCGTGAATTTGCTGGTGGCTGCGCCGGACGACGAAGCGCCCGATGGATTTGTCATGCCCGACCTGGTGGGAATGACCATGGCAGGCGCGCAGAATCAATTGACCAAAGTCGGCATTCAAACTCCGACGCCCACCTTTGTGACGGAGCCCCTGGCTCCGGTGGGCGCGGGCGATGCACCGCCCCGGCCGCCGGTTCGCCCTGGTGTTATCGTTGCGCAATGGCCTGCTCCCGGATCGCGCGTCTTTCAAAATGTGACCGTGACACTGAAAGTATCGAAGTAGCTTTTCAGAGGTGAAGGAGCTGGCGATGGGATGCAGCGAAGACTTGGACAAGATTGCGCAACAGGAGAAAGAACTCCAACTGCCCCGTCTAGACTCCGAGGTTGCATGGGATCTGGGTGTGCGCCTTCGCACTCTCGCACTGGAGCGCGGCCTCGCCGTGGTGATCGACGTGCGCCGCTTCGGACAGCCTTTGTTTTACGCCGCATTGGAGAGTACAACCCCCGACAATGTGGAATGGGTGCGGCGCAAGAACAACGTGGTGTCGCGCTTTCATCGCAGTTCCTACGCGGTTGGATTGAAGTTGAAAGCGAAGGATGAAACGCTGTCCGAACAGCAGGGCCTGGCGCTCAGCGACTACGCCACTCATGGCGGCGCCTTCCCGCTCAACGTCGCCGGGGCCGGTGTGGTCGGCAGCATCACCGTTTCCGGATTGCCGCAGCGCGCCGATCATGAGTTGGTGGTGGAAGTTCTGTGCGCCTACCTGGGGCGCAACTACGAAGCGCTGCGACTGGCCCACGAGTAGAGTCTCGGGACACCCGACGCACTCGATCAGTGCTCCGAAACCTAGGAGCTTCTCTGCAGCATGGCGATGAAGAATCCGTCGCAAGTAAAAATGCCCGGAAGCAAGCGGATTGCGCCTTGCAGGGTGAGGGCCTGTTCCAGGCCGTCCGCCGCGGTGGGCACGACGATGCCCCGCTGCACGAGAGAGTCAATGGATTCTGCCAACGAGACCTCTTGGATTGCCGGGTGATTTGCGAGAACTTCCGCAACGACCTGCTCATTCTCTTCCGGCTCCAGCGAGCAAGTGGAATAGACGACCCGGCCACCCGGGCACACAGCGCGTAATGCGGCCGTCAGGATTGCGCGCTGACGCTCAGCCTGGCGTTGCAAATCTTCCGGCTTCAGGCGATGGCGGATCTCCGGGTTGCGGCCCAGAGTGCCCGTCCCGCTGCACGGAGCATCCACCAGTACCAGATCGAAAACCCCGTCCTCCGGGAGAGCCGTCACGTCCGCTAAGCGGCACTCCACTCGTTCGCCCAGCGGCTCGAGCCTTTGCCGTAGTTGCTCATGGCGCGATGCGCTGGACTCGCAAGCCACAATGCGCGTGGCAGCAAGGCGCTCGGCGAGGATCAGCGTCTTGCCACCTGGAGCCGCGCAGGCGTCCAAAACACGCGTTGCCCCTGTCCGAGGTGCAAACGCCGCAATCTCCGCGATGAGTTGCGAGCCCTCATCCTGCGATCGAACCCGGCCTTCCTTGAATGCAGCGGCGCCCGCAACATCGCCTGCAATCACTCTGCGCGCGGCCGTCAGAAGTTGGGCTGGTTCAATCTCTACGCCTGAGCGCGCGAGCTCATCTTCGGCGGCACGATCAGCGAGGCGCAGCACATGCGCAGGCTCCGACTGACCATGCAGGCACAGATCGCGCGCGATGTCCAAACCATAAGTGGCGGCCCAACGTTCCACCATCCATTGCGGGTGCGCTTCAGCGAGCGCTAGTTCTGCAACGGAATCCTGAGGGAACACCGCGCGCGGAGCCGCTGCAAGCTTTCTGAGCACGGCATTCACCATGGCCGATGCGAAGCGATGCCCGGCTTGCTTGGCAAGTTCAACACTTTCGTCGATGGCGGCACGCGCCGGAATGCGGTCCATGAAGAGAATCTGAAATGCACCGAGTCGAAGAGCAATGCGAACCTCGGGATCGAGCTTGGCACTGCGGCTTAGCAGTTTCTGAATCTGGTGATCGAGTCGAATCTGCCAGCGCAAAACACCGAGGACAAGGGCCGTGGCCAGATGATGGTCGGGATGGGAAAGAGACTCGACTGCGGGGCCACGGAGCAGGTCGTCCGAATGCGCCCGCCTGCTTTCCACTTTGAGCAGGATGTCGAAAGCCACCTTGCGTGCCGCCGAGATGGCTGTGGGTCGGTTCTTCGGGGCGGCCTTGGCTAGCGCACGCGGATGCGGGTTGCTCATGCGGTGGCGTGTCCCAACCGCGCGTCCCGCGGCAACTGGTTTCCGCGCAGGAACTCCGCGGCCGTCATGCGCTTCTTGCCTTCCAGTTGGACCGCGACCAACTCGATCCAGGTGTTCGCAGCGCATGCGGCAAAGAGCCGATGATCTTCGATTCGGATCTGCCCCGGCTCCGCGAGATCAGTCTCTGTAGCGGCGGCAACCGGCGAAGCGGTTGGCGCTGCAAGAGCCATGCGATGAACGATAAGTTTTTTGCAGGTTAGAGTTGTGAAGGCACCGGGCCAGGGCTGAAATCCACGCCAGCGGTTATAAAGTTCATGAGCCGCGCGTCCCGCGAAATCCATGCGGCCGTCTTCGCGGTCCAGGATCGGCGCATAGGTCGCACCTTCGTGGTTTTGCGGCTGGGGTTGCACCGTGCCGTCTGCCAACCCGGCCAGTGTTTTCACCATGAGCGGAGCTCCCGCGTGCGCCATCAAGGCAAACAACTCCGTCGCTGCTTGATCGGGGCCAATCTCAACTGTTTGTTGGAGTAGAACCGGACCGGTGTCGAGACCTTCTTCGAGCAACATGGTTGTGTTGCCGGTGATGGCGTCCCCCGATGCCACGGCCCACTGAATGGGCGCCGCACCGCGATACTTGGGCAGCAGCGAGCCATGCAGGTTGATGCATCCCAAGCGCGGCAACGCCAGCATCCAGGGCGGAATGATGCGGCCGTAGGCAACCACCACAATTGCATCCGGCGCAAGGGCTTCCAGTTGGGCACGAAAGTCAGAGTTCGAGCGGATCTTCTCCGGCTGGATCACCGTTAGCCCCGCAGCGAGTGCGGCTTGCTTGACCGGCGGCGCCGTGAGCACTTGCGCGCGCCCAACCGGCCGATCCGGCTGAGAAACAACCAGCGCAATCTCGTGGCCCGCGGCCAGGAGCGCCTGCAGCGTGGGTACCGCGAATTCAGGAGTGCCGCAGAAGACCAGCTTCAATTGACTCCTCGCGTCGCTACCATGTGCCGTCGCGCTGCATCTTACGGATCTTGCGCAGCGCCAGGTCGCGCTTGAGGCCGCTCATGCGGAAGATGAACAGCATGCCGTCGAGGTGGTCGATCTCATGCTGCATGCAGCGCGCCAACAGATCGTCGCCATCCATCTCGAACCACTTGCCATGCAAGTCCTGGGCGCGAATGCGAACCTTCGCGGCGCGCGTCACCTTTTCGCGAATCTCCGGAAAGCTCAGGCAGCCTTCCTCTTCGTAGAGCTTGCCTTCGCTGTAGATGACCTCCGGATTGATGAGGACCAGCTTGTCTTTGGGCTCTTTGCCCATGCTCAAGTCAATCACCGTTACGCGCTTGGAGACGCCCACCTGCGGCGCGGCCAGGCCAATGCCCTGCGAAGCGTAGGTGGTTTCAAACATGTCAGCCACCAGCTTGCGCAGCTCGGCGTTGAATTCAGTCACCGGTTCGCCTGGCTGCGACAGTACCGGCTCGGGATATTTCACGATCTTGAGAATCATTGCGTTGGTCTACGTTCCTTCGAGTTGATCAAGCTACTTCACCCTCCCACCGGATCTTGGGGACTGACCTGTGATGCAACAGCCGCTGCAATCAGATGAAACACAGCGTAGTAAGAGGCCGAGACCGCGCGCCGACAATCGATATCCGCAACCGGCGGAGCAGAAATCAACTTCGAGGAGTGGTCGAGCAAATCATCAGCTAGGTCTCTGGCCGCTTGATTTAGTTCCTTGAGGTTTGTGCCTTCCCACCCATTCGCCAGAAACCGGCGAATGGATGGGGCACGGGGCTAATACCTATTCATCCGGTTAAGGGCCTAGCGGCACGCTGGGCACTCCGGTCTTCTCTCGCAGAGAACTGCAGCCATGTTCCAGGATCAGTTAGCGGCTGAAGTTTCTCATGCAGCTTCGCATAGAAGTTACTCCAGACTCTTGCCTTTGAAGCGGAGGGAACGACCTGAGGTTTGAGATGAAAATAGACCATGATTCGCGGTGTTCCATCGTACATGTCATCCCATTTGACATCAAACTGGCCCTCTTCAAAGTCTTCTGGCCAGGAGTCACCCTGGGCAAGGATGTTCCCGAGCGCACGCCGAACCCGTTCGTCGGCGGGATAGTCCACGAAGAGGTGATGGATATTGTCCAGTAACCTCCTGTCCCGAAGCCCCCTAAGCTTAAGTTCTACCTGCCCGTTGGCACTGGCATGCCGGTCAAGAATCTCAAACAGCCCATCGTGCTTCAAGACCTCGGCCGTTTCGCCGACTTGCGGATTGAAATCAAGCTCGACCATCGCCGACCTCCTGCATCAGTCTATCCCGAAATGAATCTGCCGCTAGTACGCCCGTATCTGTTCGATGTACCCGCGAAAATTCCGTTGCATCTCCAGCACCGAGTCGCCGCCGAACTTCTGCTGCGCCAACCCCGCGACGGTCAGCGCCACCATGGCCTCCGCAGCCACACCCGCAGCCGGCACCACGCAAATATCGCTGCGCTCATAGCTGGCGCTGGTGGCCTCGCGCGTATCGAAGCGCACTGACTCCAGCGGCCGCCGTAAGGTAGAGATGGGCTTCAAATAGCCGCGCACCACGAGATCCTCGCCGTTGGAGACGCCGCCTTCAATGCCCCCGGCATTGTTTTGATCGCGCCGAAAACGCGTGGGCGCGCCGTTGTCTTCCGTCGCGTAGTGAATGGGATCGTGAACCTTGGAGCCGAACGACTCGGCCGCCGTCACACCGCGCCCAATCTCCACCGCCTTTACCGCTTGCAGGCTCATGACCGACCAGGCCAGCAGGCCATCCAGCCGCTCATCCCAGTTGGCGTAGGTACCCAGGCCGGCGGGTACGCCATGCACCACCACCTCAAATATGCCGCCCACCGTGTCCCCGGTGCGGGAGACTTCCTCAACCTGCTCCTTCATGCGCGCTTCGGTCTCCGGATCGACGCAGCCAAGCATGACCTCGTCTTTGCTGGCCACGGCCACGATCTCGTCCCAGGTGGCAGATCTTTCCAGTTCCACCTTGCCCACGCGGATCACGTGGCTCAGGACCTCAATGCCCAGCGTGCGCAGAAACAGCTTGGCCAAGGCGCCGGCGGCAACGCGACTGGTGGACTCCCGCGCCGAAGCGCGCTCCAACACATAGCGCGCATCCGGGAAGTTGTATTTCAACGCGCCGGCCAGGTCGGCGTGGCCGGGCCGCGGGGAGGCCACGGCTTGGTGCTTGGCCGGATCGCCCGCTTCCACGGGAAGCTTCTCTTCCCAGTTCTTCCAGTCGCGGTTGACAATCTCAATGGCAATCGGCGAGCCAATGGTCTTGCCGTGCCGAACGCCGGAGAGGATGTGCGCCTTGTCCGTCTCAATCTTCATGCGGCCGCCGCGCCCATAGCCCTGCTGGCGCCGCCACAGCTCCCGGTTCACAAAGTCCAAATCGACAGGCACGCCGGAAGGCAACCCGGAGATGAGCGCGGTGAGAGCCTCCCCATGGGATTCCCCGGCAGTTGAAAAACGGATCATATTGATTTCATTGTAACGGGAAGCCACTCAGTTGCGGGGGATGCCTGAGCGGCGGAGAGGGCCGGGGTTCTACCGCCCGTACAGGAACGCGATATGCTGCTTGGCCTCATCCACTCCAGCCTGCACGCCGGCAGTCTCATACAGATGGCTTGCCTCTTGCCACAGCAGCAGGGATTCCTCGTCGACGCCGGCCCCATCCTGCAACAAGGCAAACCCGCGCAGCGTATTCGCCAGGTCCAGAGGCGGCGTGTCGGCGCGGCTGCAGTAGATCGCCAAGGCCGCTTCGTAGTCGCGCTTTGCATCCGCCGCCAACTTCATCTCGCGCTCGATGTCGGCACAATGGCGCATGCTGTGCGCCTGCCCAAGCGCATCTCCGAGTTCGCGACACAAGTCTGCCGCGCGCCGATACGCCTTCCGGGCGCTATCCGGGCGCTTCAGATCGCGCTCCGCCTGGCCGAGGCCGCGCAGCGCCGCAACCAGATACGACCGGTCCTCCAACCACTTGCCCTCTGCCACCGCCTGCTCAAACATCTCGCGCGCCTCTTCGAGACGATTTTCGCGGCGCGCCTCGCGTCCCTTTTTCAACAGCTCTGCGGGGTCGAACATCTGCGCCAGACTACCATGCGGAGACCGCGCCGGGCCGCGGGACCAGAAGACGTCTTGCCCCCCGTTCACGGATCCGTGTCCGTTCCCTATTCCCTCCCCCGCACTCCCTGCCGTACCATCTCTCCATGCCCGCCTACTTCCTTTTCAAGACCGAGCCCGACAAGTACTCCTTCGACGATTTCCTGCGCGACAAAGAAACCATCTGGGATGGTGTCACCAACCCGACCGCCGTGAAATACCTGCGCGAGATGAAGGCGGGAACAAAGTGGATTTTTTACCACACCGGCGACGAGCGCACCGCCGTGGGCACCGGAACCGTAGTGAGCGTCGACCCCACCGATCCTAAAATTCCCATCGTCA
>Ga0302319_10019654_pt1 | contig 12263 bp, 11 predicted proteins | sample Bog_T0_2_FD_203319 | JGI IMG/M metagenome (GOLD analysis project Ga0302319, IMG submission 203319) | Peat permafrost microbial communities from Stordalen Mire near Abisko, Sweden - Bog_T0_2 | ecosystem: Environmental > Terrestrial > Soil > Wetlands > Peat | place: Sweden: Abisko, Stordalen Mire... | reverse complement strand
CAGAAAATTCCCCGCTTTCGATTCTGCAACCCGTCCCAGCGACCGCAAGAGCTCCGTCGAGGAAAACTCCACCGCCGGCGCGCCACCGCGGTCCCCGCGCAACCACGCCACCAGCGGCACCAGTAACAGCCCCAGCAAAACCCACGGATGCACAAACCCGATATTCGCTCCCGATATCATCCGCAAAATGTCGTTCATGCCACTCCCTCCATTACTCCCTGGACAAAGCGCACCGCCTGCTCCAGCAGTGCCCGGCTATCGTCTGCCGTTGCATCGACGTGCGCGAACTTGATCAAGTCGCACCGCTCCAGAAACTCCGCCAGCAGTGTCTTGTCCGCTCCCGTGAAGTGCGGCGATCTTGCCGCTTCCGCCAAAAACTCCGGCGAGGTCTGCTCGGTCGCATGGACGTGGTATTGCGCGGATACATATTGGCGCAAAATGTCCGATACCTGGATGCTGAACGCATACGGCTCCTTTCGCACCAGGTCCGCCTCCGCCTGCTTCAGCCGCGAGAGCGCGATCTCCCGGGCAGAGGGCGGCGGGGCCGCCGGCCGATTCCGCACCGCCCGCACGATGCCTGTTACGATCAACGCCAACGCCACCAGTGCCACCGCGCCCGCCGTTACCACCATCCACATTGGATAAGGGAAAACATCCAGCGGCGGGCGGATATCATGGATTGGCGGCGTAGGCGAGGCGCCGGGCGGTTCCATCTTGAACTGCGCATGCGCCGCGCAAGCCATCGCAAGGAGAGCCCCTGGGCTCGCCACTCTGCGGAGTGGCCTCCAAAAATTCGCCATTCTCGTCCTCACAGCCGCGCCAGCCTCCTTTCCCGTGTCTTAAAAAAACCCCGCAACGCCGGAATGTAATCCGAGTCTGTCTGCAACTCGATGCTATCGATCCCATGCCGCCGCAGCATCTTCGCCAGGTCCACCCTGCGCCGGTCGGCCAGATTCGCATACGCATCCCGCGTCGCTTGCCGGGAAGTATTCACCTCGATCTGTTCCCCCGTCTCCGCATCCTCCAGCGTCACGGTCCCGATATCCGGCAGTTCCCGCTCCCGCGGATCCACCACGGGGATCGCCACCAGGTCATGTCGCCGCGACGTCACCGCGAGTTCCTTGTTGATATCTCCAGACTGGAAATCCGAGATCAGGAACACCACCGCCCGCCGCGTCACCACCCGGTTCAGGTAATCCAGCGCCGGCCCGGGCTTCGTCCCCCGGCCTTTCGGATCGAAAAACAGAATCTCCCGGATCAGCCGCAGCGTATGCGGCCGCCCCTTCTTCGGCGGGATGTAAAGCTCCACGTGGTCGGAAAAAAGCAGCAGCCCCACCTTGTCGTTGTTCCGGATCGCGCTGAACGCAAGCACCGAGGCCACCTCCGCCGCCAGTTCCCGCTTGCTCAGCTCGATCCCGCCAAATCTCCCCGATGCGCTCACATCTACTACAAGCATCACCGTCAACTCCCGCTCCTCTGTGAATTTCTTCACGAACGCGCTACCGTGCATCTCGCCGAATCGCGCCGTCACGTTCCAGTCGATGGTCCGCACCTCGTCGCCCGGCGCATACTCCCGCACCTCCTCAAAGTTCATCCCGCGCCCCTTAAACACGCTCTTGTATTGCCCTGCAAACGTGGCCGCCACCAATCCGCGCGTCTTCAGCTCGACGTGGCGAATCTTCCTCAGGATGTCCCGCGCTTCGCGTTTCTTTTCCATCGCTGGCCTGGTCGTTACGGCACCGGCAGTCCTGCAAAGATGCGTTCGATAATTGTTTCGCTCGTCACGTTCTCCGCCTCCGCCTCATAGCTCACGATGATGCGATGCCGCAGCACGTCCGGCCCCGCGCTCTTCACATCCTGCGGCGTTACATACCCGCGCCCTTGGAGGAAGGCCCGCGCCTTCGCTGTCAGCGTCAGCGCGATGGTCGCGCGCGGCGAGCCGCCGTACCGGATCAATCCATCCAGTTGCAGCTTGTACCGGCCCGGCTCGCGGGTGGCCCACACCACGTCCACGATGTAATCCTTTACCCGGTCATCGATATAAATCTCATTCACGACCTCACGCGCCCGGACGATATCATCGGGATTCACCACCGCCTCCACGTCCAGCCGCGGGGAGGAGGTACCCATCGTATCCAGAATCTGCCGTTCTTCGGCCTTGGTCGGATATCCCACCTTCAGTTTCAGGAGAAACCGGTCCAGTTGCGCCTCGGGCAATTGGTAAACCCCCTCCTGCTCCAGAGGATTCTGCGTTGCCAGCACCAGGAACGGGTCGGGCAGCTTGTACGTGGTATCCCCCAGCGTCACCTGGCGCTCCTGCATAGCCTCCAGCAGGGCGCTTTGCACCTTCGCCGGCGCGCGGTTGATTTCGTCCGCAAGGATCAGGTTGGAAAACAGCGGCCCCTGCTTCGTCGTGAATTCTCCCGTCCGCGGGTTGTAAATCAGCGTGCCGATCAAATCCGCCGGCAGCAGGTCCGGCGTGAACTGGATCCGCTGGAAACCCGTTTGGACGCAGGCCGCCAGGGTCTTGACCGTCAGCGTCTTGGCCAGCCCCGGCACCCCCTCCAGCAGCACATGCCCATTGGCCAGCAGCCCTGTCAGCAGCCCGTCGATCAAATACCGCTGCCCGACCACGACCCGCGCCATCTGGTCCTGGATTGGTTTGATCCATTGTCCGTGCTGCTTTACGTGGTTCGATAAATCTTGTGTGGTCATGGTAGGTTCTAGCCTTTCGAAGACAGCGCGAGCTCCGGTTTTGTTCGATTTCCGATGCGCCGGGGGACGGAAAAAGGACCGGTTTTAGCCCGGATTCAAGGGCTTTCCGCCGGGGGCGGGAGAAAACTCAGGTCGTCCCCCGTCTGGTGCGAGTCATAGACCGGCTTCTCCACGAAAACGGTGTACGTTTTTCCATCCGGTGTGCGTACATCCATCGTATAGACCCCGTCGAGGTTCTTCTCGTCCAGCCCCCCCTTCCCGACGCTCAATTGCTCCTCCGGCTGCGGCTTGAAATGTTTCGCGACGATCTTCCCCGTCATCAGCGAGTGCCCCGTCACATCCTGCGACATGTGCATGATCCCCCAAAGCACGAACCCCAGCAGCAAAATACCTGCGGCTACCGCAATGGTCACATCGCGCGCGGTCGTGCTTTTTACGACGAACGGCTTGTGGGGTAGGGGAGGGGGCATGGGGAGATTAACGCAAATAAACTGGAGGACCTCTACTTGTCGGATTGATGGTCCCGGAAATCGCGTCGCGCACGGCTCATGCGTTCGCGGATGCCACCTTCGTGAACGAACTCCTTTTCAAGGTGGCGCAAGTGCTGGTTGAGAAGGTAATTCGCTTGATGGGTGAGGCATAGGGCGATATTCGCAACTAGTTCGGCGGGGCGTGTTTCAACAAACTCGCGGTAGGTGTCGAAAGTCTGGTCTCGCTTGCTGCCGAGGCGTCTGACATATCGGGCTTCCTTGGATTCCTTATCCCAAAGGACCAAGTCGCGAGCCCGTAGGCAGTCCCTATAGTCATCCAGCAATTCCTCCAGGCTGGCGCGCGCCACGTTAATCAGCTTAATCTCAGTTTCCTTGGATTTAACCGATGCCTTGCTGCCTTCCAGGAACCGGAAGGTAATGTCATAAATAACCTTCTGGAAGGAAAGCAGCGGCCCATAGTTCCCGTGCGCGGGCAGAAAGCCATTTTCAGAAGGGTTCATCAGTGTGAGTTTCTTATACACGGCGGCCCTGCCGGAGTATAGGCCCTATAAGCCCTATGCATTACCCCGCATTACTCCGGCACCTCTATCATCACACTGCCCCCGTCCATCACGGGAACCGACACCTGCTTCCGCGCGATCGTCCTTTCCCACACATAGCGTTTCAGCAGCACCTTCAGCGTCGCCGTCAATGGCACCGCCAGCAACGCGCCCAGCAATCCCCCAAACACCAGTGTCCACAGAAACACCGACACGATGATTGTCACCGGGTGCAGCCCCACCGCATCCCCCACGATCCGCGGCGCGATCAAAAATCCATCCAGGTTCGACACGATCAGGAATGCCGCCGATACAATCACCGGGTGCTGCCAATCGCCAAATTGCGTGATCGCGATCAGCACAGCCGGGATCCAGCAGATCAGGATCCCCATGTACGGGACCAGTTGCAAAATTGCCACCATTAGCCCGATCAACAGCGCAAAGTTCAAATGGATCGGCCATAGCAGCACCAGGCCCAGGATCGCCCCATCGATCATCGTCACCAATATCTGCCCGCGGAAGAATGCGATCAGGTACCGGTTGATCTCCGTCAGGCACGACACCACCTCGTTCTTGAACGCCGAATCCCTCAGCGGCAGGTAATCGCTCCACCGCCGCGAGATCGTCGCCGCATCCCGGAGGAAGAAAAACAGGTAAATCGGCACCACGATCAACCCCAGCAGAAACCCGAACACACCGAGGAACCCTTCCACGCTCCCGATCACAAACCCCAGCACCCGGTCCGGCAGCAGTGGCGCCTGGACCTTTGCCCAGTTCTGCACCTGCTGGATCGCCTGCTGCACATAGGGGTTGTTGAATTGCGTCTTATATTTCTCCGCGAGCGCCGTCCCCTTCGTCTGCGCCGTTGCGACCAGCTGCGGGATGCTCGTCGTCAATTGGATGCTCTGGTGATAAAGCTGCGGCAGCACCCACACCAGGATTCCAGTCAGCGCGAGGAGCGCAAAACCGAAGACAAACAGCACCGCACGCGTCCTTGGAAGCCCATGCTTGGCCAGGAATTCCACCACCGGGTCCAGCAGGTACGCCATGATCGCCGCCACCGCCACTGGCACCAGCAGCGGTTGCAGATAGGCCAGCACCTTGCCGGCCAATAGCAGCAGGACCACCACCATCACCCCTATCGAGCAGAGCGCGAGTGCCGTCAGCGCTGCCCACATCGTGCGCAATTGCCACGGAGTGGGCGGGGTCCAGCCGGCGGGCCATTTGCTCATGCCGTCACTTTACATGTGGGCGATGATGTTGTCGCCAAACTCCGAGCAGCGCACCTCCGACGCACCTTCCATCAGCCGCGCAAAGTCATACGTCACCCGCTTGCTCCCGATCGCCCCGTTCAGCCCCTTCAGGATCAGGTCCGCCACTTCCTTCCAGCCCAGGTAGCGGAACATCATCTCCCCGGACAATACCACCGAGCCCGGGTTCACCTTGTCCAGGTCGGCATACTTCGGCGCCGTCCCGTGCGTCGCTTCAAAGATCGCATGCCCGCTAACGTAATTGATATTCCCGCCAGGCGCGATCCCAATGCCGCCCACTTGCGCCGCCAGGGCGTCCGACAAGTAATCCCCGTTCAGGTTCAGTGTGGCGATTACGTCAAAGTCGTCCGGCCGCGTCAGAACCTGTTGCAGTGTGATGTCCGCGATCGCATCCTTGATAATCAGCCCGGCGCCAGGCTTGCCCGCCGGAATCTTGCACCATGGGCCGCCATCGATCTCCTCCGCCCCGAATTCCGTCTTCGCCAGCTCATACGCCCAGTCCCTGAACGCCCCCTCCGTGTACTTCATGATGTTCCCCTTGTGCACGATCGTCACCGACTTGCGCCCTTGATCGACCGCATACTGGACCGCCGCCCGCATGAGCCGCTGCGTGCCTGGCTTGCTCACCGGCTTGATGCCCACACCCACGGTCTCCGGAGCTTCCACCCCGAATCGCACCTTCTTGAAATCCTTCGGCACATTCGCTTGCAGCCATTCCAGGAACTTGCGCGCCTCCGTCGAGCCCGCCTGCCAGTCCACCCCCGCGTAGATGTCCTCCGTATTCTCACGGAAAATCACCATGTCCACCTTCTCTGGCCGTTTTACCGGCGATGGCACGCCGGTGAAATACTGTACCGGTCGCAGGCAGACATACAGGTCCAGCATCTGCCGCAACGCCACATTCAGCGAGCGGATGCCCCCGCCCACCGGGGTCGTCAGCGGCCCCTTGATTCCCACCAGGTACTCCCTGAACGCCTCGACCGTGTCGTCCGGCAGCCAGTTGTCGAACTTGTTCTTCGCCGCCTCTCCCGCAAATACCTCAAACCAGCTCACCTTCCGCGTCCCCCCGTAAGCCTTCTCCACCGCCGCGTCGAACACCCGCACACTCGCCGCCCAGATATCCCGGCCCGTTCCATCCCCACGGATGAACGGAACCACCGGATGATCAGGAACTTGAAGTTTACCGCTGGAAATCGTGATCTTGTCGCCGGTGGGCGGAATGAGGTCGGTATAAGGCATGGCGGTTCCTGTTAACAAATGCGCCCCCCGCGGTCCACGACAACCGTCCAAACCACCGCGAAAATTCAAAACCCACCAAATCCCTCCATGGCAAAATCGGGTTGGGAAAAGCAATTTCACATCCTCCTTTCCGTCTCATCCGTCCTATAAGTCTCATTCCCTCATCGCCTTGCCGCTGACGCCTCTTCCCCTACAAAAAAACGCCCAAAAATCTGATTTCGGTTTCCCCCCGGACCCGCTATAACCCTCCGCGATGAAAACTCCCGGCACGTCGTACCCCGCCTTGACGGTTGCAGCCGTGCTTATCGCGACAGGCTCTCCCGCCGTCGCCAACGCGCAGCAGGACCTGCCTCCGGCAGTCCAGGCCGTTCGCCAGGCTGGCCCGCTTGATCTCCAACTCCGCACCGACGCCGGCCGCGACGTCAATCTGCGGATGGACACCCAGTATTCCACCCAGCCGCTTGGTACCCATCTTACCGATGAGCAGATCGAGAAGCTCGATACCATCCGCTCACAGGCGCCCGACAAATACCAGATCCTCAGCTCCCTCTTCCCGCGCCAGATCGCCGAGTTCCTCCTCCGCGCTCCATCATCCCCCGGCGCCGTGGCCCCGGCGGATGACGCCATCCAGCGCGCCGTCTGGGAGATCGCCTCGGATTACATCAGTCAGCCTGAGAATCCGTCGTTCTCCGAGTCCCAGCGCCGCGCCCGCGCCGATTTCATCAAGTCTTCCCTCCGCGCCCTGCCGCCCCAGCCGGAACCCATCCAGCATTTGCTGGAGCAGGCCAGCCAGGATGAAGACCCCGACTTCAGCTCCCCGGAGAAAGCCAGCACCTTCCTCTGCCTCAAGGATTGGTACAGCCCTTACCGCAATATCGGCATGTCCATCGTCGGTGATACCCTTCGTATCGATGGCGCCATCGTCACCGAGCGTCTCTCAGCGGATGCCGCCGCCTCCGGCCAGAGCCTCGAGCAATACGCCGATACCTACTACAACCGCTACACCCAGGCCCTCGAGCATTGGCGGTACGGCCAGATCACCGGGAACGCATACGCCGGCAGCATCCGCCGCTTCCTCAATGATCCCCGCCTCGCCGAGTTCACCCCAGAGGAAGTCTCCCGCGCCTACCAGCGCGTATTTGGCCGCGACCTCAAGACCGATCTCGAAGCCGACCAGGTAGCCGCCCGCCTCGGGCACCCCGTCACCTACAATCAGCTCCCCCAGTACGTCAAAGAGTGACCCTCCGCGTCACCATCCCACTTGACGCGCTGTCTACCCATAGGTCCTGTTTGTCTCATAGGTCCTATATTTTCCAACCCCTCTTCCCGTGACCACCACCACTCTCGACGTAGCCTCCCTTCGGGAAGAATATTCCCAGCGCCATCTCCGCCGCCGCGATCTCGACCCGGACCCCATCGTCCAGTTCAATCGCTGGCTCTCGGAAGCCGTCGCCTCCGGCCTCAAGGACCCGAATGCCATGGCACTCGCCACCGTCAACGCCGAGGGGCAGCCCTCCGTCCGCATCGTGCTCTTGAAAGGTGTTGGTCCCGGCGGGTTCCAGTTCTTTACAAACTACGGCAGCCGCAAAGTCGCTGACCTCGATGCCAACCCCCGCGCCGGGCTCAATTTCTTCTGGCCGGAGCTCGAGCGTCAGGTCGCCATCGAGGGTATCATCCACAAGGCCTCCCGCGAAGAGGCCGAAAACTACTTCCACACCCGGCCCATCGGGAGTCAATTAGGTGCATGGGCTTCACGCCAGAGTCAGGTTGTCCCATCCCGCGAGTTCCTCGAGGCCAGGCTCGACGCCGTGACCGCCGAATACACCGGACGCGAAGTGCCGCTCCCCGATTTTTGGGGCGGCTTCTGGCTCGACCCGTGCAGCATCGAATTCTGGCAGGGCGGCCCCAGCCGCATCCACGACCGGCTGCGTTACCTCCGCGACGGCGACGAATGGCGCATCGACCGCCTCTCGCCGTAGCCGGCGCCTATTCTGCCCCGGGTGCTTCCGGGCCAGCTTGGTCTCGCGCGACCTGCCCCGCATGAGAAGATTCCTCACCATATGCGTGGTCGTGCTCATCCTCGCCGGATGGGTCTACACCGGGTTCATCCTTCTCCGCGACCCCGAGTTCCCTGCCGATATCCTCGTCCTCCGCGGCGAAATCCACCAATCTTTCGGCGATCTTGCCGGCGCCATCGCCCTGTATACCCAGGCCATCCACCTTTCCCCGGACAGTATCAATGCCTTCACCGCCCGCGCTGCTTCCCGCGAGGCCAGCGGGGATATGGATGGCGCCATCGCCGATAGCACCCACGTAATCGCCCTCGATCCCAAGCGCGCCAACGCCTACTTCCAACGCGGCTTTGGGAGGCAATCCAAATCCGATCCCGATGGCGCCGTAGCCGACTACAACCAGGTCCTGGCCCTCGACCCGCTCTCCCGAAATTATCCACACGACCTTGACGATCTCTTCGCCGGTTACGGCAAGGATCTCGCATACCGCACCTATTACAACCGCGGCGTCATCCGGCGCGCAAAGGGCGATCTTGCAGGGGCGATCTCCGACTTCGACGCCTCAGTCCGGATCAATCCCAAATATGAAAACGCGTACTTCCAGCGCGCCGGCGTCAAATCCGACAAGGGCGATCTCGGCGGCGCCATAGCCGATTTCAGCCGCATCATCGAGCTCGACCCACGCAATGGCTGGGCCTACTGCGAGCGCGGCCTTGCGAAGAAAGCCGGGAACGACCTCGAAGGCGCTATCGTCGACTACGATTGGGCCATATCCCTGCACCGGAACTGGGTGCCTGTTTACCTCGACCGCGGCCTTGCCAAGAGGGCCAAGGGGGACATCGATGGCGCCATTGCCGACTACAACATCGCCATGGGCATCGAGCCACGCAACCAATGGATCTGGTACGACCGCGGCCTGGCTTGGAAATCTAAAGGCGATCTCGATGCAGCCCTGTCCGACTTCAGCCGGGCCATCGAGATCGACCCAAAATGGACTCTCGCCCGCGTAGACCGCGGCCTCGTCGAGTTTGAGAGGGAAAATATGGACGTCGCCATCGCCGATTACAGTCGGGCTATTGAAATTGAGCCAAAAAACGGGTGGGCATGGTACGACCGCGGCCTGGCAAAGAAGGCCAAAGCCGATATTGCCGGGGCGCTCGCGGACTTCAATCAAGCCATTGCCCTATACCCAAAATGGGCTGTCGCTTACCTCGCCCGCGGCCGTTTGAAGCGCACAAACCAGGACCCCGCCGATGCCGTTGCGGACTTTGACCACGTTGTCCAGTTCGATCCCCGCAATGGCTGGGGCTACCTCGACCGGGGCGAGGCCATCGAGGAATTGGGCGACCACAAGGGAGCCATCGCGGATTTTAACCGCGCCTTGAAAATCCAGCCTACCTGGGCGCGCGCATTCGATGCACGCGGCCTATCGGAAGTCGCCACGGGGGACCTGGACAGCGCCGCTGGGGATTACGACCACGCCATTGCCCTCGACCCGAAATTCACCAACGCCTTTGTCCACCGGGGAATCGAAAAGATGGACCGGGGCGACACCGATGGGGCGATCATCGACTTTGGCAAGGCCATCGATCTCTCCCCAAAGGCTCCCGCCGCATGGCTCAATCGGGGGCTTGCAAAGGCCCGTGATGGGGACCGTCGCGGCGCAATTGCCGACTACACCCAGGCCATCACTCTCGAGCCCAAATACACCGTCGCCTACTTCGACCGCGGCGTGACCCGCGATGCCAATGGCGACTACGCCGGCGCAATCGCGGATTACACGCAGGCTATCGAATCGGATCCCACCGATTCCTCTGCCTTCAACGACCGAGGGATTGCCAAGGAAGACAGCGGCGACGTGGACGGCGCCATCACGGACTTCACCCAGGCCATCACCCTCGATTCGAACCATGCCAGCGCATGGAACAATCTCGGCAACGCCCTGCGTATCAAGGGCGACATGGTGGGATGCATCGCCGCCCTCACTCGTGCCATCGCCCTGGTCCCCACGGCCAGCATCCCGTACCGTGACAGGGGGCTAGCGGAGGCAGTCAGCCGCAGTTGGACACCCGCCCTCGCGGACTTTCGCAAGGCGCGTGATCTCTCGAGCGGGTCGGACGACCGGCTGTGGCTCTTTGTCTGGCTCGCCCGTGCCCGCCTCGGCGATACCGATGCCGCGAGCCAGGAACTCTCGGACTTCCTGACCCGCAAGGACAAGGGCCTGCCTCTCCTGGCCGACGCCCAGGGCCCAGCCGGCCTCCTCAGCCCGCATAACGGCGCCGTATCCGGCGGTTGGGAGTCCGCCATCGGCCGCTACCTTGTTGGCGATCTCGATGAAGATGGCCTCGTCGCCTCCGTAAAAGCCGAGGCTGATTCCAAACAGGCCGCGAAAGGTGCCTGCGCTGCCTGGTACTTCATCTCCATCAAGCACCTCCTCGCTGGTGACCCCAGGATCGCCGCCGCCGACCTGCAAAAAAGCATCTCGGCCGGCAGAAAAACCGACGAGGAATACCAGCTCGCCCAATCTGAGCTGAACCAACTCACCCCGTAAGTCCGGACTGGTGAGTCTTTTAGGCAGTTTTGGACTACAGTTTCGCGAATCGCCACCTACTTTGAGGTTCACCGGGTGTCAGCCTGCTGACACTTCTGTCAGGCCATTAACCCCATTTTGGCAACTTCTTCCCGTTTCCAATGAACTTTTTCCACTTTCCTGAGTCTAATTCTCTGTAGCACTCGTACCAATAAGTGATTGGCACGTCATTTGCTAAACATGACCTGTCCCAAACCAAACGGAGCTGCCCATTATGAAAAAATCCTTAAACAAAGTTCATCGGTCCCAGCTTTCGCTGGGTGACCTTATCCTCGCGGTCTCCAGTTGCAGCCGCAACTCCCGCGAAGCCGCCGCCGCCGTCGCCGACCTGCTCGAGAGCGGTCAGGTCCGCCTCCTCAGCCGCGCCCAAAAAGTCAGCACCCGCGGTTAAAGTCCTGTAGGTCGCCTATCCTCTGGCGCTCGTTTAGGCGCGCCAGCGTGTACTTGCACTTACTCTTTCACTTGAACCTGAACCCCTCTGCATCCGGGAGGGTCGTCCATTTTTCTTAAAGCCCACGCGCACGGCGTGAGGTCTCAGCCCGAGGCACCTCACCTCGGACTAACAAGCGCCCTCCCGGCGCAACCAGCATTCTGCTCGCCCATCCCCATGGGTCCCATTCTCTTTTAATCCTTTCCAAACCCCGGCGAGTTCGCGAATCCTCTCCGGTCTGTGATTGATCGATATTCGCTCCCCAAGATGCGCCAGCTCTGGTCAGAGCAGCGCAAGTTCGAAATCTGGCTCGAAATCGAGATCCTCGCCTGTGAGGAACTCGCCGCCCTCGGCCAAATCCCCGTCGAAGACGCCCGCGCCATCCGGGAGCGCGCCACTTTCTCCATCCCGGAGATCGCCGAGATAGAGCGCCGCACCAATCACGACGTCATCGCGTTTCTCGAGAACGTCGCCGCTTCCGTTGGCCCCGCCGCCCGCTGGATGCATCAGGGCCTTACCTCCTCGGACATCCTCGATACCACCACGGCTGTCCAACTCAACGACTCCTGTGCGCTCATACTGGACGATTTGAACCATCTCCGCACCGCCATTGCCGCCCGCGCCCGCGAGTTTAAGTACGTCCCGATGATCGGCCGCAGCCACGGCATCCATGCCGAGCCTATCACCTTCGGCCTCAAGCTCGCCTTGATGTACGACGAGTTCGCCCGCGCAACCCAGCGTCTCCTCCAGATGCGCGAGCGCATCCGCGTCGGCAAGCTCTCCGGCGCCGTCGGTACCCACGCCCACCTCGATCCCGCCGTCGAGACCGCAGTCTGCAAGCGCCTCGGCCTCGTCCCTGCCGCGCTTTCCACCCAGGTCATCCAGCGCGATCGCCATGCCGAGTTCATGACCGTCATGGCACTTATCGCCTCCAGCATCGACCGCTGGGCTACCGAGTTCCGACACCTCCAGCGCA
>Ga0302319_10019653_pt1 | contig 12263 bp, 10 predicted proteins | sample Bog_T0_2_FD_203319 | JGI IMG/M metagenome (GOLD analysis project Ga0302319, IMG submission 203319) | Peat permafrost microbial communities from Stordalen Mire near Abisko, Sweden - Bog_T0_2 | ecosystem: Environmental > Terrestrial > Soil > Wetlands > Peat | place: Sweden: Abisko, Stordalen Mire... | reverse complement strand
GCGTCGGAAATGCCAATAGATCGAGGCCAGTTTCCACCAGCTTCGGATGGCAGACAACGACCTCGACTCCCGCTTGCAACTGCCGCTCGTACCAGTCCTCGCGTTTCTCCGTTGGCACGGAAGAGCGAAGCACGACAACCCGGAAGCCGGCCTGGCGCAGAATCGTCTCCAGGCGCAAAGTGACGTCCTTCTCTCCGGTGTAGGTGGCATAGATCTGGCAACGCCGGCCCTGGCGCAACTCCTCACTTACGTCGGAAATGAGGGCACGCTCTTTGGCAAAGAGCCGGTCCTCTGAGAGATTTACAGGCGTGGCAGCGAGAAACCGTACATATTCGCGAGTCTGCGGATCAAAGGCCCGCGCCCAAATCGCATCGAAGCCATAGGGATGATCCGGGTAGAGCAGCAGCGTGTTGAGCAGAATGCTCATCAGACTCTTGTTGCCGCGGTGCTGGCGCATCGCCGAGCGAATATCGTCTTCCAACTCCTCGTACGCTTTGGCAAGATCGGAGTCCATCTCGATCGAGACCACGCTCTCGTCGTAGCGCGGCAGGTTGTCCGCGATGTCTTCGAGCGAGAGAAAGGCCGTCGTATTCATCAGGAACTTGCCGAACAGAAGTGGCGATGCTCCCGGTTTCCGTACCACCTGAATTGTCTTCTTCGTGGACCGCGAGCAGGCGTTATCCTCCTTGCGCACCTTCTCGATGGTTTCGAGCACTCCGTACTGCTCCTGGAAGTCACGCCGCCCCTGGCCGCCGTAAGCAAAGCCCTCGCTTGCCATCGCGTGCGGCTCCATGCGGTAGAAGATGTTGAAGAGATCGTCGGCGTAGCCGCCCATCAGCGTGCCGGTCAGCGCGATCAATTTGCGGGCCGCGCGTTCCAGCACACCTAGCCCGTTGCCCTGCGCCGTGTCCCCGGCCAACTGGTGCAGCTCGTCGGCGATGGCGAAATCGAACCAGCGCCGCATATAGCGGCCAGCAAACTCAATCGGCGCCATACGCTGAATTCGGCTGCGGTCTGCCTGCCATAAAGCCGAGTACCGGGTCGTTCCGTCCTGTGGCCGAGTCAGCGTCTCCGAGAGCTTCAACTTGTCTCCGAAATCGAGATAGGTCAGCTTTTGCCGTTCGGAATCGAGGATGGCAGCACCAGTGTCGGGATTGACGACACCGCCCAGGTTCGGCCCAGACTTCGCTTTGAGAAAGACGTGCTCCCAGAAGTAGCCGAGCTTGCCCTTGTCCTTGCCTGTGATGAAGAATGCCGGCGCCGGGCACTTCTTGCGCCATTCCCGGCGACTCATCTGCCGCAGGTCGGACAGAGACAGCCGCATCCCCTCATAGACAACTCGACCCTTGCGCAGCTTGACCTCGCAGACGCCGTGCGCCTTTCTCGGGTCGCCTCCGTTGCGCAGATCCTCGATCAGAAAGGCGCGGGCGCGCGGTATGGTCACCAGTACCTCTCGCGCCCACTTGTGCGTGATATGCGAGGGGCACATCACAAGCGTCGTTGAGGGGCGCCCATCGGCGAGAACGTGAATTGCGCCCAGCGCCATGTAGGTCTTGCCCGCGCCGCACTCGGCCACGATGCGCGCCGCTTTGGCTTTGCGCAGGTACTTTGCCGTCCCAGTAATCGCCAGTGCCTGCGCCGGAAGCGCCTTGCGCAGCAGCGTCGCTATGCGCGACGCTACAGGGTCCTTTGTGCTTTGCAGAGGCGGGAAGGTATTGAGAATACGATCTGATAGCTCCGAGGCGTGTGCACGCAAATACGAAGCAATATCGATGATGCTCTCTTGGCTCATGCATGGAACCTCACGGCGGGTCTTGTGGCTGGGATCAAGCCAGGAATTGTTCAGAAGACGAATCTGCGGGGAGCTATTGTTCGTCCTTCTCCGGAATCTGGCGCAACGCCTCGAACAACGTGTGCTTCGGCCACTTGATCGGCCCATTCTCTTCGGGGAAGGCGATCTCACAGGACGTCAGCGCCGACGAGATCCAGGCGAGCATCTCATCGGCTGTGGCCGTAACCAACACAGGCTCACAACCGATGCCATGAAGTGGCTGGAAGCGGCCTTCAGCTTCAAGAGCCCCGCAGATATGCTCTGCCCATGCCGGCACGGCAGGAAGGCCAAGAAAGGTCGATAACCACGCCCAGGCTTCGTTTGGACTTTTACGGGAAAGGATTGTCCGGCCTGCGCTGCCATTTGCGTGCAACTGCTCGGAGATGGCCACCAGATGGCGCACCGGGTGTCTTCTCCCAGGCAGGATCACCGAACTGCGATAGCACGAGGCGTGTTCGCCAAGCGTGATCTCCTCGATTGCACCATCGGGAAAGGTCAGCGTGAAGCACGCCTTTTCATGAACGGCCGCGGTGATTGCGCCAATGTCGGAGTCGTTTCCGAAGACGCCGACGAGATGCGCCTGCTCATCCTCCCCTATATAGGAGGAAACCCTCACACGAATTCTGGTTGATGTCTTCTCTGTGATGCGGTGATACTCAAGCAGCCCGAGCCGCAGGTGCGCATTCTGCATCGGCAACTTCCTCCTGCCGGATCGGCGTTTCAGTCAACTTCAGCGTTCTTCCGTTCGCGTAAACCAATCGCAGTTCGTTTGCCCACCGCTCACGGTGATGGACAATCTCGTTTTCCTCGTCGTGCTCGACGAAGGTGGTGACATGCTTGACTGATCTCCACCTCGCAATGTGCCGGTCATCGCCCTGACCGAAGACGCCATTCAGAAGGCCCGCCGTGCAGAGCAGTCCAACATGGCCCCCATGCAGAGGCGTGATCGGCCGCCCGGTGGCTACGTCTTCGTGCGGAGCGAGAAACGGCATAACCTGTTTCCACGCGCCGGAATGCTGCAGCAGGTCTTCAAGCAAGTCGTAGGGCAGGCCACGATAACTGAGCGCCGTCTCGTTTGAAGGAGGGACTTGATATGGCTCGCAGGCATCGGGCGCCAACTCCGGCAACTCCTGATAGCTGCCGTAGAGGCCAATGCGCTGCAACTGGTGCTTGTTCGCATCAATGGCTCCGCCGCGAACATTCGAGCGCACGCCGAGCACCGCGATCTGCCGAAAGCGCACAGACTCCTCGTCGGTCATGCGGAAGACATTGAGCGCAGTGAAGTGCGAACTCAACAGGCCTGCGCAGTCCATCAGCCGCTCGAAGGGAATGACCATCGCCAGCACGCCATCCATTGCAAGCCAGCGATACGTGTGATCGAGGAACAGCCGCTCCATGCGGTTGTTCGCAACCTGACCAATCTCGGAGTCGTAGGGCGGGTTCAGATAGAGCAGCGAAAAGGACTCCGGCTTGACGACGGCGTCGAAGGCGTTGCCCTGAATGGTATCGATGCCTTTCGATTGAGCAACCAATGCGCGCTCTGCATCGAGTTCGACGCCGTAACGGCGCACATCTGCGCCTTGCGTGACGATTTCGAGCGCCGTTCCTTGCCCGACGCAGGGATCGATGACCGACGCCGTGCCAATAAACTCAAGCAGTGCGCGAAGCCGGACGGCCTCGCTTTCGGGAAGCGGGTAAAAGCCCATCTTCAACCGCGCCGCGTTTCTGGCCATGGTTCCTCCGTGAGCAATGAATTCTTGTGTGATTTAAAGCATATTTTGGCCGGAAATAAAGCATATCTTGGCCGGCGAGGGGCTGGATGCGAGCAGCTGTTGGGATCTGAAGCTCTACGTTGAGATACCGAGAGCCTTGCGGGCGCCTGAGTTGCCAAACCCTGTGTCTTCCATTCGGTACAGGAACCCTGTGGACGCGCCACGCGGATTCGGTCTACCGCAGGTACTCGCTTCTGGAGTTCTGAGGCGATGATATGGTGCGGCCAACATATGCTTTATTCGCGGCCACAAATTGCTTTATCTCACATCTTGGGCTTGTGTTCAGGTCATGTATGTTTCGAAGGGACTTTCTTGAACGCATCGGTCGCAGTTCGCTCGCAGGAGCGTCCTCATTTATGCTCTTATGCCATGCTGAAGCAAGAGATTTGTACACGTGTCGAATACGGTTTTCGGGACAAGCCCATGCACGGTTCGCATCTCGAACATGTAAGAGTCCTAGAGCACATCCGGGGAAACAAATGGAAAGTGGAGTGGATTGATCCCAACCCTGGCCTCGTCCACTACGCAGAGTCAGGTCAGCTCGTATGCATCTGGAAAAAGCGCCGAGTGTTCCTCGATGAAGAGGAGAGCCGCCAAAGGCTGAAAAAGCGGAATGTGGAACAGGGATATTCGGAGAAGTCCCCGCTCACGGGCGCGTTGTATGACGTATTCGAGAGCCTTGGTGAGAAAGACGTGTCGTTTTACAAAGGCGTCGTGCTCTGCACGCCCGAGGCCATCGAACGCGTTCACATTCGGGCAAAAATGAAGGTTGGTGAGCATTCTCCGTATGCATACACTGATCGGCAAGGAATCATTCATTTGCCATTTGAAGAGGCTCTGGCGATTGCTAAGGATTTCTGTGCTGCTGAACCGGGCGCGGTACTTGCCGGCGTCGAAGCGACCGAACGCGAGTGGACGCGAGAGACCCGCACTCCAGGAAAGGAGCACAAAGTCTCCCTACTGAACGAGTTTCAAGCGTCCGCGGCTTTGATTCGGCAGTGGACTGGTCACGACCCCGCCATTGCACAGAGAGAACAAGAAATTCAAATGCTGGAGCGCCTAGTCTGGGATGCCATTTACGCCCTTCAGAAAGCCGGACAAGACAAGGAAGCCTCGCGGCTTCGCCGCGCGCTCGGGCAATAAGGTTCGCCGAACGTGCGCCTAGCTGGCATGCGGATTCCAGATGCAGTCTCGGCCCTAGTGAATCAAGGTGGAGGGTCTGGAGCGTAAGCGCCAAATCTGACCTTCGGCACAAATTCACCATGCAGTGACAGCAATTTCGCCATTGCTGACCAACCACTCGGAGTGCAGTCAACGAGCGCTATGGCCTGTTAGCAAGAATTCAATTCGAATCCTGAATCTGGCCGACAGCCGACAGAAAACGCAGGACACGTTGCAAGTCTTAACCGCAGTGATGGACTAGCAAGGGCTCTCAGGCGACTTCAAGCCTCGGCAGTCCAGCGCTACAATCGAAAGATAATGATGCAGCGCGCTAACTTGTGTGAACGGAGGCGTCGATATGAGAGCTATGGCGCATACATCTCTGGAACTCCAGAACAAAGGATTGGCTCTTGACCATGGATGGATCGCGAGTTCGTGATTATTTCTCTGCCGAGATCGGGGCACTCCTCAGCAAGTATAGGCAATTCGAGACCCTGGTACCCGCAAAGGATCGAGCCGGCGCTGCCCATACTGGTGAAGACGGAAGGTTTGTCGAGGAGCTATTACGCGGATATCTGGCCGCCGTTTTGCCGACAGGACTAGAAGCGCTAACTGGCTTCATTCTTAAGCCAGCGGTGAAGACTGGCAAAGGTGACCGGGAACGGGTTGGCCTTGACGATGATCAATCGAAACAGCTCGATATCATTGTGTACGACTCCGCACAATACCCAGTATTCCAACGCCTTGGCAATTCAGCAATAGTGCCGCCTGAAGGTGTCATCGCGATCGTCTCGGTCAAGAAGCATCTAAATGAGGGGGATATCAAAGTTGAATGCAATGCTCTAAAGGAAGCCGGTCGTTTATGCGCCGGACCGGCGCTTGTAGATGGCAAGGGATTGCTCCGTGGACCTTACCTCGCACTTGTTGCTGTGCATACCGATGTGACGAAGCCTAACATCGGTATGCTCCAATGGGCGTTCAGTCAAATCGAGAAAGCCTATCTCGATGATCCGAAGCCGACCTTCGATGAAGTCATCGGATATGCGGGCGTTCTTGACAGTTGGGGCCTTTTCAAACGTCGGCCTGAAATGACAGGTAAGAAGGCGGAATTCGTCGGATTTGAGCATGAGGAGAATGAATCCCATCTCGGCTTCCAGCTTCTTTTGACGGGCATCCTGAGCGTTTTCTACGATGAAACGCGTCGAAATCTAAGACGTCCCGGCTTCACTGCCTTTGCGTCCGGTAGACCACACGACAAGCACTTAGGGAATATCGCATGCTCCAAGCTCAGGTGAGACGCGAAGAACGATCTCCGAGTATGCCCCAGATTGCGTTCTAGGAGTTCATAGGTCTGTTCCCGCCATCTGATGTCTCATCGCCGAGGCACTCACGGACGTCCCTGGCTGGATGACCGGCTATGGCTATGGAAAGATTACTACCTGGTTAACAAACTCGCCTTTGATGGCATTCTGAGGTGAGACCAGTCGGGCGTCAGCCTTGCGGCGGGTTTCAAGCCCTACGGGCCTATCCCCCGGAGAGAAATGCGCGGGTGGCGCTCAGAACTGCTGGCGCCACCGCATCAATCTCATTCTCGCGCATCATGCGCGCCGGAACTCTGTCTCCCAGTTCCGGATTCACGCCCGTCAACCAAGCATGGACGACGGCGGGCGAATCGTGTTCGCTTATGGCACGCGCCACCTGAAAGGCGAATCGTAGACGGCTCTCTGCGTCGCCATAGATCGCGCCGCCGGCGATCCAGCGATCGACAGCCCGCGCGTCCTTGACGCCGCCGATATAAGCGGTCAGTTTCCGCCCAACGATCTCAACCAGCTTCTCGACCACCTTCGATGCGGAAAGCCGAAGCGCCTCCCGGTGGGCAAACAGGTCGGGCCTGGGAATCAAAGGTGTATCCATGGCGACCTCCTGATTGAGCCTCCAGAAATGGAGATGGGTGGCGTATCCTATCGAGTCAACTACGCCGCTCTGACCAATTCGATTCGCATAGTGGGTGCAAAGCGCCGAGCCGATACCGAGCCGGAGTGCGGCCCCATCGGTGGCTGCGGTACCAACTCGGCCAGCGGCCAAACGGAGATGTTGCCGCATACGCCGCAACACCCCCCGCTGGAATTCGAGACCGAGGCGCAACTCTCGCAGTAGACGGCTTCAACAACCGGAATGCTGACGAGGCTGCGCCGCGGGCGCAGAATGCTTATCTCTCCCATGATTTCCTCCTGGCGCTCAACCGCTCGCTAGGCGACCTGTTGATTGGGCAAAGATTCGAGATCCTCGACCAGTTGTTTCAACGCCGCCAGACTCGTCAACTCCGTGACCGAAGCGATCTTGAAGCGCTCCGCCACGGCGAAGAACTGCGCGTCGCCCGCCATCTCGGCCAGGTTGCGCAGCCGCTCGAAGCCGCGCGCCGCGGCCTGCATCCACTCGACGGTCTGCTTCTGCCTCTCGGCGTTCGGAATCGTCCGCGCGTCGGCGCTGTGCCCGGCCCGGCGCAGAATCTCCGCGTAGATCGACTCGCCCAGCGTCCCGCGAAAACCCTCGATCTCGGCAGTCAGCCGTTGATCGACCGGTCCGCGCGTGTCGCCGGCCAGGCCGTTCGCCTGAGCCATGGTCATGCCCGGTGGCAGGGCCCACTCGGGCAGGGTGGGAATCGCAACCGGCTCGCCACGGGAATTCAGCCGCACGCGGGTCTCGCCGAATCGGTAGAGATAGCGGCCCAATCCAAAACAGCTACAGGCACGCTTGAAGGCCTGGGCGTCTGCCGCTGTGACGGCGTTTTCGCGGTCGGCCCACTCCTCGCCGGTGCCGGTGTGGCTGCCCAGCCGTGTGATTGTAACGGCGGTCGCCACCAACACCTTGCTGGTGACGATCGCCTTGCCCCGCTCCATGCGGCAGAGCGACGGCACGGTCGAGATCGTGTACTCGCGCGTCCAGCCCGACGGCGTGAAGAGATCGTTGAGCCGGTCCGTGTAGGCGCGCGGATCGGCGAAGGGCAGGATGACGCCGCTTCGGCCATAGTCGAAAGTGTGCATCACGCGCCACTTGATCAACGCCGGATCGAACGGCGCTTCGAGCTGCGCGAAGAGCTTCTCGCGCTCGGCTTCCGTAAACTTCGTTGCGGCCATACCTCACCTCCTCTGGCTGGGGGCACGCGTTTCAAGCCCGAAAAATGGAAACGTCCCGGCGGGCGCTTCCAGTAATTGCATGGAGAATTGGGTGCGTAGAGCTCACGCCGTTCTGGGCGAGCTAACCTCGCTAACCGAAAGATAATCAAAGAGTTTTTGTGGTCATAGATGCTGATAGTATTTCGACAACCGGGGCAAACGAAGCGGGTTGCTGACGATCTGCTGGAGCCAGACTACCCCTAGTCCTGTCCAGAGTCGCCGAGTGACTCGGCCTGAAGTCAACAGATGAGACGAGGGTCATGTGTTCCGAGATGCCGACTCTTCGTCCAAGTGCGAACTATCTCAGAAAATCCACGAACACAACTGCGCTACTCAGGCCTGATTCAGCGAGAGTCGCTCTACAGTCCCATTGGCCCTCCTAGCTGCCTAATGTTACGCGATGAGTCGTTTAGAGCATCTACATCTTGTCCCGATGTCCATACTTATCCCAGACGGCATGTTTTGGGGAGATGGCGATGACAGAAACTTCGACAGCAAGAATGGACAGTATCACCGCGGAGGTTTACGACCTTGTCGTGCTCGGCAGCGGCGAAGGCTCCAAATTTGCTGCATGGACTCTTGCGAAACAAGGTCAGCGCGTCGCTGTTGTGGAGCGGAAATGGATCGGCGGATCCTGCCCCAACGTCGCTTGTCTTCCCAGCAAGAACATCATTCACAGCGCGAAGGTTGCTTCCTACTTCCAGCGAGCCGCCGAGTTCGGAATTGCGAGCTCTGGTTATACGATCGATATGGCTGCCGTCAGGGATCGTAAGCAGTCCATGGTCAAGGGGCTGGTCGACATCCACCTCCGGAACTTCGAGAACAGCGGCGCTGAATTGCTGATGGGCAACGGTACTTTCGTCGCATCTGACGTGGTTCAAGTCGAGATGCAGGATGGGACCACGCGTAGACTGCGCGGCAAGAATATCCTGATCGGCACCGGAACACGGGCTCATCTGGATGACATTCCGGGGCTTGAGGAGGCAAAGCCGCTTACCCACATCGAAGCCCTGGAACTGGATGTTCTTCCGGCGAGCGTACTTGTGCTAGGAGGAGGGTACATAGGGCTCGAATTCGCGCAGGCCTTGCGGCGGTTTGGCAGCCACGTCACTGTGATTGAGAGAAATGGCTCGCTGCTTCACAGGGAAGACAAGGATGTTACAGAAGGTCTCGAGACTCTGTTCAGGGACGAAGGGATCGATCTGATCCTGAATGCAACTGTCAAAAGTGTCTCAGGCTTGTCCGGCCATTCGGTGAGGGTGACATACCAACAGGCTGGAGTGGAGAAGAGCATCGAGAGCAGCCATCTATTTGCTGCGACAGGACGGACTCCCAATACCGAAAATCTTGGCCTCGAACTGGCCGGTGTGGAGCTGACGGATCGCGGCTACATCAAGGTGAATGAACGGCTTGAAACTACGGCGCCGGCCATCTGGGCGATCGGCGAAGTGGCAGGTAGCCCGCAGTTCACGCATATCGCCTATGACGACTTCCGTATCGTGCGCGATAACCTCGCCGGAGGGAATCGCGTGACAACCGGGAGGCAGGTTCCGTTCTCGATGTTCACCGATCCAGAGTTGGCGCGGGTTGGATTGAGCGAGCGCCAGGCAGCCAGTCAGGGCATATCTTACCGCCTGTTCAAGATTCCGATGGCTGCCGTTTTGCGAACGCGAACGCTTTCCGAGACGCGCGGCTTTATGAAAGCCCTGGTCGCAGCGGACGACAGCATCCTCGGCTTCACGGCTTTCGGGGTGGATGGCGGAGAGACCATGTCCGCGGTTCAAATCGCCATGATTGCGGGACTGCCCTTCACCGCGCTCCGGGATGCGATTTTGGCGCACCCGACGCTGGCAGAAGGTCTGGTGGGGTTGTTCTCGTCAGCGCCGGTGAGCGTGGCACATGACGTAAAGGAGAAGGCATGAAGGCATTTGTCGTCGAGACTTCGGGTGGGCCATTTCGCGCGGTGGAAATCCCCACACCGCAGCCTGCGAGCGACCAGGTTCTGGTGAGGATCCGAGCAAGCGGCGTCAACCCGCTCGACACCAAGATTCGCGCGGGCGAAGGCGCACACGCGAAGCAGCCGCTCCCGGCTGTTCTGGGGATGGACATGGCTGGTGAGGTGGTGACGGCAGGCGCCGATGTAACCGCGTTTCTGCCAGGCGACGAGGTCTTCGGAATGGTCGGAGGGGTCGGCGGGTTGCAGGGAACGTTGGCGGAATTTGTCGCTGCAGATGCCGCATTGCTTGCACGCAAACCGAAGCGACTCACCATGCGGGAATCTGCCGCGCTGCCGCTGGTCACGATCACGGCGTGGGAGGGGCTTGTCGACCGCGCGCGAGTACACGCCGGGCAGACGGTATTGGTGCATGCAGGCGCAGGCGGCGTGGGATATGCCGCCGTGCAGATCGCCCTTGCCCATGGCGCAAAGGTATTCGCGACTGTATCAGACGACAAGCGATCGATTGTCGAGGCAGTGGGTGCGATCGCAATTGACCGGAAAGTGGCAGTCGAGGAATATGTTTCTGAGCACACCGGCGGCGACGGCTTCGATATCGTCTACGACACCCTCGGCGGGACGGTGACGGATGCCTCGTTCGCATCCGTCAAACGCTACACGGGCCATGTCGTCAGTTGTCTGGGATGGGGTTTGCATTCACTGGCGCCACTGTCATTTCGAGCGGCTACATACTCCGGGGTGTTCACGTTGCTGCCGCTGTTAACGAGGCTTGGACGTGCGAATCACGGGCATATTCTTCACAGCGCAGCAGAACTCGCTGAGCAGCGCCAATTGAAGCCGCTGCTGGCTGAAGAGCACTTTGGCGCAGACGATATTGCACGCGCCTATGATGCCGTTGCGAAAGGCAGCAAAGGGAAGGTAGTCCTTGAGCTTTGATCGCCGCAGCTTTATCGGATCCGCGCTTCTGGGAATGAACGCCTTTCGCCGCAAGATCGTCTTCTTCGATTTCAGCCAGCAAGCCACCGCTCCGATCGTTCCGAAGGACAACTCATGACTGACACTCCGAATATCCCGCTGACCACTACCCATCGAATTGAAGCGGACGGGGTTCACGTGTTCTACCGCGAAGCCGGTCCTCCGGACGGCCCGGTCATCCTTTTGCTTCATGGATTCCCTACGTCATCGTTTCAGTATCGAGATCTAATCCCGCGCCTCGCCGACCGGTATCGTGTGATCGCTCCGGACCTCCCCGGCTTCGGCTTCACTGAAGTTCCTGCGGAGCGGAGCTATACGTACACCTTCGACACACTGACAAAGACGATCTTCGCATTCACCCAAGCTCTGAAACTTACCCGCTACGCAATGTATGTTTTCGATTATGGAGCGCCGACCGGCTTCCGCCTAGCGTTGATGGCGCCGGATCGGGTGACCGCCATCGTCTCTCAGAATGGGAATGCGTACGAAGAAGGGTTGGGCGATGCATGGCAGCCGATCCAGCGCTTTTGGCGTAAGCCCACCCGGGAGCATCGGAATGCGATCCGCGCGGGCCTCACGCTCGAAGGGATGCGTCACGAATACTCAGTTGGAATCCCGGACCCTGCCCTGATCAAACCGGAAGGCTACACTCTGGATGCCGCACTGCTGGCGCGTCCCGGCAATATCGATATACAACTCGACCTCTTCCTCGACTATGCCAACAATGTGAAACTTTATCCTAAGTTCCAGGAGTACTTTCGAACCGCGAAACCTCCGCTCCTCGCAATATGGGGCAAGTTCGATCCGTACTTCGTCCCTGCGGGAGCCGAGGCGTTTAAGAAAGACCTCCCGGCGGCAACGGTCCAGTTCCTGCCAACGGGACACTTCGCGCTCGAAACACACTTGCAAGAAATCGCCGACGCAATGCGTGACTTCCTGATGGACAATCGGGAGAAACCGGTTGCCATCTAGACTGCCAGTTGCGGAGCTAAGGGCACGGATCTGGAGCAAAGAGTAGGGCTGTTATCACAAATCGAGTCACATGGTCGTAAACCGCCGGTTCCGACAAGTGATAGCTGCCCTTTGACTCGTTGCAGCTTTCTCGATTTACGCAAAATCGCCAACCCACTCATGACAGGCTGACCTAAGGCCAATCCTGCCCATGCACATCCTTGGAATACTTCAGCAAATTTATTTCCCCGGAGTATGGCTGGCAGCTTTTGTGCTGGATCAGTACGGCACTTCCTCCTTCGTAATCTCCGGTTCCTCGCTGAACTCGGGCGGCGCGAAGCCTTGTCCGCTGACGTAGTGCTCCACATCGTCACTGCCGCCATCGGGTGGAGGTGATAGGAGGCTGATCTCGGTAACGACGATCTCCGAGCGATACCGGC
>Ga0302319_10019652_pt1 | contig 12264 bp, 8 predicted proteins | sample Bog_T0_2_FD_203319 | JGI IMG/M metagenome (GOLD analysis project Ga0302319, IMG submission 203319) | Peat permafrost microbial communities from Stordalen Mire near Abisko, Sweden - Bog_T0_2 | ecosystem: Environmental > Terrestrial > Soil > Wetlands > Peat | place: Sweden: Abisko, Stordalen Mire... | reverse complement strand
GGTGATTCATCTGCACGTCGCAAAGCACAAACTGCTGCAGCGCCTGACCGGCCGGCGCCATTGCGCGGTCTGCGGCGCCGTCTACAACCTGAATTCCCGCCCCTCGCTGCGAGGACCCCGCTGCGAGAACGATGGCGGTTTGTTGGTTGAGCGCGATGACGACCGGGAAGAAGTCGTCCTCCGGCGTCTGCAGGAATTCGAGGGCACTACCGCGACCCTGCTCGACTACTACCGCACCGGAGATTACCACCGAGTCGATGGCGAGCGCGATCTCGACGCCGTTGCTTCCGAGCTCCTTTATCTCGCAACCGCGGCGCCGGCCGTCATGGCGGCCTGATTTTAATCCCCGGCCTTCGCCAGCCCGAATTCGTCCGGTTCCGGTCCCTCTTCCGCATACATCCTGAGAAGCATAGCCTCATCCAGCCCGTTGGGTGTTACGTCCTGGATATAACCCATATTCATTGCCCGCATCCGCCACTCGGATATTACCTGTCCGCAGCGCTCCCGCGTCAGTCCATACCGCGTTGCTATCTGTCTGGTGGACCAGCCGCGCACGAAATAAAGCACAGCCAGACGCCACTGCAAGTCTCGCCGCGGGCGCTTGCCGAATACCGGCGCCTGGGAAGGAAAACAGACAAAATTCCGGCGTATCGCCACCTGCAGCGCTCGATTACCGAGAAGTGCCAGATCCATCACGTTGTCAAAACGATCGGGGAAGTATGCCGCGAAAAGTACATAGGCTACTGAGGCTCCTGAAACAGACGCGCAGGCAGCGGCGTAATACTGCGAGTCCTGGTTTACGAATGCGAAATGGAAAAGAAAGAACCGACGGGGGAACTTGCCGTGGACGGGGCGGGGCGGCAGCGTCGCCGCACACGTAAATTCTAGCGCCGGAGGCTATCCATTTGTCTCGGCCTGATACAAATGTTTACGAGTTCGCAAGGCATCCAGGGCAGGTGGGTACGGGGTACCCTCCGGACGGAACCGGCGGCGCATTCATAACGGCAGAGTAAAAAAGAACGCAGACCCAACTCCGGGTTCCGATTCAACCCAGATCTTTCCCCCATAACGCTGCACGATGCGCTGGCACACGGCCAGGCCAATCCCCGTGCCTGAGTGCTCGCTGTGGGAATGCAGCCTCTTGAAAAGCCCGAAGATGTGTTCCCGATACCGGGCTTCCACTCCGATCCCGTTATCCTTCACCGAAAATAACCACTCACCGGCCCGTTCCGTCGCCGCCACTGCCACGCGCGGGGGCTCGGTCCCGCGGTACTTGAGGGCATTGCCGATCAGGTTTTGAAACAACAACTGGAGATGAACGCGATGCACCGGAAGAATCGGAAGCCGCGTCGACGTAATTTCACCGCCGCTTTCCCGAACCGCGATCGTCAGGTTGGAGAGGACCGTTTGCAGCACCTCATTCGCATCTGTGTTGTCAACCGGTAGATCCCCCTCGGCTCTCAGGACCTGGGTATAGGCCAGCAGGTCCCGCACCAGCATCTGCATGCGCATTGATCCGGCTTTCAAAAAGCCGAGGAATTCGAGACCCTCCCCCTCGAGTCGCTCGCGACAGCGGTTCTCCAGAAGTTCGCTGTAAATACTGATGGTCCGCAGCGGCTCCTGAAGATCGTGGCTGGCCGAATATGCAAACTGCTCAAGGTCGCGGTTGGCGCTCTCCAGGCCGGCTTCCACGCGCTTTTGATCGTCGATATCGGTGCTCGTGCCGAACCATTTGACCAGCCGGCCGGATTCGTCGCGATAGGGGACGGCCTGACAAAGAAACCATCTCCAGCGCCCTTCGCGCCGATCCCAAAATCGGTACTCCAGACGCCACGGTACCCCGCGGGCTACGGAATCCTGCCACACTTCCCGCCCCTTCTCGCCGTCGGCCGGATGCAGGATTGCATCGGCGTCTCCGGGTACGTTCCCTCGATCGAAACCCGTAAATTCCCACCATCGCTCGTTATAGTAGTCGGGAATTCCATCGGGCGACGCGGTCCATACAATCTGGGGCATGGCATCGGCCAATTGACGGAATCGCGCTTCCGACTCCCGCAGCACGTCCAGAAGATTTCGTTCCTCGGTAATATCCGAATGCGAGCCCACCCATTCGAGAATGTTGCCGTCGGCATCCTTCACCGGTACCGCTCGAATCGAAAATCGACGCCATTCTCCGTCGTGGCGCCGCACCCTGTGCTCGAACCAGAACAACCGCCCTTCCGCCACCGCCTCATTCCATGCATCGATGGTGGGTTGCGCATCGTCGGGATGCACCGCTTTCGCCCAGCCATAGCCCTGATATTCGTGCGGCTGCTGCCCGGTGAAAGCGCTCCAGCCCGGCTGCTCTCCCTCCATCTGGCCGCGTGCGTTATTGGTCCAAAGAAGGCTGCTGTTGGCCTGCGCCGCTGCTTTGAAACGAGCCTCGCTCGCACGCAGCGCCAGCTCAGCCCGCTTGCGCGCCGTAACGTCCACACATGCTCCGGTCATGTATGCGGGACGCCCGCCGCTATCGCGAAACGTCCTCCCGCGGCCGAGGATAAAATACTCGCCTCCGTTCGGACGGACCACGCGATACTCCATATCGAAGTCAGCGCCTTCGATTCTGCACCGGACGCAGGCATCGATCACCCTCTTCCGGTCGTCCGGGTGAACCCGGAGTGTAAATTGGTCGAGCGATCGCACCGCTTCGCCCGGCGTGACTCCAAATAACCGGTCGAGCGCCTCGTCCCAGGTCAGTTCGTCGGTCAGAATGTCCCATCTGAAAGTACCCGTGGAACTCGCGTCCAGGGCAGCGCGGAGGCGGGAGTCGCTTTCGCGCAGCGCCGCTTCCGCCGCCTTTCGCTCCGACATGTCGCGGCCTTCCGCCACGATGAGCATCACTTCGCCGCGCTCATTGCGAATCGGATGGAACGAAATGTCGAAGGTGAGCAGTTCGCCCGAAGGCCGATACAGCGAAGCTTCGAACCGGACGAACTCCCCCGCCGCCGCGCGCCCGATTGCGCTGCGAACCATCTCCGGCGCGCCCGGTGTATTCGTGAACCAGGGGGTATCGGCAAAAGCCCTGCCGGTTACGTCTTCGCGCCTGTTGCCGGCGAACTCAAGCGACGCCCGGTTCGCCTCGAGCAGCGTTCCATCCGGAGACAGAAGTTCGATGTACTCATAGGTTCCGTCGAAGATTGCGCGCAATCGTTCCGCGGCGAGATGCTCTTCGGTGGTGTCACGAAAGTATACCGAGATGCCCCCCTGTGCCGTGGGTTGAGCTTTCACCGCATACCAGCGCTGCCACGGCTCGTAGAAGTTCTCGAACTCCACCGTCACGCGTTCGGCCATCGCGCGCCGGTATCCGGTCTCGATAACAGTGCCGAGCGCCGGCGCGAAGACATCCCAATGGTTTTTTCCCAGCAGGTCTTCGCAGCGCATCTGAAGGATCTGCTCGGCGCGCGAATTCACGTAGATCAGATTCCACGCCGAATCCATCGCGAGAAAGCCGTCCGGAATGCTTTCCAGAATCACCAGCGCTTCGTCCCGCGCCGCTTCGGCTTCGCTTCGAAGCGCCGCCTCGCGAACCGATACCTCATTTCGGGCCCGCGATCTCTCAATCTGCGCCGTGACGCGCGAGAGCAGTTCGCGCGCCGAAAACGGCTTCACCAGATAATCGCTTGCGCCCGCCTCCAGACCTTCGATTCGCGATTCCTCCCCCGCTCGCGCAGACAGAAGAATCACGGGCAGCAAACGGGTCTCCGGCCGTTTTCGCAGTTCCCGCAGCAATCCGAAGCCATCGAGCCCAGGCATCATCGCGTCGCTCAGCACCAGGTCCGGCTGACGATCCAGAACCCGCGCCAGTGCCTCGTCGCCATTGGCGACCGACTCGACCTCGTACGTGGCGGAAAGCAGTCGCGACACGTAACTGCGCATGTCCGCGTTGTCGTCTGCCACCAGCACCGAGGCAGTGCGGCCTCTCGCCGAATCGTGCGCTTCGGCATGATGGCCGTCTCCCGCATCTTCCACGTACATCGCGGTATGCACCGGCACTCGGTCTTTCTGTGCCGCGCCGATCCTGTCCGCGGGGATGTGCGCCGTGCCCAGAGGCACCGCAACCGTAAACGTGCTCCCCCTGCCGACTGTACTTTTCACGCTCACTTTGCCGGCGTGAAGTTTCACCAGCTCCGCCACCAGCGCCAGCCCGATTCCCGTTCCCTCCTGCGAACGCCCGCGCGCTCCTTCCACGCGATGGAAGCGCTCGAACAGGTGAGGGATCTCGTCTTCCGGAATTCCCGTGCCCGTGTCTTCCACGGAAAGCTGCGCCCAGCCGTCTGCCTGCGATAAACGAACCGCCACCCGGCCCGCCATCGTGTACTTGAACGCATTCGAAAGAAGATTGAGAACCAGCTTCTCCCACATCGACGGATCTACGTAAATCGGCTCGATCCCGGAGGGGCATTCGACAATCAGTTCCAGCCCCTCCTTCTCCATCGCGGACCGAAACGGAGAAGCGAGATCGGCGGTCAGTTGCCCCAGGTCCGTTGGCTCATAGCGCGCCTGCATGCGGCCCGCTTCGATGCGTGAAAAATCCAGCAGCGTGTTAACCAGCCGCTGCAGCCGCAGTCCGTTGCGGTGAGTCATCGTCGCCAGGTCTTTCGCCGCTTCCGGCAGGGAGCCGTCCATCCCGATTAGCTCTTCGAGCGGGCCCAGCATCAGGGTGAGCGGAGTGCGGAACTCATGGCTCACGTTCGAAAAGAACGTGGTCTTGGCGCGGTCGAGTTCGGCCAGCGCTTCGGCGCGCTTCCGCTCTTCCTGCAGCGCATGCGCGTCGGCAATGGCGGTCGTCACGTGCCCGCTGACCAGGGAAAGAAAGCTGAGATAATCCTCGTTCAGTTGCCGGTTCGGACTCACGCCGGCGATGAGCGCGCCGATGTGACGTCCGCTGGGGTTCAGCGGCATCGCCACCGCCTCTTTTGCGGGCAACCCCCAGTCTCCGCGAATCACTTGCCGATCGGGCGATTTCAGAGCACCGCCGAATTCGGAACTCAACCCCGCAGCGGAATCGCAATGGGCCGAGCCGCACAGGCGAGGTTCCCCTCCATCCTCCGAAAAGAGGTAAAACGCGGCGAATGGCACATCCCGCGGGTTCTTACCCAGAATCTCAGCGGAAATTCGGCAGATCTCCGAACTGCTCTTTGCGTTCGACGCCCTTGCGGCATCCGCCAGTTCCGTCAGCGTCCGCAGCCGGCGCTCGCCTACAACCTGACGCGTCGTCTCCTGCACCGGCGTGAAGATCCCGCCGATACCGCCGGTCTCGTCGCGAATCGGGCTGTACGAGAACGTAAAATAACACTCTTCCGGGTAGCCGTCGCGTTCCAGTTCCAGCAGCAGATTATCCGACCACGTCGCTTCGCCGCGTTCCATCACGCCGCTCAGCATCGGACCGATAATGTGCCAGATCTCGGGCCACATATCGCGGCCCCGCGCCCCAAGCGCCGCCGGATGTTTGCGCCCCAGAATCGACGCGTACGCATCGTTGTAAAGCATCGCCAGATCGGGTCCCCACCAGATCAGAATGGCGAAGCGCGAATTAAGACATGTGGAAACGGAAGTGCGAAGCGATTGCGGCCACGTCTCAACGGCGCCGAGCACGGTGGATGTCCAGTCGAGCGAGCGCATCCGCTCACCCATCTCTCCGCCGCCGCTGAGGAAATCCTTGGGCGTTATTTCCACTTATGGAATCGTAACGCAACTGTTCGGGCAGGGCATCCCTGCAAAGCGGGATCGTGCGACTTACGGTTTCGCGCCGCCGTCGCCGCGCCGCATGAACTCGCCAAAACCGCTGACCAGTCCGGCGATGCGCTGGTCGAGCAACTTCATCGCCTCGTCGTGCGCCGTCATCGCCACATCGTGCGCCTTCATCGACGCTTCGTGCTGCTCCAGCCACTCGCCGTGTTCTTTCAGGACCCGCCCCTGGCGGGCTTCGAGATATGCAGTTACGGTGACGGCCTCGCGCAATTCGCGCATCAGCTCCGATTGCGTGCCGAAGGCGTCCTCCATCTTTTTCATGCGTTCTTCGATTGTCATTTCTTCCCTGGGCTTCCGTCGCCACCCATTGATTTAAAGATAACGCAAATCTTCAGGCCAGCGCCTCTTCGATCAGGCGCTTGTGCTCTTCCGCATGGCGCTTCGGAGAACCCGCCGCCGGGCTCGCATTTCTCAATCGACCCGCGTACTTTAAACGCCGGCCCACATCGAGGAATCGACCGTAAATCCAGCGCCACGCGCCCATGTTGCGAGGCTCTTCCTGGCACCAGATCATTCCCACATCTTCCTTGTACCGCGCCAGCGCCGCGGACACCTGCTGATACGGGAACGGATGCAGCTCTTCCACCCGAATCAGCGCGATGTCTGTCACGCCCTTCGCTTCCCGGGCGGCGAGCAGGTCGTAATAGATCTTGCCGCTGCAGAACACCAGTTTCCGCACACCGGCCGGGTCTGCCGTATCGTCGATCACCTCATGAAACGCCGCTTCGGTCAGCTCATTCAGGCTCGAAACCGCCTTCGCCGAACGCAGCAGAGACTTGGGCGTAAAGATCACCAGCGGCTTAAGAGGCAGCACCGCCTGGCGCCGCAGGATATGGAAATACTGCGCCGGAGTGGTGCAGTTCGCCACCCGCATGTTGTCTTCCGCGCACAGCGTCAGGAACCGCTCGATGCGCGCGCTCGAATGCTCCGGCCCCTGGCCTTCGTACCCGTGCGGAAGCAGCATCACAAGGCCGCTGGTCTGGCCCCACTTCTGTTCGCCGGTGGTGATGAACTGGTCGATAATAATCTGCGCGCCGTTGGAGAAATCGCCGAACTGCGCTTCCCACAGGGTCAGCGTGTTGGGGTCCGCCACACTGTAGCCGTATTCGAAGCCCAGCACGCCGAATTCGCTGAGCGAGCTGTCGTAGACATTGAAAGCCGGCTGTTCCGGCACCATATGCTGCAGCGGAATGTAACGATGCCCGTCTTCGTAATCGTAGAAGCTCAGATGGCGCTGGCTGAAAGTCCCGCGGCCAGAATCCTGCCCGCTCAGCCGCACCGGAATCTCTTCCAGAATCAGACTGCCGAACGCTATGGCCTCCGCATAAGCCCAGTCGACCGTGCCCGGGTTTCCCAAAGTGCCGGCCAGCGTCTCCTGGCGCTTGCGGATAAAGCCTTCCAGCTTGGGATGCAGATGAAATTCCGCCGGAATATGCGTGATCCCCGCGACCGTCCTGTCCAGCAACTCCCGCGAAATGGCCGTCGTCGAATTCGGCCGCGAATGCGTCAGTGGCGGCTGAAGAACCCACTTGCCCGCTGCTTTGTTGGCGTCGAAAGCCTGATTCAAACGTTCGGAAACTTTCTTCCGAAGGCCCGCCGCATCGCCTGTCGTCAGCACTTTCGACCCCACCAGACGATCGCTGTACTGAGTCGCCACCGAAGGCAGCTTCTCGATCTTCCGGTACATGATCGGCTGCGTGTAGGCCGGATCGTCGGTCTCGTTGTGCCCGTGCCGTCGATAGCAGATCATGTCGATCACCACGTCGCGCCCGAACTGCTGCCGGTAATCGTACGCCAGCCGCATCACCCGAATCGAAGCCTCCGGATCGTCGCCATTGACGTGAAAAATAGGGGCCTGCACCATCCGCGCAATATCGGTCGCATAGATCGTCGAGCGCGAATCGGTAGGCAGCGTCGTGAAGCCGATCTGGTTATTGATCACCAGATGAATCGTGCCGCCGGTCTTATAGCCTTCCAGCTGCGACAGATTCAGGGTTTCGGCAACCACGCCCTGCCCCGCAAAAGCCGCGTCGCCGTGAATCAGCAGCGGAATGAAGCGCGAGTAAGTCGTGTCGCCCGCCTGTTCCTGCTTCGCCCGGACCATCCCCTCCACCACCGGATTCACCGCTTCCAGATGGCTGGGATTCGACGCCAGCGAAATCGCGATCTCGCGGCCCGAGGGCGTTTCATAAGTGCCCGTCGCGCCCAGATGATACTTCACGTCGCCCGAACCCTGGGTGGACGAAGGGTCGATATTGCCTTCGAATTCCGAGAAGATCTGGCCCAGCGGCTTACCGATAATGTTGGCGAGAATATTCAGGCGGCCACGATGGGCCATGCCGATCACGATCTCTTCCACGCCCTCATCGGCCGCCCGAATCGCCAGATCCGCCAGTAGCGCAATCGCCGTTTCCGCGCCCTCCAGCGAAAATCGTTTCTGCCCAATGAACCGCCGGTCGAGGAAGTTTTCGAACTCCTCGCCGCGCAGCAAATCTTCCAGAATCCGGACCTTCTGCTCCGGCGTATTCGGCCAGATACCGGTCTCCGTCTCCATCTGACTCTGTAGCCAGATCTTTTCTTCCGGCCGCTGAATATACATGTACTCAGCGCCGATCTTGCCGCAGTACGTCGAGCGCAGCAGCTCCACCATCTCGCGCAGCGTCACCTGACGCCGCGTGCCGAAAGCGTGCTGCAGCGTCCCTGCGTAGAAATGCCGGTCCAGGTCCCAGATTGTCAGCCCGTAAGTCAGCGGATCGAGCTCTTCGTTATAAGAAGGTTCGCCACCCAGCGGGTCGAGCTCCGCCATCAGATGTCCGCGAACCCGATAGGCGTTCATCAGCTGAATGACGGCCGCTTCCTTCACCACTTCAGTCGAGGGCTCCGCGATCGTGATCGCAGAAGCCTGATCGCCTTCCCATTTCACCGGCGCGTAAGGAACTTTCAGGGCTTCGAAAATCTCGTCGTAAAACTGGCCCTCGCCATCGAGCAGCGCCTGCAGCTTGCCCAGGAACAGGCCCGATTCGGCTCCCTGAATGATGCGGTGATCGTACGTGCAGGTCACCGACATCACTTTGCCGATGCCCAGCGACACGATCTTCTCCTGCGACACCCCGCGATACTCCGCCGGATAATCCATCGCGCCCACCGCGATAATGGCGCCCTGGCCCGTCATCAGCCGAGGATTTGAAGCCATTGTGCCCACCGTGCCGGGATTGGTCAGCGAGATCGTCGTACCCTGGAAATCGGGCACCCCCAGCTTGTTCGTGCGCGCCCGCGCCACCAGATCGTCGAACGCGGCCATGTACTGCAGGAACGTCATCGCGCCGGCATTCTTAATGCTCGGGACCACCAGATTGCGCGCGCCGTTCTTCCCTGCCACGTCCACCGCAAGCCCGAAATTGATCTCGCGCTTCACGATGCGCAGCGGTTCGCCCGCCGCATTCGTCGCGAAGGAATTATTCAGCCCGGGATTGGCCTGCACAGCCTTGACGACAGCCCAACCGATCAGGTGCGTGTAAGAGACTTTACTTCGCCCGATGAGGCTTCGGTGATGATTGATCAGCCTCCGGTTCTCATCGACGACTTTAACGGGAATGATGCGCTGCGACGTGGCGATGGGAATAGCCACGCCCGCGCCCATGTTTTCGGCGATCCGCGCCGGAGCGCCGCGCAGCACCACGGCTTCTTCCGAAGGTCCGGCTGCCACGTAGCCGTTGCCGTTGGTCACGGTTGTTACCGGAGCCTGAACTGTGTGCCCATTGGTTGCGGCTCCGTTCGAGCCGTTATGTTCGAAGACTGACTTCCAGAGGGGATCCACCGATGAGCGATCGCGTTGATAATCCTGCAAAAGCTCTTCTTCGAGCCATGCATTAATGTTTGATTCCATACGGGAGGGGTTACTCAGTTCTTATGATAGCGAAGCTGGCCTGCCGCACCGAAGCACCCACCCGATCATGAGCGGCTGGAGCGCAAGCCGGCCCCACGCGATCCATGCCGGCACGGGCGCGGCGCCCATCGCGATGTGGTCCGTCGCCATATAAATGTTGGCGGGGAAAACAGCAATGAGGAGCGCAACCAGCCCCCACGCCGCCGCGCGTCGCAGCCTCGGAATGAGTAATCCGATGCCGCCCGCCATCTCCGCCGCTCCGCTGATCTCAACCATGGCCTCGTGCCACGGAATCCACGGCGGCATGATCTTCAGATAAGGCGCCGGGACCAGAAAGTGCATCAGCCCGGCGCCCGTAAAAAACAGCGCTGCCAGGAAACGCGCCGCTTCGCGCGCCTTCAATTGAGGCGCCGAACCCAGATATTGCGGAAGCGCACGGGATCGTTATGGTTCTGCAGCACCAGCGAATCCTCCGCCGGCTGAGCCACGTAACGCGCCACCTGCCGGTAAACCATAGGACCCATTGAAGCCTGATGATTCTGCACCAGCACGCCGTTAAAGAAAACCGTAATCACGGCCGGCTTCAGCACCTTATCGCCATCGAGGCGCGGCGCTTCGAACACGATGTCGTAAGTATTCCATTCGCCCGGCCGGCGCGCCGGATTCGCTATCGGCGGCCACTGTCCATAAATCGCCGCGGCCTGTCCATCTGCGTAGGTGGGGTTCTCCCACGCGTCGAGCACCTGCACTTCATAGCGGCCCATCAGCAGAATCCCGCTGTTGCCGCGTGCCTGGCTGTTGCCGCGCGGCGGATTCGGCGACGCCCATTCCACATGCAGCTGAATGTCGCCGAACTTTTCCTTCGTAGCGATATCGCCCGTTTTGGCGACGCCCTCCACGTATCCGTTTTCCAGCTTCCACGCCGGCGGCCCATCATCGACGCCCGCATGCGTAATGGTGCTGGCGTGATCCCGCCAGTGCGAGAGATCCTTGCCGTCGAATAAAACGATCGCATCCGAAGGCGGTGCGCCCGGCGTGTTTGCAGGCGTCACAACCGGCGGATGCGGACGGTCGGGATCGTGTACATGCCACGGAAGATTCGGCAACATCGGCGTATCGGTGAAACCCAGATCGTGATTGCCCGGAGGCGCAGGCGGGGCCGACGCCGGAGGAGCCTGTGCGAGGAGCGATGCGGCGAGCGCAAACGGGGCCAAAAGCAGACTTTTCATCCTCTACACGATATATCAGAAATCGCGCCCGCTTCAGCCACGTCTGCTCGCTGAGCCGATCGCCATCAGCCCCAGTACCAGGCCGCCGCCCATTCCCATCAGCACGCACTGGCCATATCCCGGGCCGGTCCTTCCCGAGTGGATGGGCTCGATCACCTTCATGGCTGCGTTGGCGTTCTTACCGGTCTCTTCCACCAGCACTCTGGCCATCTCCAAAGTAAGGTAGCGATCGTCATCGGCGAAGTCGACGCGAAAACCGCCGCTCACACAACGAATCGTCCCGCTCTGCTGGATCCTCTCGACCAGTTCTTCCTCCGGCGTGAAATCGAGCGCCGACGTGTAGTAAGCATTCTGAACCACGATCGGCTTGAGCGCGGCGGCGGACAAGGTCTGATTCGCTGCAAAGACGCAGCGGTCGTTCGACACCTGCTCGGTAAAGGCTACGGCGGCGCGGGAGATATAGCACCGGGGCAGCATGTGAGCGGCCACAAAGCCGGCAATCGCGCCCGTAGCCGTAAGAATGGCGGCAATTTCCAGGGCCACTCTCCGCCTCATCATCGCCTAAACCGTCTTGTCCTTCGCGTAGCAGATCGGATCGATCCGGCACTCGGAGCATTTGGGTTTGCGCGCCACGCAAAGAGCCCGCCCGTGGTGGATGATCTGATGCGAAAAGAGAATCCATTTCTCCTGAGGAATGATCTTGATCAGGTCCTGTTCGATCTTCACCGGGTCGTCGTGTTTCGTGAGGTCGAGACGCTTCGAAACGCGCTGAACGTGCGTGTCCACCACAACCCCCACCGCCACGTTGTAAGCCGTGCCTAACACCACGTTAGCGGTCTTGCGCGCGGCGCCGGGCACCGTAAGCAGTTCTTCCATCGTCCTCGGAACCTTGCCGCCGAACTCGTTAACCACCTTCTTCGCGGCTCCAATCACCGATTTCGACTTGTTATTGAAGAACCCGGTAGACCGAATGTCGCTGGCCAGAACTTCCTGGCGAGCCGCGGCGAAGTCCTGCGGGGTCGGATACTTTGCGAACAGCCCGGGCGTGACTTCATTGACCCTCTTATCGGTGCACTGAGCCGAGAGAATCGTCGCGACCAAAAGCTCCCACGCATTCCTGTGAGTCAGCGCGCAAGTCACGTTGGGATACATGATGTCGAGGTCTTTCAGGATCTCGCGCACGCGAGCCTCACGCTCGGCTTTCGTTTTCGGTTTAACCGGCTTTGCCATCATTCGTATCGTAAGACCTCAACCGGCGTGATTCGAGTCGCGCTGCGCGCCGGATACAGCGTGGCCAGCAGGCTTACCGTCATAGCCCCTGCTGCGATCCATACTCCGTCCCAGGCCCTCGGCTCAAAA
>Ga0302319_10019649_pt1 | contig 12265 bp, 1 predicted proteins | sample Bog_T0_2_FD_203319 | JGI IMG/M metagenome (GOLD analysis project Ga0302319, IMG submission 203319) | Peat permafrost microbial communities from Stordalen Mire near Abisko, Sweden - Bog_T0_2 | ecosystem: Environmental > Terrestrial > Soil > Wetlands > Peat | place: Sweden: Abisko, Stordalen Mire... | reverse complement strand
CCGGAATTCTCAAGCGCGCCAGCAGGCGCCAGAGGAGGAGAACCGCCGCGCCATGCAGCAGGATATTGACGACGTGGTAGCCGGAGGCGTTCATCGCCCAAAGCCGCCACTCGGCCCAGAAGAGCGTCGAGGTAACGGGAAGGTAATCCGGACCGGCTTCACCTTTCCAGATTCCGGCGAGGCCTCCCGGGGCCGTAATCCAGCGATTGCCCGTGATGAGCAAATCGTCGTCCCAAATGAAACCGCCGCGCATGACCGGCAGGTAGACGATCATCGTCAAAACGAAGAGGAGAAAGGCGCCCGGCGCTGCCTGGAGCCACTCGGGTTTTCGAACCGAGGCGGGCGGTTGCGGCTTGCGGCGGCGGGGGCGGGAATTCATGGAGACTCTCCGGAGCGGTGGCGCGAGCCGCCACCGTAGAGACTACGGGCGCCTCGTATCAAGTTCCCCGATTGCTGGCGGGGGGGTCAATGCCCGATGTACGTGGCGATGTGGGTGCCGTGGCTCGCGTTATAGGCGTCAAGAAGGCGCTTTCCCTCGGCGAGGTCTTGCGGCTTCAGCTCCGCGACCCACTCGTTAAGGAAATTCTGCGCGGTGGTCTCACCCTGTGCGGCGCTCACCGAGAGCCACATGTAAGCCTTCGGACGGTTCAACTCGATCCCGCCCGTGCCGTCGGCATACATCCTCCCGAGGTTGCTCTCGCCCTTCGCGTTGCCCTGCTCCGCCGCTTTGCGGAACCATTCAAAAGCCGCCTTGTCGTTTTCCGGCATGCCAAAACCTGATTCATTCATCGCACCGATGGCATTCTCGCCCACTGCGTTTCCCTTGTTTGCGGCCATGGAATACCACTTTGCCGCCTCGACATAGTCTCGCTTGATGGTCTTGGTCCCGAAATAGCAGGTGTCTCCCAAGTGCAGTTGCGCGTTCACATCGCCTTGTTCCGCGAGCTTGCGATACAGGTCGACGGCCTGCTGGGACGAGGCATCCTTCTTGATGAGGATGGCGGCGAGAGTGGATTGAGATTTCGTCAACCCCTGATCGGCGGCTTTTTGGAGCCAATTGATCGCTTCCGCCTCGTCTTTTGGCACCCCCTTGCCCTGGAGATACAGCACGCCCAGATTGTTCTGCGCCTTTCCAAATCCCTGGTCGGCGGCTTTGCGATAAAGCGCCGCGGCTTTGGCGAAATCCTGCGGAACTCCCTGGCCGTTTGCGTAGAATTTGGCGAGGCAGAATTCGGCGTTGGCATCGCCCTTGTCCGCTCCGGCCTTCGCTTGATCGAGGTTCAAATCCTGCCCGTGGAGCGCGAGCGGATGGAATAGGATCGCGAGCATAAACCCGCACACGATGCCTGCTTTGAGGAGTACTGCTTTCATCACGGATTGGTTAATCAAGCGGCCCGAAGCCGACAAGTTACAATTTCGTGACACGGCTAAAGGGTTGAATCCGACTCGCCTCCGCCGTAGCCGATGACCTCGACGTCGATGGTCGAATCCGCGTCATTCCCGTTGGCTTGAGATTGATTCTGAGTAGCGGTTTGCTGGTTGGCGGAGTTGGCGCCCGCTCCCGTGGCCGCGCTGGCGGCGCTGATCGCGCCTATGTTTGGAGCAGCCACCACAGTGACAGGCACGCCAGTGGCGGCTCCGCCAGACTGGATGTTCGACGCGTTAAGAATGCGGGTGGCCGCAAGGTTCAGGTTGCCGGTTGCGCGGATGCCCGCGTCGCCCGCGTCGATCACGCCGGTGGGAGCAATCAAATCGACGCTGCCAGGCGGCACGTCAGCCACCGTGGCGAGCACGCCGATGCCGCCGCCGGTGGCGAGACCGGCGAGATCGGTCTCCACGTCGCCACTCTGGGGGTCCACGAGGACGCGCGTGGGCGGGGCGGATTGCACGGTCTTGGCGGCGGCGCCGGCGTCAATGTTCCCTCCGGACGACCAGATGATTTCGTTGCCTCCGTGCAAGGTGAATATGCGGGAAGTGCCGACATTGACGTTCCCGTTGGCGAAGATGGAGATATTCCCCCCGTCATCGGTCAGGATGCCTTCGTTGGCGCTAATGCCGCCTGTTTCGATGCCCACTGTAAGCAGACCGCCTGGCACGAGAATATCGATATTCCCACCGCTCTCGGTTTTGATCTCTCTGCTCGTGAGGTCCATATCTCCGGTATTTTGCACGCTGGTCTTGAAGAGAGCGGCGATCGCGGCCATCCCGGCGGTGTAATTTCCGTAGCCGGCGTTACCCACCAGGTTGTGATCCCGTCCGGCGTCGCGAAGTACGAGATAGAAGATATCCAGCGCCACAATGTCCTGCTGCTCCTTGCTCAGCTTGTCGTATTGCCCAATGCTTGAGACAGTATTGGTCGGGTCCGCCATAGACAAATCCGAAAAATACTGGGGTCCAAGCGCGGAAGTAAGAACATCCAAGGCGAATGTCTTGAAATCGAGTGTGCTGGCGGACAATCCATCCGCCACGCTGCCCAAGCCGGCGGCCGCAATGATACTGGCGCTGGCAAAGGGAAGATAGGGATTGCGGGCATTGCCGATGGTGGTGATGCCCAAACCGAGAGTCTGGTCGGCGTTGGGGTTCGCCGGTGACTCGCCCAGCGTCAGGTCGTGGCCGGCAAGGACTTCGAGGGTGCCGGGGCCGCTGACCTGGATGTCGCCCGGCAACGGCTGCCCAGCGGTGCTGAGTTCATTGCCGATGTCGCCCGGCGATGGCGCCTCACCGGGGCTGATCGCCTTGCCGGCGGCTTGAGCCTGGATCAACAGGGGAGCACTGGCGTCATAGGGGAGGATATCCCGCCCCGCGGATACGATACTAAGGCTGCTATCGCTTGTGTTTTGAATATAGAACGCTACATCCGTAATGTCCGTGCCGGCAAGGATACGGGTCTGCTTGGGCGAGAAGAGCGTGATCCCGGAAATATCGCCGGAGGCGGCGTATACCTGGAGCGGAGCGGTATCCGATGCGTGCAGGATGCTTGAGTCGTGCAGTTGCTGCTGGGTCTGAAGCACGACATTTTGACCGTCGGTGGCGCCGGATTCATTGAAAAGGTTGGCGATGAATTGCAGGAAATCGATGCCGGAATCGTAGCTTGCGTTCACTTGCTTCTGGGTGACGAGCAGGGACTGGTAAGCAAACGGCGAATCCACTTGCGACAGTAAACCCGGGTTGGCATCCGAAACATCGATCTGGGTCGCAACCCAAACCTCGTTGACGGTTTCGGTATTGTTATTATTAACAATAATGTCCAAACCAGTGGATCCGAGGCCGTTGACGGAGCCGGCCGCCACGAGTTGAAGGGTGCCCTCAGGCGCCGGATCCAGCGTCAGATTTCCAACAATGTTAATATCTCCGGCGTAAGCCGTAACGCGGAGAGCGGCAGGCAGAATCGAGACATTGGTTCCAAATGAATCGAAAACATCGCTCTCATCCAGCCGCAGCCAGGGTTGAGCATCCGAAACAGATCGGTCCCCCGAAGTGGTCGTCAAGGCTGAGACATTGCTGAGCCATAGATTGAGCAACGGCTCCGGCTGATTGCTGTTGACGAACACAGTTGCTTCTTCGCGCAAGGTCACGCCGCCCGTAAGTGACGAGACGTCCACCGAGTCGCTGGCCGCGTAGGTGGAGAAATAGGTCTTGTACCAGTAGGTATTGCTGTAGCCCTCCGGGAGCAGGAATACATTGGCCACCGGCCCCAGGAGCACGTCGCCGTTGGCTGAGACGTTGAAACTGCCAGCACCCAGGAATAGCGTCGTCGGCAGGAAGGTATTCGGGTCGCCGATGGCGGAGTCGATCCCGGTGGGCGAGCGTGTGGAATTGGTGACTATGCTTCCGCCGGCGCTCAACGCGCCGTTGCCTTGCTCGACATAGTAGACGCCCGCATTGATGTCAGCTCCGGCGCGCACGAGCAGATCGCCGCCTCCCAGCTCAACATTCGTCTGGTCCGCGGCGGTCTTGTCACCGGTGGAAGTCTGGTAAGTCGTCCTTTCATTGGTCGGGACGACGGCATCCACGTTATTGATACTACCCCCAGCGATCATAGTGACATTGCCGCCGCCCAAGGCGCCGACTCCCTCGAAGAAGTTGCTGAAATCAACCCACCATGTCGTCGAGGCGATGTCGGTGCCTTTGGCAACACCGAATTGTCCCATGGGGTCCACGTAACCGCGGCGGTAGAGCCAGTTGATCGGCAGTTCCTTCTCGGAGTCGGGGACCAGATTACCGGCGGTGTCCTGAGTCAAGTGCTGAATATTCCCCTCTGCATTGATGGAGACATTCCCTCCGCCGTAGCTGTACTGCGCGAAGTAAGTCGTGTTGGACTCCCATGGCTCTTGGATCGCCCCCAGCACGGAGGTTGAGGCGTTGCTTATCGTCCCGATCTGCGGAAGGCTGAAGTCGCCGTTCAATCCAGGGTTCGCAACCTGCGTACCGGCGGTGTAAATGGTCGCGAATTGATTCAACAGATCGACGTCGCCCGCGGTTGAAATACTGATATTTCCAACTCCTGTGCGGATGACCTGGTAGAACCCCGGGATGATCTGGGAAGTTTTTGCGTTGAAGCCGGGCGTGTTCGCCATAGCTTGCCCGTCATTCTTACCCAGCTCGAGCGAGGCGCCGGAGGCCGGGATGTCAGCGACGGTTACAACCGTGTTGGAGTTCGCAGCCGAGAAGTCGGCTCCGGCAACGAGGTTATAGGACCAGGAAAGCGATCCTGCCGGCAGCAAAGCTTCCTGCCAGAGGTTGCCGCCAGCGACGAATCCGTCGCTCAGCGCGCCATTGAAAATCAGGTTCCCCGCGGCTCGCAAGGTCAGCACTCCGGGCGCGGCGTTGGAGCCGTAACGGTCAGTGGCGACGGCGAGATTCCAGTCGTTATTGAGTTGGAGACTGCCCTGGGAGTTCTCGATTTCCTCGCCGGGCTCCAAATAGAATGTGGCGGGCGGGGTGCCGCCAATAATGCGACTGGCAACATTCCCCGCAGTCGCATTGGCCATGAACGTGGTGGCATTGTTCAGCGCGATGGATTTCATCGAGTCGATCGACGCCACGCCGGCAGTTGCCGCATCCTGCACGTAGAATCCGGCCGCCACAATGCTGCTGGCGCCGGTAATGGTGCCCGCGATGGGAGCGATGTTGAGATCGACGCCGGGATCGGCTCCGGCGTTGTCGGCGTTGGTGGCAATGATATTGCCGCTCCCAAAAGGGCCGTCGAGCTGGGGCGCCTGGAGATACAATGTTCCCGTGGCATCCTGCAACGCCGCACCCGGACTATTCGGGACGGCGGCGACACTCAGGTTGATCATCGAGCCGCCGACAATCTTAAGGACCCCGCCGGTGGTTTCCAGCGAGATCGAGCCGCCCTTGCCGGCGTTGTTGTAATTCAGACCCGAGGCGTTCAGTGTCGCGCCGCCTTCAAGGGTTACATCGCCGCTGGCGATGAGGGTGATCGAGCCGCCAATGGAAATCGGATTTCCGAACGCATCGGTCGAAGCGACGTTCGAAGCGTTGATCGCTCCGTAAACGCTGATCGAGCCTTGATCGACCGACAGCGTGAAGGCGCCAGCCGTGACGGTCCCGTTGATCGAAACATTGGGATCACTCCGGTCGCGAATCGAAATCGACTGGGTAAAGCCTCCGGTATCGAGAATAGAGTCAAGTGAATCCAGGCTCCCCTCGACGCCTCCTCCATAAATGTACCCGGCGTCCAGCGAGAAGACGCCATTTTCCCCCTTGGCCCCGCCCTGCCCGAACAATTTGCCCAGGATCGTGACGCCGCCGTCTGCCTGGCTCCCAATCGGCGAGCTAATTGCGAGCGTCCCTGCGTTGCCCCCTCCCGAGAGCGCCGCCACTGTCACGGTGGCATCGGCGCCAATGGAGACATTGCCTGTGTCCGCGATGAGATCGATCATGCCTCCATTCGTGTATTGCGTCAGATCGAAAAAGCTCTTCGAAGTTCCGGCGGCGTTGAGAGTCGTCGTATTGGCGTTGCCGATGACCAGGTCCCCGGCTTGAGCTTCGAGTTTCAGGGAACCGCTGGGGGCCGCGATGTCGCCGTTATCGGTAATGCCCATGGCGCTTACGAATGTGAGAGACGCTCCGAGCCCGCTGGCAACCGCCGCGCTTGGGGATTTGCCGGACGGGACCCCGATCTGCATCGCGCCGCCGGCGGCGGTGATGGTTTCGATAGTCCCCTGTTGCCCGGTTATCACGGGCGCGGTCAGGTTCATCGCCCCGTTGACAAACAACGCTCCGGTGATCGTCGTCACCCCATCCGCGGCCAGCCCGCCGGTATTCACCGCGAGGATTCCACCGGTTGCGTTCAAGTCTACGGTTGCAAACTGATCGACGTTCACTTGATAGGCTCCCAACTCGATAGTACCGGCGTCGATGTCCAATTCGCTGCCTGCCGCTCCCGCGGGCGGGGCGCCGGCCGGGGGCGTGAATTGCGCGCCATTGGCCAGTAACACCTTCTTTGCCGCAAGGATCACCGAACCGTTGCCGTTATTATATCCGTCGATTTCCCCTGCGTTGATCGTGAGAGCTCCCAAAGTGGGTTGCCCTTTGCTGATGCCACCAATCTGGCCGGAGCCGTAGAAATCGAGCGTCGAGTAACTCAGCAACGAAAGGGAGGTCGCGCCGGACTGAAGCGTTTTGAGCACGTTCTCGGTGAGGACCAACCCGGTGGTCGCGGGGACTGTGCCAGGATCGTTCAATTCCACGGTAATCTCGCCGCTCGATAAAAAGAGAGATTTCGCGAGGATGATCGCAGCCGGATCCAGGCTTGTTTCATCGCTCGAGTCCAGCGTCACCGAGGCGCCCTTTATTGTTGCGCCGCTGCCAATCTGCAATTCCGCGACGCTTGGAGTAGCCGACGGAATTCGGGATTCCGTGTCCGCCAGGTTTCCACTTACTCTTACCAGAACACCGTTGCCGTTTACGATGAGCGAAGAATCACCGGTCGGCGCCCCGCTCGTGCTCTCGATCTGCGCTCCCGAATCGACAGTGATATCCGCATTCGCCGCAAGGATAATGTCCGGTCCGGACAGGTCCACCCCTTTATCCACGGTGATGCTTGGCGTGGCGACATTGACGATGGTGCCGTCGGCGCCGGTCTCCCGCACGCCCCCGATCAGCAAGCTGCCTTGGGCAAACGCGCTCAGGGCCGATGCGTTCAAAGCCAGCTCTCCGGTAGTGCTCGAGCCGCCCCCGCCGGGACCGGTGATTTGAATGGCGACGGGGCTGCTGATATCCACAAGGCTTTGCAGGCCGCCGGCAGGCGTCGAGGCCGCGAGCCGGCCTTCGACGGTAATGGATTGGGTTGCCTCGATCACGAGTTGCCCCGCGTCGATGGGAAGACGCGGAACCGAAACGTGATTGGCGATGGCGCCCTGGAGCAGGGTGCTGCTTCCGTAGAACGACGCGTAGTCGGCCCTGGATTGCACGACGCTTTGCGGCTGCACCTGATAGAGCGATATAAGGGGCTGCGATGAAGGAGCGTCAAAGGCGTTCACGGCAAAGCCGTCAGTATAGTAAGAGCCGTCGACATCGATCGAAGGGATGCCAGGGGCCTTGCCGGTCTGCGGCGTAACGAGGTATGCGCCGGGGAGATTGGCGTACCGCGCGGGCAGGAGCGTGTAATAACCGGAGGAGAGCGTGCCGACGCCGGTCAAATAGACCTGCGAACCAATAGAAAGCTTCGGATTCGTGTAACCAGCATCGCCGCCGAGGTTCGATCTGGCAGTGGAGAGGACGGTCGCATTTTCAAGGCTATTGTAGCTGGTGTTGAAATAGGGAGCGTAGGGGGCGTAAGCGGCGGAGTATCCCGGGATGATCGCGTAGCTGCCGTTATCGGCCAGGATATCGGCACTGCCGCCGGCACCGGGTATGAATTCGTAGGCGTACAGGTCGCCGCCTCCGCGCAGATCGATGAGCGAACCGGGATCGTCTTTCACCGACACGCCGGAAATCGTGACACTCTTGGCGGGAACGCCGCCGGTGGTAATGTCGGTGCCGGAGGGGTCGATCCACTCTTTCCCGTTTAACTCGATGCCATAGGGAATGATGATGCCATGGCCGGTTGCTGGATCGATTGCCGAGACCGATGTGATACTTCCCGCTTCAAGCGTCACCATCTGGGCAACGGGAACGACGCCGCCGGAGAGCAGATCGGCGTCCGCGGGCGCGGCCCCCTGCCCGTCCCAGCCGAGGTTGATCGTGCCGATCGGCGCGCGCAAGGTGCCGCCTTGATTGATGATCGAGGCGAAGACGTTAAGGGTCGCTCCAGCCGAGAGGGGCAACGGCCGCGTACCGGAGCCGACGAAGGTGACAGACCCCAACTGGTTGCCGCCGTTGGCAGTATAGTCATAGGCCGCGATGGTGAACGTGGTCTCGGTGGGCGCATACACCTGCCCGGATTGCATGTAAATGCTGCCGGCGACCTCCAGCGTTCCGTCGCCCCGGATGTCTCCGCCATCGGCGATGAGCTTGAGATCGCCGATGCCCTCGAGGGAGAGATTGCCTATGTCGATCAAGGGAGCGTTGACCGTGAGACTGTCCAGGCCATAGCTGGGCGGGTTCAAGGTATTCGCCGGCAGCGCGCCGGGCTGGGGATTCTCGAATGCCATTCCCAGGGCGACATAGCTTGCGGTGATATCAATCGAGGACTTGCCTCCGTCCCCATAAATAAAGCCGCCGGTCCCGACCGTCACCTTTCCTCGCGCATTGATGGAGATCGGACCCTTGAATTGGACCACCCCGTCGAGGTTGAGATTGTCAAAGCCGCCGGCTTCGAACGCGTCAACTGTAAAATTGCCTCCGGAAATCTCCGCGTTTGATGTGTTCACCACCACCTTACCCAACGCCGCCTGGCCCGACTCGGTGAAATTGGCCGGAATCGCGGGGCCGCTTTGTGCAACCACAAGCGTAATGTCCGCGGGTGTTTGTGTTTGACTCGGCGAATAGAAACGGCCGGATTCCACCGTGAGCGTGCCACCGACCGCCGATGGGCCACCCGCCTTCCCAAGGAGTGTGGCGTCGGTGAACAGCTCCTGGTCCCCGTGCAGCGTGATCATCCCCGCGTTGCTGTCGATTTGCGTGCGGACATATGGAACGCCGGCAAGCGAGCCGGACTGCGGCGTCTCAAGGTTGCTGTACGACTCCGGCAGGTCGAAAACGCCGGAGGCCCCTGAAACATTGAGCACAGCGCCGCTTTCCGCGAGGATGTTGCCAAAGACGGTGATGGATCCCCCGCCGAGGACTGCGCCGGTGTCATAGCCGTAGGCATTGGGGGTGCTCAGTGTCGTGCCGGCTGTCGAGAGCAGACTGCCCGGGGCCAGGTCTACGTCGATCAGTGCCGTAGTCGGTTGAGTAGGCTTAAGCACTAAAGCGTAATTTCCGGATACGGAAATCGTACCAGCGGGAACAATGACCGAGCCGAGGATCGCCACTGTGTTTCCCGTGATCGAGACGCTTCCGAGCGGATCGGTCGTTACCTCCGCCCCGGCTCCCAGAACGAAATCGCCGCGCGCGACGAGTATCACATTGTTGAATTGATCGACCGCGCCCAAGGCGTTGAAGGTCAGGCTGGCCGCGGGCCGCGAGGTGACTGGCAATAACTCGGGGACCATTTCAAGCTCATTCGGATCGGTCGGGTCCTGGCGGGCGAGCGCGCTGGTGACCACGGCGGAAATCTGCGTGCCCGGCGCAATCACGAGGGCCGGGGTCGTGACGCCGGAAGAGTTCGTCGCTCCAATGCCGTCGATGGTGAAGGAGGCAAAACCACCCTGGTCGAATAAGTCGGACGGTATTATGAGCACATCGGGATTCGAGGTGGCGCCGCCGATCTGGATGAGTTGCGCCTGCAACGTGAGAGAGCCGCCAACCGCACCTGAATACCCTTCAAGCGTGGCCCCGAGAGCCAGACGCCCGCCAAGGACTGAAGTAAACTCCGGGTCGGCGCCGGTCTCGACGATAATCGTGCCGCCGTTCCCATAAGTGAACTTGCCGGTTGGGCTGACCTGAGCACCGCCCGAGACATTGATGACGCCTCCGGCCTCGAGATATGCAGAAAAACTGTCGATCGTAACCGATCCGCCATTGGTCACGATAGGCGTCGTCTCGAGGGTCGGCGACCCGAGGCGGTTGTCAACGATGAGACCCGAGGTATCAATCGATGCGCTAGAGCCCAGGACGAAATTCCCGGCGCCCGCAACCGCGGGCACGGGCGCACCCTGGTAGCTATTCGTTTGATAGGACAGGAACGTAAACGGATTGATGTTGTAGGCCGTAACCGAAACGTTTCCTCCCGGCAGCGTAATCGAGCCTTCGACGTTGATATTTGTGGCCTCGAGGGTGATCGAGGCGGGGGACTCGCCCGTGGCGGACTTCGGGTCCACGTAGATTACCGCCGGCCCCTTCCACGAAACACCAGCCGGCACCACGATAGTGCCTGCGCCATCATCAATGGTAACGACCCCAAATCCGTCCTGCGAAGTGAGGTCGGGCGAAAGCACCACCTCCGACTGGCGGTCCGTGCCCAGCGGAAGCGGATTGCCGGAGCTATCCAGCCCAAAGGGTGCCGCCGGATCAAGTTCAACCCCGGGTTCAATGACGACCTCGGGCGAAATCGCCGGCGCCGACGCGATGACGCTGCCGGAACTGAAGGACTGCGCCTGGAACGTAAGCGAAAACGTCCCTGGGGCCGGCCCCAGGCTCAGTTGTCTCGGGCCGGTGACGGTGGTGGCCACAAAGTCGCCGTCCAGCGCCATCGACGGCGCAGTGATGAGAATCTGCCCGGCATTTCCACCATACACATAGCCGTCCTCATAATGCGCCCCCCACATAATCGGGTCCGTATAGGTATTCTCTATCGCGTACTTGGGATGATCCTCGATAAACTTACCCGTGAAGATACCCTGGTAAACCATATCGGGCGTTGCCTGCGAGATATCGTAGATGTGCCCGTCGGATACCACTTGTGTCGTCTGCACCATTCCGCCCGCATAGTTGATGTATCCCCCCGAGACGTTGACCGATGAGCCAGGCTGCATGACGACCGAGCCGCCGGCGGTCATAGTCACCGTGCCGCCGTTGATCGTAAGCTCGCCGATCGTCTGCTCGACGAGGCCCGCATAGGCAAAGAGATTTGCCAGCGGCGAACCGATCCAGGGCGTCCCGTTGTAAGTACCCTGCTCACGGATATCGAATTGAATCGATTGTCCGCGCAATACGCCATTTCGCTGGAGGGGATCGTCGGCCAATTCCGTTCCGCGCAATTGCGCCGTTACGATATTCTGAGTAACCGAAGCCAGTACATCCGTGGAACCGGCCACGTTAATCTCAGCGCCGGAATCGAGATAGATCTGGCCGGTGGAATGAACGAAGTCCGTCACATAATCGGAGCCACTGGGTGTGAGGTCCCAGGTTCCCGCATCGAGATTGATCGCGGAGGATGGCGCCAGGAGGGTCGAGTCCGACTCCATGTGGATCGCCTCTCCCTGGATGTTCACCGAAGCTTTGGCAAGCTGCTGGGTCGGAACCACGGTCTGTTTGCTGGTCACATCCGGCAGGATTTGCGTAACGCTATCGGGCCCCAGATCGACGATTCCGGCGCTTCCCGGGAGAAACTGAAATTGGCCCAGGTCCCTGATTCCTCCAGTGCTTCCCGCCTGCGGACCATTGCCGCCGCTGGTCGAGAGTGGATCACCGACGGCATTGTAATCGGCCAGCAGATCGATCCTGCCGTTGAGTGAGACGGATGTTTCCGACTCGATCGAGCCCATTTGATCCACGGTCTTGCCGGTCATGTAGGCGTCCCCTTCCGGCGCCTCGATCAGCCCATTATTCGTAGCGGTGCCGGCGTAAGGGGTGGCGGCCGGGCTCGCGGATATCGCCCCGACGTAGACATCCAAACCGCGCAAGGATGGGTCGCCGCTGTTATGGGCAACGAACCCGACCTGGAGACCGGCCGCCAGGATCGTCTGTCCGTCCGGAGTGTAGATGGTGCCGGTATTGGTTACGTTTGCCCCCACCAATGCGATCCGCCCGCCCACGCTCGCGGCTGACGCGGGGCTGAAAAGTATGGCGCCGGCGTCCACGGTCACATCGCCATATTGGCCATTCGGAGGAGGAGTCGACGGCGTGAACGTCCCAATCGGCGCAGGGTTGATCGTAAGCGCGGAGAATAGGAATTCCGAGTTCGGATTTGCCAGCACGCCGGCATTGACCAGATCCATGTTCAACGGAAGCGACGAAGCTACCAACGTGTGGA
>Ga0302319_10019647_pt1 | contig 12266 bp, 11 predicted proteins | sample Bog_T0_2_FD_203319 | JGI IMG/M metagenome (GOLD analysis project Ga0302319, IMG submission 203319) | Peat permafrost microbial communities from Stordalen Mire near Abisko, Sweden - Bog_T0_2 | ecosystem: Environmental > Terrestrial > Soil > Wetlands > Peat | place: Sweden: Abisko, Stordalen Mire... | reverse complement strand
GGAGGCGTCACGTCCTGGCGGGTGGGAGCCGCCTGCTTTTGCTCTTCCTGGCGAAGGAAGGCGCGATCACCTTCGTCGGGCGCCGGTTTGCGTTGCGCGGGCGCCGGGGGCTGGGCAGGCTGTTGAGGGGCTGGCGCCGGCTGCGGTCTCGAAGCGGCGCCGGCGCCGCCGAGAGCATGCAGTGTCTCGGGGTTCAGAGCGCCTGTGACTTCCAAGCCGTTGCGAATTTGGTAACGACGGATGGCGGCGGTCATTTCCGTGGATTCCTGTCCATTGACGTCCCCGTAGTAAAAACCATCGCTCTTGAGCTGGGATTGGACGTTTCGCAGTTGATCATCCGCGGCGGCCGCCTGGACGAGGAGGAGCGGCAGAGCGAGGAGGAGGAGCAGTGTTTTCATTGGTGGAATGGCAATGTTGGACGCAGCCCCGGCGCTCTCATTCAAAGCCTTGCTTGCGCCAGCTTTGCAGGAGGAATGGCGGGGCGGGGTCTTGTTTTCTGATAACTCATGATGCCTTCCGCGATGGCGCGGGCGAGCCGCTCGCGGTAGTCGGCATTTGCGATCATTCGGGCTTCGAGCGGGTTATTGATGAAGCCACCCTCCACGAGCACCGCAGGGCAGCGGGTGTGCCGGACGACGTAGAGCGGGCGTCCCTTGATGCCGCGGTTCACGGCGTCGGTGCGGATGACGAGTGAGGCTTGGATGAAGCCCGCGAGGATTTCGCCGCTATCGCTGAGGTTTGGCTCCGGCTTATTGAAAAAGCCGATCCACGTCCAAGCGACTTCCGGCGCCACTTTCTCCGAAGCGTAAAAAGTTTCGACGCCTGTCGAGGCGCTGGCCGCAGCGTGATTGAAATGAATGCTGACGAAGATGTCGTTATCGAGCTTGTTCGCCATCGCCGCCCGTTCGGCCAGGGAAAGGAAGGTGTCGTCCCGCCGGGTCAGCACAGTGGGAAAGTTGAAGAGGTTGAGGATTTTTTCGACGCGCAGGGCCAGATCGAGCGAAAGATCCTTTTCGACGAGGCCATTTCCCCTGGCGCCATCGTCCTTGCCTCCGTGGCCGGGATCCAACACGACGGTGACAAACGACGGATGGAGCTGCGCGGCAACCTGGCTTTCGACTGAGGGGCCTTCGTCCGGCGCTACGATGAAGGTCAGGCAGCCCGCCAAAACGATGAGACCCACACATGGCATGGCGTTCCTCATGCGCACAGTCTTGCACACATATCGCCACAAGCCAAACCGGCTTTTATTTCGGGCGGAGCGCCGCATATTCATTACTCCTTCTCCAGAAGCGGTCGCAGCCAGCTTTCCGTGAGCGTGCGCCACGTGATCGGCAGGGGGCTGGAGCGATCCAGGACCGCAGCTTCGATGGAGGCCGCCGCCAGTTGCGCGGCGCGATGCTTGGCAATGTCTTCCGAAGACGGGAGGTCTTCGCTCTCGCTGTCTCCAAGCGCGAGATGACCGATGGTCCATGCTTCGCAGGCGACGGCGACCACGTCTTCGAGCGACGCTTTGGCGAGGTTCTTTCCTCGGAGAAACAGCTCCATTTTCGCCGCCGAAGCCGCCGAACCGGAGATGACGCCAAACTCCTCGAAAGCGCGTCCAAAGACTCCGCCGTTCGTATGGATGGCGCCATCGTAGTCGAGGCGGAGAAAAAGATTGGGGGCGCCGCGCCCCAACTCCACCAGAAGCATCCGCGCGAGATAGGGCGCGCCGTAAATCTGCTCGAAGGCGGCTTTGAGCGCGGGCGAGAGGGAGTAATTGGCGAGGCGGCGCAGGGAAACATCGTGGGCCGAACGGGCGAAGCCTTCGGTGCTGGTGATTTCGATCGCCGCCATTCGGAGCCGCTCGATATCGCCCGGATGCCCGATGGCGCCCATGCCGATGCGGTCATAGATTTCAAATAATTTCTGCCGTTCGCGCCCGAGCGTGAACAGAAGAATGCCCTCGCGGTAACTGAGAGCCGCGATGGGGCTGCCGCCGGAGAGCTGGTGCTCGATGTATTCCCGGCGGTTGGCGATGGCCTCCACCCAGCGGTAGGGTTCCTCGATCATCGCACTTCCTTGTTGAAGATTCGCGCCAAATCCTTTTCGGCCAGGGTGCGGATTCCGGCGTTGGTGATGAGTTTCACGATGGGATAGACCTTGCCGCGGCGATCGACTCCGCCGGTGGCGGTGTCGGATTCGGCCGCGGTGTCGAGCGCCCGGAGGGCGAGGATCACAGCCTCGGATTCCTTCCGTTTGGGCAGGACCTTTTTTCCCCAGGTATTCTCGTAGTGCAGGATGCTGCGAATCGCCCCGGAGCCGGAGCCGGTTGCGGCATAATCGGCGGCCTCGAATTGAGCTCCCATGGCGTCGTAAAAATAGAGTCGGGCGACCCCCGCCGCCCGGTCGTAGGTGGCGAAAAGGGGAACCACGACGCCGACGCCCTGAAGGACGAGCCCGAGGTTATCGCGCAGCAGCTTCGAAAGCGCGCGCACTTTTCCATCCAGGCTCATCTCCTGAAGCTGACTGCGCCGATAGAACTGGAAGGAATGTTCGAGGACGCGAGCCATTTCCCATGCGGTGGCGGGCACGCCGGCGATCGCCATCAGCGAATCGGCGTCGATTTCGAGCACTTTGTCCGCGCGATCATAGACCACGAGGTTTCCAGCCGTGGCGCGGCGATCGCCCGCGACCAGCACCCCGTCGGCATATTTGAAAGCCAGGATGGTCGTGCCATGGGTCTGCGCCACGCCCGTTGGGTTGGACGCCGCCGTTGGCGTCCCTGAAGCCGCCATCGGCATTCCTTGAGAGATTTGCGGATAGTGGCCGTGCCGACGGAGAATGGCGGCAAAATCTCCGGCATCAGGGGGCGGGATGGCCGCTCCGCTAAGCGCGGGGTCCATTACTGCCCTGTGCGCTGCCGGTAGCGCTTCGATTGGTTCGGATCCACCCGGCGCATGCGCTGGAGAAGATCCTTCGTATCGGGCTTCTGAACATCGGGCGATTTCGGTCCGCCGCCGTCGCCCTGCTGTGGGCCCATCGGCGCCGGACTGGGAGGTCGTTGCATCCTTTCAGGCATGGCTTCAATCTACGGGAGGACCGGGAAAAGGCAAGAAACGTAAAAAAAACGTCGCGGAAAGCGATTGGATACGCGCGTTGCGCTTGCCAGTTGCGGAGGAACATGAGAACACCAAAACCATGAGCCGTCTCGCCCGGATTCTATGTATCGTTGGAATCGCAGCCGCCACTTCAGGCGTGGCGCATTCCCAGGATACGCAAATCACGCAGGAATTGAAGAATTTGGAGCTGGTCGTGCAGGAGCAATCCAAACGAATTGATTCCCTCACGCAGCAGGTCGCAAAACTGAGGCTTTACCTCGAGAGCAAAAACGAGGTGGCGGCGGCGGCGGCGCCCGAGGAACCGCCGAAGCCCGCGGCGGAGGCGGCTCCGGAAGCGCCGAAAGCGGAGGCTGTTGCGAAAGCCGAGCCCAAGGCCGAAGAGGTGAGCGGCACGAAACATGTCGTCGCCAAAGGGGAAACATTGATTTCCATCGCAAAGCACTACAACATCCCACTGGTCGAGTTGCAGAAGGCGAATAAGATTGCCAATGAGCGCAAACTTCAGATAGGCCAAACACTTACTATTCCCACACCGAAAACCCCAGAACCCACTCCCGAGAAAAAGGACTAACCTTGACATGGATGCCACCCAAAATTGGTTCTTGATGAAGAATGATGACGGAACCGTCTTCGGTCCGATCAGCTTCGAACAATTGCGCCAATGGGCGCTGGATGCCCAGGTATCGCCGCTCGATAAAGTTTCGAACGACGAGACCACTTGGTTCAAAGCGCCGATGGTTCCCGAACTGGGGATGGATCTATTGATCGAGGTGAGTCCGGATCAATTCTACGGGCCGACGACCCTGGGCGCCGTGCGGGAGTTTTTGCAGGCGGGAGAGATCCATGGGGAAACGCCAGTGACCAATTGCAGGGATGGTTCCGTGACGTTGGTGAAAGACATTCCGGAACTCCGCGCCGTTCAGGAAGAAGACAATCTGCAACCGGTGCGCACGAGTATTCGGATGAATCTGCAACAGCGAATTCGCGATCTGGAGGAAGCGTTGATGGAGGAGCGCCGTGGCCGGGAGTCGGCCGAGGCATTGGTGGAAAAACTCGAATCCAAGCTGGCGGAAATCACGCGGGCGGCTTCGTATTAGCCGGCATTTCGTGGTCGCTGGTGTTGGTTGGGGAACGCGTGTCGGAGGAATGACGAAACCAGAATGATCCCGATAATGATCGGGAAGGCCTTGCGAGACCCCCATGGCGCAACGGGGGCCCATGACGATTCGGAGGCGCGCGGTCCGAGGACGCGGGCGCGACACTGGGTGGAGCCGGTGGAAGCCGGGCCAAATTACGACTGGATTAGCTTGAGGATGGCCTGCTTTTCGGCTTTGGCGGGGATGACGGAGCCACATTGATCCCGCGCAATATCGGGATCCTTGAGGCCGTGCCCCGTCACGGTGCAGACGATCTTGCTGCCGCTGGGAAATCTTTCGGAAGCCGGCGCGCTCCCTTCTTTCGCGTCGAGGCGCTTGAACAGGCCGGCGATGCTCGCGGCGCTGGCGGGCTCGACGAAAATACCTTCTTGCGCGGCCAGCCATTGCTGGGCGCTGAGGATTTCGGCATCCGTGACGATGTCAATCGACCCTGCGCTGTCGTGGATTGCGTTGTTGGCGAGTTGCCAGCTTGCCGGATTGCCAATGCGGATGGCGGTGGCGATCGTTTCGGGATTGGGAATCACCCGGTTGTGAAAAATTGGCGCCGAACCGGCTGCCTGGAAGCCGGTCATTTTTGGGAGCCTTGTCGCTTTTCCGAGCCGGTAAAACTCCTGGTAACCCTTCCAATAGGCGCTGATGTTCCCGGCATTTCCCACGGGCAGGATATGAATATCCGGCGCGTCCCCAAGCGTCTCAATAATTTCGAAGGAGGCGGTCTTCTGGCCTTCGAGGCGGAAGGGATTGATCGAATTGACGATGGCGATGGGCTCGGTTTCGCCGATCTCGCGGACGAGCCGCAGCGCGTCGTCAAAATTTCCATCGATGGCCACCACCTTCGCGCCGTACATAAATGCCTGGGCGAGTTTTCCGAAGGCGATTTTGCCCGCGGGGAGCAGGACAATGCAAGAGATGCTGGCGCGAGCGGCATAAGCGGCGGCGGCGGCGCTGGTATTGCCCGTGCTGGCGCAGATCACGGCGCGGGCTCCGGCTTCGACGGCCTTCGAAATCGCCACGGTCATACCGCGGTCCTTGAAGGAGCCCGTGGGATTCAATCCCTCGTATTTGACGAATACTTCGCACTCACGACCGACGAGAGCACTCAGCTTTGGCGAATGAATGAGCGGCGTGGAGCCTTCATTCAGCGAAATAAAGGGCGTGGCGTCCGACACCGGAAGGTACTGGCGCCAGCGCGCAATGACGCCGCGGTCGTGGAGGGTGCGAAACGGGTTCAACCGATGGGGATTGGGCAAAGGGTTTGAAACCACGGTAGGGGACTGTCCGGCGAGCGGCAAGGCGTGAGGTTCGGAGAGCTTCATGAGAAATTCTCCACGCGGATCATGAGGGGCTCCTCTTTCACGCACGGCAGCGCGGCGATGCGCTGCTGCGCGGCGGCCATCTGGCTATTTGTGGCTTTGTGAATAAGGAGAACCAGAGAGACGGCTTCGCCCTCATTACCCTCGGGTTGGAAGATCGATGAGATGCCGATAGCCAGTTCACCCAGGATGCCGGCCACTTGGGCGATGACGCCGGGGCGGTCTTCCACCGTGAGGCGCAGGTAGTATTCGGAAACGATCTCGCCGATGGGCTTGCAGGCGCCGTAGAGGCCATGCGGCATGAATCCATAATTGCTCCGGGGCGACTGGAGCGCCGCGGCGGCTTCGGCGATGTCCGCGATGACGGAGCTGGCGGTTGGATCCTGGCCGGCGCCGCGTCCGTAGAAAAGCGTATCGCCTACCACGTCGCCATGAACGGCCAGCGCGTTGAAAACGCCGTTGACGCTGGCGAGCACGTGTTTCTCAGGGATGAGCGTCGGATGCACGCGCACCTCGATCTCGCCGCTCAAATCCGCCTTGATGATGCCGAGGAGCTTGATGGAATAGCCCAATTTCCGCGCGAAGGTGATGTCACCCGCCGTGACGTGCTGGATGCCTTCCACGAATATCTTATCCGCCGGCACCCAGAATCCATAAGCCAGGGAGGCGAGGATGATCGCCTTGTGCGCCGCATCCCAACCGTTCACATCGAGTGTGGGATCCGCCTCCGCGTATCCCGCGGCCTGCGCTTCGGCAAGCGCTTCCGCGAATCCGATGCCGCGCTCTGCCATCTGGGTGAGGATATAATTGCTCGTCCCATTGATGATGCCGTGGATGGACCGGATGTGATTGCCGATGAAGGCCTCACGAATGGATTTGATGATCGGGATGCCTCCCGCGACGGCCGCCTCGAAGAAAACCGGAATCTTATGGCGCGCGGCGGCGCCGAAGATTTCGCTTCCGTGTTCCGCGAGGAGCGCTTTGTTTCCGGTGACAACCATCTTTCCGCGTTCGATAGCGCCGAGGATGAGCTGCAGGCTTTGCTCTTGCTGTCCCATGAGTTCGACCACGATTTGGATCGATGGATCGTCGAGGAGATCTTCCCAGCGAGTGGTCACGAGTTCGGGAGCGATCGCAACGCCGCGATCCTTGGAGGCATCGCGCAAGGCAACCTTCTTGACGAGAAGCTCAAAACCGAGGCGTTCCCGGAGCAGGGCGCGATTCAAGGTCAGGTGTTTGAAAACACCTGCGCCGACATTACCCATTCCCGCGAGTCCGATGCCGAAGTGCTGCATAAAAGGGGGCGCGGACTATCGCGCGCGTGCGGAGGGCTGTAAAGCAATTGCGGATTACGGATTGAGGATCGAAGCTCCGGCTTCCATGCGGTTAGCGTTGCGGCTCCGGCCGCTATGCCATTAGCGCTCCGCGCCTCATGCTGCGCTCTCTCGCTGTGCGTTCCGCGAAGATTCAAGGAACGCTGCCGCGTGGTGCATTGCGGATTTGAAGAGACGCGACGCTCAACCGAATGCGCGGGATGATAGGTTTCCTATAGGACTCATAGGACTCATGGGACCTATCGGGTGAAAGGCGGCGTTTCTACAGCGACAGAGGCTCCCCTGGAGTTGGCATGAGAATTTCGGTATCCGGAAGATCCTCCGAGAGCGCGCCGCGGAACCATTCGATGGCCGGCAGATCGCCGTGGACCAGGACGATCTTTTTCGGACGCACCTTTTTTGCGTACGCGCGCAGGCTTTCGCGGGAGGCGTGTGCGGTAAAATTAAATTGCTGGAGGTCGCATCCGAGGAGCTGAGGCGGGAATTCCGGGCTCAATTGCACGATTCCGCCGTGTTCCGCCTTCCGGATGCGGCCCGCGGGCGAGTCGGGATCCGCGTAGCCGACGAAGAAGAGCGAGTGTTGCGGATCGCTGAGAACCTGACGGGCGAACGAGTTCGAAAGGGTTTTTTCGGTCATCATCCCGCTGGAGATCGCGTAAATTCGACCGGGCTTCAGCGGGGTGGAATCCGCGGCTTTTCCCGCCATGGTGAACGGGGCCACGGCATCAAGAATCTGCAACTCGGGCTTTTGGCGCGGGGTCTGGGCGGCGAGTTTATCGTAGATTTCCGTGAGTTTCGTGCCCAACCCGCCGATGTAGATTGGACAGGGGTGAAACATTCCGCGTCGGCGGAATTCGTGAAACATGGCGAGAAGTTCCTGGGTCTTTCCGAGCGCGAAAACGGGGATCAGAATGCCGGCGCCCCGGTCGAACGCCGCCTGGATGGCCTCGGCGAGGCGCAATTCTTCCCCGGCGCGGGTGAAACCTTCCGGAGTGGCCCGATCCCCCCGCGTCGTTTCCATGATCAATACATCGATGGGATGCTCCGGGAAGCGGGCGCCCTGCATGATCGTTTGATTGTCGAATTGGACATCGCCCGTATAGAAAATCGTCCGTCCTTCCGCGCGAATGAGAGTCCCGGCGGAACCGAGGATGTGGCCCGCATCGAAGAACTTCAGGGACACATCGGCATGCTCGTCCACTCCCAGACGCTCGCCGGAAAGATCGAACCGGGCGTGCAGCGGCGCCACGCGCCAGCGCTTGGTGATGGTCTCGGCTTCCCGGTGGCTGAAAAGTGGATACCCGGAGACGCCGTCGTCGCGCTTTTTGGTCATTACGTTGACCGAATTGTGCAGCATCACGTCGCTGAGCAGCCGCGTTGCTTCCGTCATAAACACCGGCGCATCCGGATGGCTCCGCATGAGCACGGGAAGCGAACCGACATGATCCTGGTGCGCGTGAGAGACCACGATCGCGTCCACGGACTGATCCTTGATCAGGTCGAATTGCGGGAGAGCCGCTTCGCCGTCAAATCGCGGGTGCAATCCCGAATCAAGCACAAGCCTTTTCCCGGCGAGCTCAAGGCAGTAGCAGTTTGCGCCGATTTCGACCCGGCGCGTAAGATTGGTAAATGTGATGCCACGCATGGCCAGCGGTGGAGCATGCGGAGGTGGGGATGGGTTGGCAAACGTATTCAACCCCGCTTTTGAGACCGGAGAGCGGGGACTGGAGACGGGAAAGGAAAGAGCCTCCGGTCTCCGGTTTCCGGTCTCAAAAAATCACTGGCTTCTTCAGACGCTTGTTCGGACTCGGCGTGCTGAGGCGGATCAGCGTGAATACGAGGACCATGCCGACGGGCAGGACGAACGGGAGATAGACGAGCCAGCGATTGAAAACGGCCATCGCGATCATTCCGTACACCGTGAGAGCGATAATCCCCAATACGATGGTCCCCAGCTTTTTCCGCTGAGGGACGAATGCGCTGAGAATAGTGAAGGCCGCGAGGACGGCGCCGTTCGCCCAAAGCGGGCAGGGCTGTATAAAGGATTGATTCTGGATGGTGGCGATCGCAGCGGTAAAGAGCTGGCCCGGCGAACCGGTGCGGCCTGTGGCGAAAGAAAGCGTCCTGGAGGCGGCGTCGGTCCTGGAGAGAAGCACGACGCTATTCTTGATCTTATCGATCGGAACCTTGGCTCTACGCCTGGCCTGGCTTGGGTCGGTCGCCAGAACGAGATCCTCAAGGCTAAATTCGGTATGCGGGGAGCCGAAATTCACGCGCATTCGCCCGGCGGAGTCGATGGGGATACGGAGTTTGTCTCCCAAGGCGATATGAGAGCCGGTTTCCACGGTGATATCGTCCGGCGTCAGTTTTGCCCAAAGCATCACGGTTTGAAGCGTGAAGGATGGGGTGATCTGCCCCCGGTAATTGAATACCAAGGGGACTGAATTAAAGCGCCGGTGATTGGCCGGCAAATTGGTGAAGCCGATGGTGGAGGGAAGCCGAAAATTTTCCGAGGGTTCATGGTCCACAGCGGTGAATTCCGGAATTTCGTGGATACTGCCCTTCACGTTCCTCAGCAAGGGCGCCTGTTGGAGGGGAGGGATCACTTCCGGATCCGCGGGGTATCCCAGTTCGGCTCCGAGCAAGACTCTGGGAGACCGGAGAATATCATCGCGCAGAACCATTTCGTACTGCGGGAGTGTCCGCTGGTGTTCCTCCGGGAGGGCAAAGCGGTTCCAATCGAGCACTTCATCGATGGCCAATACGTCAGGCTGCAGAGGAAGCGCCGCCCGGAAGAAGAGAGTAAAGTCGAGCGGAGTCCATGGCCAGGGCTTGGCGGCGAGATTGCTGTCATCGATTTCCACCAGGACAAGCGGCGCCGTGGCCGCCCCGTGGCGGCTGCTCATCGCCAAAAAATCGGCGAACGCGTTGTCCCACGAGGCGAGCGGCTCCTGCCTGGCTTGCATGTTCAGTGCGAGGCCGGCGAGCAACAGGAAGATCATGAACTGCGTTCCAGTTCGAAACATGGCGCGCAATTAGAGGATTTCCCATGCGACTCCAAACACAAAATCGCTTTGTGGGTGGGGGTCTGAGAAAACCTGCATGAATGGACCAAAGAGAAGCGGGACATTCCCGGACGGATAAAAAAAGCCGCCAGAGAGCTACGACAAGGAAGGTCGGACTGCCGTTGCTGCCTTCCGGCCCTGGCGGGGTTCGTCTGCCTTCAATCCGTAGTCCCTGGCGGAATCCGGAGTATCGAACAAAGACGGCACAACACAAATGGTTTATCGCGAAGAATTACGGGAAACGGCTTGCATCCAGGAAAACCAGAGGTTTAAAGTGCGCGAGAATTTTTAGTGCAATAATCACAAGATCACCCCCACACTCCGTTTCCAGAATCCCACTTCACCGTTTATGGCAAAAATCTTCATCGGCATAGCACTGGTCCTCACTCTGTTCACGGCCGTGTTGGGATTTCTCACGAAAGGCAAAATTGAAGCTGTGAAGGAGGAAAAAAGAGACGCGATTGTGAAGAAGGACAAGGCGGAGGGGGAGTCGCGGGTGGCAAAGACCGAGTTGAAGAAGGCGCAGGAGGACGTCACCGCCGCCAAGGCTGCCGTGGATGAAAAAGACAAGGAAGTGACCGCGAAGACGGGTCAGATCGATGCGTTGACGAAGCAACTTGCCGACGCCAAGACCGCATCGGACGACAAGGATACGCAGATCACGGATTTGACGAAGAAACTTTCGGATAAGCCGGCGCCAGCGATCGCGGTTGCCGATCCGGCGGTTGCCGAGATGAAAGCGCAGAAGGAAAAAGCAGAGGCGGAGCTTGCGGAGGCCAAGCAGCTTGAGGAGACGATGAACCGGAAAGTGAAGGAAAACGACTCGAAACTTGCCGGCCTAGAACAGTATAAGCGCGACCGGGAACACCAGTTGCAGCGTCCCGGTGTTTCGGGCCGCATCCTGGCGGTGAATCCCGGCTGGAATTTCGTGGTGCTCAGCATTGGCGACAGGCAGGGCTTGATGACCAATTCTCCCTTGCTGGTGATGCGCGGCGGTGAGCCGATCGCCAGGGTGCGCGTGACGTCGATCGAGACTTCCCGGGCGATTGCCGATGTGATTCCGGGCTCCGTCCGCGAAGGCGTGACGGTTCAGCCGGGTGACCGCGTGGTCTATGAGGGCAGCCGGAATGAGACGCCTCATGTGGCTGAACCCGCTGCGCCCGTTTCGCCGTCGCCAACGCTCCCTCCGCTCCCTACGCTGACGCAATAGTTAGTTGTGTTGTTATGACAAAGCGATTGGTCGCCCTTCTCTGCCTCCTGGCCCTGACTGTGCTGCTACCATCATGCGCCACTCCGCGTGAGCAGTCCTCGAATGATGACCCCGGAGTAAGCAAAATTCCGTGGAACAAACCCGAATCGTGGGAATCGCAAGGGCCGTTGGGTGGAATGATGCAGCAAAGTCATTAAGGGCGCCTCGCAACTCTGCTGCTCTCTTGACGTCGTGGCTTGGATGATTGTGGCCGCTCCGTCGATTTTGCTCTAGCGCGCATTTCGCCATTTGGCGTGATCGAGGCTAGTGTCTCGCGTGAAACCTCGCATTCTTGTCATCCGCGGCGGCGCGATCGGAGATTTCATTCTTACTCTGCCGGCGATCAAGCTCCTGCGCGAGAATTTTCCTGAAGCGCATTTCGAGATCCTCGGTTATCGCCATATCGTCGCGGTCGCCGAAGGGCGCTTTTACGCGGAAGGCGCGCGTTCGATCGAATACGGGCCAATGGCCGGTTTCTTCGTCCCGAACAGCGTGCTGGACCCCGCATTGGCGGAGTATTTCGCGAGTTTTCAACAGGTCGTCAGCTATCTTTTCGACCCGGATGGATTCTTTGAAGGCAATCTGCGCCGGGCCGGGGTGAAGAACTTCCTTCCGGCGTATCAAAAAATCGATGACTCCGAACACGCGAGCCTGCAATTGGCGCGTCCGCTTCAAAAGCTGGCGCTCTTTCTGGAGGATCATGCCGCGAAGGTATATCCGTCATTGGAGGATCGGCAGTATTTCTGGCCCCTATTTCGCGATCTTGCCGGTCCGGTGATCGCGGTCCATCCCGGTAGCGGCAGTCCGCGCAAGAACTGGCCTGTGGAACATTGGATCGCGTTGGGGCGATGGATCTTCGCGCATTACCCAGCCGCGCGGCTGCTCCTGGTCGGCGGGGAGGCTGATGGCCCTCAAGTCTCAGCGCTTTCCGAGGCTTTCCGAGGGAAACTGGCTTTCATAGCCCGGGACATGGAATTGCCGAAACTCGCGGCGTGCCTGGAAAGGTGCGCGGTGTTTCTGGGCCACGACAGCGGTATTTCTCAC
>Ga0302319_10019646_pt1 | contig 12266 bp, 12 predicted proteins | sample Bog_T0_2_FD_203319 | JGI IMG/M metagenome (GOLD analysis project Ga0302319, IMG submission 203319) | Peat permafrost microbial communities from Stordalen Mire near Abisko, Sweden - Bog_T0_2 | ecosystem: Environmental > Terrestrial > Soil > Wetlands > Peat | place: Sweden: Abisko, Stordalen Mire... | reverse complement strand
TCCCAATTTCCCCCAGAAACAGATTACGTCGGAACCGTCAAATTCGCAAAATCCAAATTTGGCAAACGCGCCTACCGGCAGACCGTCGCGCTGTCGCTACCCTTGTCAAGCGGGGAATACAAGTCGAAACTAGCTTGCAACAGGAGGCTCCGGCATGGAACGCATTCAGACTCAGGGCGTTCACCACATCACGCTGGTCGGCGCCGACCGCCAGACGTCGATCGACTTCTGGGAGGGCCTGCTCGGCATGCCCTTCGTGTTCGAACAGCCCAACCTCGACAACGGGCAGGAGAGTCACCTCTATTTCGATCCCGGCGACGGACGTCTGATTACTGTCTTCACCCGCGAGGACCGCGCGCCGTTGCAACGTCGCACCCCCACCGAACCGGGCTGCGTGCATCACATCGCCTTCAACGTCGGACGCGCCACGTTCAATGAGGCGCTGCGCAAGCTCGACGAACGCGGAATCCGCAACACCGGCCTGCGCGATCGGCAGATTTTCGACGCGGTCTATTTCGAGGACCCGCTCGGCCTGCTGATCGAACTGTCGTGCTGGAAATTCACGCCGCCGCCGGGTTTCGGCTATGCCGACGTGCTGCACGAGGCCCACCACATCCGCGTCGCCCGCGGCGACCGCGCCATATCGGAAGCGCACGTCGCCGACGCCCTCGAGTTGCTGGCGACGCGCGCCACGCGCAGCCTTTCGGCCGACCGCGGGCCGAAGGACCCATATCGTCGGCACGAAAGCTGAGGGCGCTACATCAGGTCGAAAGCCCGAGTGAGCTTGCGCGCTCGCTCGGCGACGGCGTCGGGCGTGTCGCCGGGGCGATAGAGCGCCGTGCCGATGCCGAAGCCGGCGATTCCCGCCGCGCGCCAGGCGGCGAAGTCCGCGGCGTCGACGCCGCCGACCGCGTAGCAAGGCGTGGCGCGCGGCAGCACGGCGGCCAGAGCCTTGTAGCCGTCGAGCCCGAGCTTGAAGGCCGGAAACAATTTCAGCCCGTTGGCGCCGGCCTTGATCGCGGCAAAACATTCACTTGCGGTGAACACGCCGGGCAGCGAGCGCAATCCGAGCCGGCGCGTCGCGGCGATCACCTCGGCGTCGGCGTTGGGCGAGACGATCATTTTCCCGCCGCGCGCCGCGACCGCTTCGACCTCCTCGACCGCCAGCACCGTGCCCGCGCCGATCTCGGCAATGCCGCCGAAGCGGCGCGCCAGAAGCTCGACGCTGGTCAGCGCGTCGGGCGAATTGAGCGGGACCTCGATCTGCGCAATTCCCTCGGCGAGAAGCGCCTCGCCGATCGCCAGCGCTTCGTCCGGCGTCACGCCGCGCAGAATGGCGATGATTTCACGCATGGCGGATCGTCTCCCAGGCCGCGGTGAGTCCGGCGAGCGTGAGCGCCTCGGCGTCGAAAGTTTCGATCGCGAGCCCGGCGCGGCGCAACGCGCGTTCGTAAGCGGCCGACAGGTCTCTGGCGCCGATCAGCGCGACCGGCGCGGCGCCGACGCGCGACCGTCCAAACGCGATTTCCGCGCCGATCAATTCCCCCGAAAGCCGGGAACGCACGCCGGCCGGTGAAAGTCCGCCGAGCAGGGCGCGGGCGCGAAGGCCGAACAGCCGCGCGGTGAGGCCGCCGGGATCGGCGAGCGCGGCGTCGAGGCCGCGCTCGAATTCGGCTTCCTCCCAGCCCTCGCCTACCGTGCGGCGCAGGATCGAATGTTCGCTCAGAATTTGGAACAGTTCTCCGGTCATCACCGTGAAGAACGCCTCGACGCGGCCATGGACGACGCGCGCCCATTTCGCATGCGTGCCGGGCAGCGCCGCCCAGCCGTCGAATTCGGGACGGGCGGTGATCAGCCCGGCGATCTGCGTCTCTTCGCCGCGCATCACGTCGGGTGGGTCGAGCTGTTTGAGGCCGGGCAGAATCCAGGCCGCCAAACCCGGCCCGATGACGGGGGCGGGAACGGCGTTCGTCCCCTCGCCCGGCCGGGCGGGGACGGCCGAATAGCCGGCGTCGACCCAGCCCTCGCGCGCGCCCGCCATGCCGCAGACGATGGCGGAAACCCTGCGCGCCGGGGTCAGCCATCCCGCGCCGTCGAGCAGCGCGCGCAACGCGCCCTCGAAAGCGCCGGGCGCCAGCCCGCCCATCCCGAGCGGGCTCTCGACGCGGCCGACGATTTCGCCGCCCTCGCCGACGCCCCAGGCGCGCAGTCGGGTCGTCCCCCAATCGACGGCGACCCAGGAGAGGAGGGGGGAAGGGGAAACGCGGACGCTCGTCAGGATGAAGTACTCCCCCAAGGAGCGGCGGCGTCCACGCCGCCGAGTATTTACGCGCCTGTCGTCGGTTGAAAACGGCGGCGTGGACGCCGCCGCTCCTCAGTGGCTGTCGCGCGGCAGCCCCTTGGTGTGGGCGACGTCCTGGTATTTCACCGCGAGGTCGAAGGTCGCCCCCGTGTCGAACTGGCCGACGAGGTTGCGGTGGATCTCCTGCCAGGGCGTCTGGCTCGGCGGATAGGCATAACCGCCCTTGGCTTCCAGCGCGGCGCGGCGCCGGGCCAGCTCTTCGTCGGAAATCAGCACGTCGACCCGGCCCTTGGCGAGGTCGAAGCGGATGCGGTCGCCGGTGCGCAGCAGCGCGAGATTGCCGCCCGCCGCCGCTTCCGGCGCGGCGTTGAGGATCGAGGGCGAGCCCGAGGTTCCCGACTGCCTTCCGTCGCCGATGCACACCAGCGTGCGCACGCCCTTGCGGATCAGATGTTCGGGCGCCTGCATGTTCACCACTTCCGCGCCGCCGGGATAGCCGATGGGACCGGCGCCGCGCATGAACAGCAGACAGGTTTCGTCGATCTCCAGCGCGGGATCGTCGATGCGGGCGTGATATTCCTCGGGACCGTCGAACACGACGGCCCGGCCCTCGAAGGCCAGGGGATCGGCGGGGTTGTTGAGATAGCGGGCGCGGAACTCCTCGGAAACCACGCTCATCTTCATCACCGACGAGCGGAACAGGTTGCCGCCGAGCACGCGGAACCCCGCCTTCTCCTTCAGCGGACGCTCGATGGGACGGATCACGTCCTCGTTGTCGATCCTGGCGGCGCGGCAATTGTCGCCGATGGTGCGGCCGCTGACCGTCATCGCGTCCTCGTCGATGAGGCCGCGGCGCATCAATTGCGCCACCACCGCCGGCACGCCGCCGGCGCGATAATAATCCTCGCCCAGATACTCGCCGGCCGGCTGCAGATTGACCAGCATCGGCACGTCCTCGCCGTGAGTCTGCCAATCCTCGATCGACAGCTCCACGCCGAGGTGGCGGGCGATGGCTTGCAGATGGATCGGCGCATTGGTCGAGCCGCCGATGGCGCTGTTGACCTTGATCGCGTTGAGGAAGCTCTTGCGGGTCATCACGTCCGAAGGCTTCAAGTCTTCGCGAACCATCTCGACGATGCGCTTGCCGGTGCGCCACGCCATTTCCGCGCGGTCGCGATAGGGGGCGGGGATCGCCGCCGAGCCCGGCAATTGCATGCCCAGCGCCTCGGCGAGCGAGTTCATCGTCGTCGCCGTGCCCATCGTGTTGCAATAGCCGGTCGAGGGCGCGGAGGAGGCGACGAGATCGACCATGCCGGCGTAGTCGAGTTCGCCGTTGGCCATCATTTCCCGGGCCTTCCAGGCGATGGTGCCGGAGCCCGTGCGCTCGCCTTTGTACCAGCCGTTGAGCATCGGCCCGACCGACAGGGCGATGGCGGGAATGTTGACGGTCGCCGCCGCCATCAGCGCCGCCGGCGTCGTCTTGTCGCAGCCGATGGTGAGCACGACCGCGTCGATCGGATAGCCGAACAGCACTTCGACGATGCCGAGATAGGCGAGATTGCGGTCGAGCGCGGCGGTCGGCCGCTTGCCCGTCTCCTGGATCGGATGCACCGGGAATTCCAGCGGCACGCCGCCGGCGTCGCGAATGCCGTCGCGGATGCGTTCGGCGAGCACGAGGTGGTGGCGGTTGCAGGGCGACAGGTCGGAGCCGGTCTGCGCGATGCCGATGATCGGCTTGCCCGATTGCAGCTCTTCGCGCGACACCCCATAATTGAGGTAGCGCTCCAGATAGAGCGCGGTCATGGACGGATTGAGCGGGTTGTCGAACCAGGCTTGTGAGCGCAGCGTCTTGGGCGTCGTCATCGGAATCAAAGGCCTCGTCAAGGGGGGAGCCGGGGCGCAAATCGGCTGGCGCTAGCATGCAAGAACGCGCGCCGGCTGTCCAACGCAATTGCTGGGTCGGCGCCGACCCGGCAATTGCAATTCTGCGGGAATAGAGGCAAACGAAGCCCGGCTCACGGAATGAACGCAACGCCCGGCCAGCCGAGAGGCTTGGGTCTCGCCGGCCAGATAGGCGCGAGGCCCGGCGCGATCCCGGCGTTGCGCGGCGAGCTGAGCGGAAAGCAGAGATGGCAGACGAGCGGAAGTCCAAGGGTTTGAGAAAACTCGTGGACGTCATGACGACACGCAATACGAAGCTGATCGGCCGTCTGTTGGGCGATCAGGGCTATCGCCATTGGAAGGGTTACGCCTTCGCGCTCGTGATGGGCTCGGTGACAGCTTGGACGACGGGGCTGTCCGCCTGGATCATGAAAGACGCGATGAACCGCGTGTTCGTCGGCAAGGAACTCGCGGCGGTCTGGCTGATCGGCGGCGCCATCGCGGCGATCTACTCCGTGAAGGGCTTTTCGTCTTACGGACAAAATGCGGCGCTCGCTCGAATCGCCAACTCGATTGTGGCGGACATCCAGACCCGCATCTACGACAAGATGCTCAACCTCAGCGTCGGCTACTATAGCGTCCGCCATTCCACGGAATTCCTCGCTCGCCAGGCCTTTATTTCGCAGTCGGCGAGCTCGGCGCTCGGCCTGCTCGTCAACGCCGCTCGCGACTCGCTGACGGTGATCGCGCTGATCTACACGATGATCCGCATGGATTACGTGATGGCGTTGCTGGCTCTGGTCATAGCGCCGCTCAGCATCTTCGGCATGCGCAAACTCGGCGGTCGCGTCAAGAAAGTCATGCTGACGGAATTCGCCGGTTTCGCGACGATCCTCGAATCGCTTCAGGAAACCGTCCAGGGCATTCGCGCCGTCAAGTCCTATGCGCTGGAGCCGCAAATGCGCGCGCATCAGCTGGGAGCGATCGAGAGCTATCGGGTCGCCGCCAACAAAGTGGCGACGATCGGCGCCCGTTCGGCGCCGCTGGCCGAGACGCTGGGCGGCCTCACCATGGCCGCCGTCGTCATTTACGGGGGACTGCGGGTCATCCAGAGCGGTCAGGAGCCCGGCGGCTTCTTTGCTTTCATCGCCGCGCTGCTGTTCGTCTACGAGCCGGCCAAGCGGCTGATGCGCCTCCCGATCGATCTCACGCAAACGATGTTCGGCGTCGAATTGCTTTACGACTTCCTCGACGTCCCCGCCGAGGACTGCGACCATGGCGACGAGCCGCCCTTGCATGTCGAGCGCGGAGAGATCGAGTTCAAAGACGTGCGCTTCCAGTATCGCGCCAGCGAGCCCGTGCTGAACGGTCTCAGTTTCGTCGCCGAGGCCGGAAAGACGACGGCGCTGGTGGCGCGCTCGGGCGGCGGCAAAACCACCGCGATGGCGCTGATCCTGCGCTTTTATACGTTCAATTCAGGCGAAATCCTCATCGACGGCCAGTCGATCGCCGAGGTCTCGCGCGCTACGCTGCGCCGACAGATCGCCTATGTGAGCCAGGAGACGTTTCTGTTCAAAGGTTCGATCTCGCAGAACATCGCGCTCGGCCGCCCGAACGTGACTCGCGAGGAGATTATCGAGGCGGCCAAGGCGGCGCACGCCCACGACTTCATCATGAGCTTCGATCGCGGCTATGACAGCCCCTGCGGCGAGCACGGCATGCAGCTTTCGGGCGGACAGCGCCAGCGCATCGCCATCGCTCGCGCCATCATCAAGGACGCCCCGATCATCCTGCTCGACGAGGCGACCTCGGCGCTCGACACCGAGTCCGAGCGCGCGGTGCAGGAGGCGCTGCAGCGCCTATGCGCCGGACGCACGACGCTGGTGATCGCGCATCGGCTGTCGACGATCGTCAACTCGGACAAGATCTGCGTGCTCGACGCCGGGCGACTGGTCGAATCGGGGACTCACGAAGAATTGATGGCGCGCGAAGACGGCGCCTATCGCCGCCTGCAATCGATCTACGCCCAGGAAGACCTCGGCTTCGAGGCCGCGGCGGCGCAATAACAGCGCGCCTCAGCCCTGCCGTTGCAACCGCGCGGCGTAGAAGCCGTCGAGGCCGGACTGACGCGGCGTGTCGGCCGGCAGATGGCAGGGCAGCGTGCGCAATTCCCCCAGCGGGGTCAGGCATTCGCTCAATCCGCCGATCTCGCCGGCCTCGATGGGGACGAGGCGGACGGACGGATTGCGCCTGAGCAGCGCGGCGATCTGCTGTTCGCCCTCTTCCGGCTCCAGCGAGCAGGTGCAGAAAATCACCGTTCCGCCGGGATTGACGAGCGTGACCGCGCGGTCGAGCAGCGCGCTCTGCATTTTGGCCAGCGCGACGATGTCGCCGGGGCGTTTGCTCCAGGCGACGTCGGGATGGCGGCGGATGGTGCCGGTGGCGCTGCACGGCGCGTCGAGCAAGGCCACGTCGAACGGTGCGGCCTGATACGTCTGGGCGTCGGCGATCACGAGTTCGGCGCTGAGGCCGAGACGGGTGAGGTTGGCGGCGACGCGCTTCAGCCGCTCGGCGGAGCGATCGACGGCGACCACGGAGGCCCCGGCAAAAGCCAGCTGGGCGCATTTGCCGCCGGGCGCGGCGCACAGATCGAGCGCGCGCGTCTCGCTGGTCGCGCCGGTAAGGCGCGCCGGCAACGCCGCGGCGGCGTCCTGCACCCACCATTCCCCCTCTGTGAAACCTTCGAGTTCGGGCGGCGGCGCATGGGTCTCCAGCCGCACCGATCCGGTCGGTAGCGCCCGGCCGCCGAGCCGCGTCGCCCATCCCTCCGGATCGCTCTTGACGGTGAGATCGATCGTCGGCTCGTCGCGATGGGCGCGGGCGATGGAGCGCGCCGTCGCTTCGCCATAGGTCGCGCTCCAGCGCCTGCCGAGCCAGGCGGGCGTATCGTCGTCGAACGGATCGGAATCCTCGGCGAGTTCCGCCTTCGCCCGTGCGACATTGCGCAACACGGCGTTGACGAGACCGGCGTAGGGCGCCGAAGTGGTGTCGTGGCGCGCCGCGCGCACGGCGAGATCGACCGCCGCGTGATCGGAGGCGTCCATGAACAGCAGTTGCGCGGCCGCGGCGATCAGCACGCCTTCGAGCGGCCCAGCCTTTTTCGGCAGGCCCTTTTCCATGAACCGGTTGAGCGCCTTGCGGATCGTGCCGAGCCGGCGCATCGCCACCGTCGCGATGGCGCGCGCAAAGGCGCGGTCGCGCGCGTCGAGACCGAGGCCCAACGCGCCGGCCTCGGGCTCGCCGCCGAAACGCTCGTCGAACGGACGGCCGCGATTGATCGCCTCGAGGATGGCTTGCGCCGCAGTCCAGCGCGCCATGAATCCGGGCGTCGCCTCGGCCGGCGGGGGGCGCTGTGCGGCCGTCGATCGGAACGACGCGGGACGGGATGGACTCATGCGGGGCTTTCGGCGATTCGGAGCGGACCCTTTCGCCTCTTATAACGGGGAAAGTGTGGCAAGCTGATTCGATCGCAGCCCCGCCCACAGATTGTCCTACCGACGCCGAGCGCTTGGAGCCCAGACATGACCGACGCGCCCCCATCCCCCGCCGAACCCGAAGCCGAGGCTCCGCGCAAGCCGTTGAGCGAAGTCGCCAAACGGGCGTTGGCGGAAGCGGAGGCGCGCCGCGTCGCCGCGCAGGAGCAAGCGCGGGCGCGCGAATTCAACGGCCGCGGCGGGCTCGACCCCGCGCGCTACGGCGATTGGGAAATCAAAGGTCGGGCGATCGATTTCTGACGGAGCGGCGGCCTCCAGGCCGCCGAATTCCCGCGCACGACCCGCATCAACGGATCATCACCACAGGCGCGCCGACCTGCACCCGATCATAGAGGTCGATGACGTCCTCGTTGTACATACGGATGCAGCCATAGGACGCGGCGGTGCCGACCGAGCCGCGCATCGTCCGCGTCGTGCCGTGGATCGCCACCTCGTCGCGGTCGAGCGTGATCGCGCGCGCCCCCATCGGGTTGTGCGGGGAACCGCCGGGGATCACGTCGGGCAATTCGGGATGGTCGCGTTTGACCGATTCGGGCGGCGACCACGCGGGCTCGACATATTTGCCGTCCACCCGGGCAAAGCCGCTCCATTCCTTGCCGCGCTTGGCGACCGCGACGGGATAGGCGATCGCCTCGCGCGCATTGAGCACCAGATAGAGCTTGCGCGCGCTCTGCGAGATCACGATCGCGCCCTCGGGATAGGGCGTCGGGAACTCGACGAGCGTTTTCGCCGCGACGGGGCCGGCGAGCAGCGACGCAGAGATCGCGCCCGCCGCGAGGACGGATAATCGCAGATGACGCATGAAACGCTACAAGTTCCGACAGAAAGCCGCTTTGAGGATAACGCAGTCGCCGCGGCGCGCCAGCGTCGTCGCCGAATTCGGTGAATCCGCTAAAATATCAACAATTAAAATGGTTCGGAGATGGACGGGACGGCATTAATGCCCTAATTCTATCATCTAACTCCGCAACTTAATTTCGGGCCGCCAAGATTGTCGATGCTGACCAACAAAGGCAAATACGGGTTGAAGGCGATGGTGCACCTGGCGGGCATGCCGCCGGGCCATCCCGCGCTCGTCGCCGATATCGCCGCCGCCAATTCGATCCCGAAGAAATTTCTCGACGCGATCCTCGGCGAATTGCGCACCGCCGGCTTCGTCCATTCCAAGAAGGGTCGCGGCGGCGGCTATGTGCTCGCCAAACCCTCCACCGAAATCATGGTCGGCGCCATCGTGCGCGCGCTCGACGGCCCGCTGGCGCCGATCTCTTGTGCGAGCAAGACCTACTACCGCCGCTGCGACGATTGTGCCCCGGACCACCCCTGCGCGGTGCGTCTGGTGATGATCCAGGTCCGCGACGCCATCCTCGCCGTCCTCGAAGAGCGTTCACTGGCGGAAATGCGCCAGCTCGCCGAGGTCAGGGGAGACGAGATCACCTATCATATTTGAGGGGGCCGGCGCGGGTCTATGCGCTTCCAGAGCGTTCTGTGTCGCCCCGGCGAAAGCGGGGGCGCAGGGGCGGAAAGACGGCGACCCTCATCGGCAGGCGGCGCGATTGTCTGATCGCTATTTGTATCCGGCCACTGTGCGTAAGCTGAACCCCGCCAAGGCCAGCGCACAAATCGCGTGCCAAAGGACGCGAGGGTCCAATACGTTGCCGATAGCGGCGCCGTACCCGATCGCGACCAGAAACCAGCACGAACTGGCGACGAGAGATATCCAAGCGACTGGCATATCGTCCGACCGTCCGCTGCGAACGAGGTTGATAGCCGCGGTCAACCCACCGGCAAGACTTCCCGACAGCGCCCAAATCAATTCTGGCGTTCCCAATTTATAACTGGAAATTGATCCATAAGAATGCAGTGCGGAGCCAATGAGAAGCAGCACGCCAAACACGCGATCCATGATTCTAGTCGATATCGACATTGCCTCACCTTTCGTGCGTGAGATATAGCGCGAGCAAGACGTACTACCTCCGTTGCGACGACTGCAACCCCGTTCATCCCTGCGCTGTGCGTCTGGCGATGTTTCAGTTCCGCGACGCCATTCTCGCCGTCCTCGAATAGCGTTCATTGGCCGAAATGCGCCAGCTCGCCGAAGGGGGAGGGGATGAGATTGCCTGTCGTGTTTGAGGGGGCGGAGCGGGGTTTTGTTGCGTCGAGGCAGACGCCGAAAGTTTTTGCCCCCGATGCCGACGTGCGAACCGCATCGGGTTATGCTGCTTGAAGGCGGCGCCCGATCGCCGCCTTGTTTCCTCCCCACGGAGAGGCGCGCATGGCATGGCGACATCTGACGTTCGCGGCATTGTTCACGCTGGCCGCTTCCGCCTCGTCTGCACAGGGCGTTCTGCCTTTGCCGATGGTGCTGACGAAACCCGCGGGCGACGGGCCGTTTCCGACCGTTGTCATCCTGCATGATTGTTCCGGCCTCGGGCCGCATTCGAGCGCCGGGCCTTGGCGCTGGTCGACGCGCCTCAACGCCGCCGGCTATGTGACGATCGCGCCCGATTCGTTCTCGACTCGCGGCCATCCGGATGGCGTCTGCACCGACCCCTCGCCGCCGGTCGTGAGATTTACGGAGCGCGCCCGCGACGCTTACGCGGCGCTCGACTATGCGCAATCGCTGCCGTTCGTCGATCTGAAGCGGGTGGCGCTGATGGGCGGCTCGCATGGCGGGGCTTCGACGCTGGCTGCGATGGTCGAAGGACCGATCGGCGCTGAGCGGACCCATCCCGGCTTCATCGGCGCCGTCGCCCTCTATCCCGGTTGCGGGCGCAACATGGGCGATTGGAAAGTCACGCGCGATCCGCTGGAGAAGGACGTGATCACCGGCGTGTCCGGAATTTACCGACCGCGAGCGCCGCTGTTGATCCTCGTCGGCGATCTCGACGACTGGACGCCGTCCGAGCCCTGCCAGAAAATGATCGAAGCCGCGCAGGCGGCGGGCCTGCCGATCGACATCAAAGTCTATCCGGGCGCGCGCCATGGTTTCGACAGTCTCGCCCCCGTCCACTTCGTAGCCGAGCGCGTCAATTCCAATGCCTCGGGCGGACGCGGCGCCACAACCGGCGGCGACAAGGCGGCCTGGGACGACGCGGTGCAGCGCGTGCTCGACTTCTTCGCGGCGCGCGTGGCGGCGGTGAAGTAGAGCGGGAATAGGCCGAGGCGTTCAGCGAAAGGCTGCGATGGCGACGGAAAGCGCCAGCAAGCCGGCAAAACCTATATTTACAAAACGGCCGATCGTGGGATTGGCCACACTGCGCCCGAGCATCGAACCGGCGGCAAGCCAAATCACATTGACGACAGCGATCATCGCCAGCAGCAGCGCGCCTTTCACAAATTGGTCGGCGATTTCGTTGTCCGGCATCAAAGAGTATCGCGAAACCACCGCCGCCACCGCGATATAGGCCTTTGGATTGGTCAACGACAGCGCCACCCCGGCAAACCAGCGAGGGGCGGGACCGCGGGCCTGCGAAGTCGCCCCCAGCGGCGGCGCGGTGGCGATCCGATAGGCGAGATAGAGCAGATAAGCGGTTGCGGCCAGGGTCACGACCGGCGCCACCCCTGGAAACGCGAGCACGATCGCCGACAGCCCGGAGGCGACAAGCGCGATGACGCCGACCATGCCGAGATTCAGGCCCAGCATATACGGCAGCCCCTGTCGCGCGCCGAAGGCCGCGCCAAAACTTGCCAGGCTGAGCGTATTGGGGCCGGGGCTGCCGACGAGAACCAGCGACGTCAGAAGAAACAGCGGCGCAGCATCCATCCCGGGCCTCCCATTCCGTTTGGATTTAGCGCAGGCGGACGGCGGTTACGACTGCGCGCTCCGAGCGTCGCCCATCCTATCCCGGCTTGCCCTCGGCGAGCGCCGATTGAGCGGCGAAAGCCCTGACGTAGGCGGGCCGCGCTTCGCCGCGGGCGACATAGGCGGAGAGGTCGGGATATTCCGCCAGTAGGTCCGACGAGACTGTCAACCTGCGCAGCACCGTCACCATCAGCAAGTCGCCCGCACTGAACGCGCCATCGAGCCAGTCGGCGGCGCCAAGGCGCGCGGAGAGTTCGCCCAGCCGATCACGGATACGATCCTCGACGATTGACAAGCGCTGCGCGTACCAACTCTTGTCGCGCTCCAGAAGTTTGGTGGTTGCCCAATCGAGGATGGGCGGCTCCACCGTGTTGAGCGCGGCGAACATCCATGTGATCGCACGCGCCCGGGCGTTGGCGTCGGCTGGCAGCAAGCCCGCATGGCGCTCGGCGATGTGCAACACGATCGCGCCCGACTCGAACAGCACGAGATCGCCCTGTTGATAAGTCGGAATCTGCCCAAAAGGATTGAGAGATCGATGCGCGGGTTGCTTCAACGCCGCGAACGAAACAAGACGAACCTTGTAGGGTTGACCCACTTCTTCGAGCGCCCAGCGAACGCGCATGTCACGCGCCAGTCCCTTGCCGCCATCGGGCGAGAGTTCAAAGGCGGTAATGATGGGAGTCATCGCCAAATCGCACCTCCCGGCTGGGTGTCGCCAACTCTT
>Ga0302319_10019644_pt1 | contig 12267 bp, 14 predicted proteins | sample Bog_T0_2_FD_203319 | JGI IMG/M metagenome (GOLD analysis project Ga0302319, IMG submission 203319) | Peat permafrost microbial communities from Stordalen Mire near Abisko, Sweden - Bog_T0_2 | ecosystem: Environmental > Terrestrial > Soil > Wetlands > Peat | place: Sweden: Abisko, Stordalen Mire... | reverse complement strand
GAACAGCACCGTGACGGCGATGCACTGGGCGATGAACTGCTGCTCGGTAAAGCCGGTCTTCAGGCCGACATTCTGGAAGTTGTTCTCGATGTCGGTCAGGCTGGCGAAGGGCAGGAGTGAGGAAATCATGGCGGTGAGGCTTGCGCCCCGGCGGACCGGGGTGCGGGAGGGTTATTTGGCCAGGACGAACGCGGTGAGGATGAAGGTACCTTCCGAGATGGCGATGATGGTGAGCGAAATCGCGAGGATGATGCCGACCGCGCCGGGGTTGCGGCCGACCGCCTGCGAGGCGCCCGCGCCAACCGCGCCGATGCCGATGGCCGCGCCGCCGGCGGCGAGACCGACTTCGATCGCCGACATGTTGCCCGAGAGGTCCGATGTTACTTGTGCCAGGATATCCATAATAATGTGCTGTTGTGTTTGAGGTTGGTTTTCGGCCGGCAGTCAGCCGCGCCAAAAGGATTAGTGCCCGGTGTCTTCTCCGGGGTGAGTCGACTGATTGGTGATCAGGCCGGTGAAGGCTGCGGTCAGGACGAAAAAGACGAACGCCTGCACGATGGCGACGAGCAGCTCGTAAAAGTAAAACGGCACCAGCGTGATGAACGCGAGATTCGGCGCCATCTTGTAGATCGAGTCGAGCAGGTATTCGCCGCCATAGATGTTGCCGTAGAGACGGAAGGTGAACGCAATCGGGCGGATAAAGAGGATGGTCAACACCTCGACCCAGCCGACGAGGAAGAAAATCAGGATGAAGAGCCAGTCGGCAAACGGATTCTTGAACCGCACCTTGGGTCCGAAGATGTGTGCGAGCGAACCGCCCACGCCGGCTGCGCGCCAGCACCAGTAGAAGAACATGAAGAAGAAGATTGCCGTGTAGGCCGCCGTGACGTTGTCGTTCGCGTTTGTGCCCCGGAAGAATGGCTTGGTCACCTCGAAGTGGCCGTTGACGTCGTGGCCCCAGCCGATGGTCCCGACGCCGGGAACGAGCGCGAGGAGGTTGCCCAGCGCGATGAAGACGATCAGGCCGCCGAAGTACCAGAAGCCGCGCGCCGTGGTATCGCGGCCGAGCAGCAATTCAAGGAAGTTGCTCATGGACTCGACGAGCCACTCGACGAAATTCTGCAGCCCCGAGGGAATCAGCTGCGGCTTGCGCATTGCGAACTGGATCACACCGATGATGATCAGCGTCACCACCACCTCTGAAATGATGGAATTCGTGACCGGAAAGCCGTCGACGGAGAACAGCGGAACCGGCGCCGGGGTCAAACCTTCGGGCTTGGCGGCGGCATCGGCAAAAAATGGGACGGAAAGACAGAGACTCATTACGGCGTAAAAAAGAGGAGGGGTATTATTGGAAGATCGCCGTATTACGCAAGACCAAGATCGTGAAATGTTTCGCGATGCCGCCGAGTAAAACTAATGGCAAATGTTTAAGTCGCGATTAAAGCAATGATTCGGGGAGTGTCGAGCCGCGATCGCTAAATTCCGGGTCGTAAGATGCGGTGAGGTGGCCTGTTCGGGTCGCAGTTAGCGGGTGAATCGTTCCCTTCCTATCGACGGACTCAATCGCGAAGTTAATCAAAAGGATTCGCTATCAGAACATTACGACGGGCGTCCGACGACTGGCATGGTGGGTGCAAAGAAGCAGAGATGAAGAACCTTCTCAAAACCTCAGCCATCATCGCCGTTTCCGCTTTTGTCGCCTTCTCGGGTGCAACGCTTCGAGCGGATAACACGACTGCCTCCTCACCGGACAAGCCCGCTGCCGGCGGCACGCCTGGATCGACGGACAGCAAGAACCAGGAAAACACTCCAGCGGGTCCGACCGCGCAAGGGGATACCGGCACCACGGGGACGCCGCAGCAAACCAAGACTGGCGACGGCGCCACGACCGACAAGCCGCTGACGAGCGTCACGGATCATCCCAACGAGGCAACGAAGAAGCTTCACCGGCACCACCATCACCATGTGAGCGCGACCAGCGCGGTGGCTGCGCCTTCGACTCCGGTGACCCCGGCGGTTCAGTAGTCCGCACTTATCGATTTCACGCCGGGCTCTCTCGAAAAGGGACCCCGGCGCGATCGGCGATTACCAGAGATCGTTCGGACCGGCAGGAACGGGAATCGCCTCGCGCTTGGTTGCGGCCGGAACGCTGTCGTCGTCGCGGAAATTGAGCGGCATGTCCGCGGGCGCGTAGCGGGGAAGCAGCGCGTCGTTTTCGTCCACGAACTGGCGGCGCCAGTTGAGATAGTTTTCGACGAGCGCCTGGTAATCGCTCCGCGTGCCGATACGGACGATGCCCTTGTTGAAGAACGACGCGGGCCCGAATCGCTTCGCGTACCAAGGCCCGACTTTCCGGAACATGACGCAACCCAGTTCCTCGCCGAAGACCTCGACCATCAGATCGAGATGGCGGTTCATCACGCGGATGCGCTCGGCGAACGACGGCTCGGGCGGAACGATTCCCGTCTCCAGAAATTCGCGCGCGTGGAGAAAAATCCACGGATTATAAAATGCACCCCGACCAATGGAGACGCCCGCGCATCCGGTCGACTCGAACATGACCTTGGCGGCCTGCGGCGAGGTGATGTCGCCGTTACCGAATACGGGAATTGCCCGGACGGCCTCGACCACGCGCCGGATGCCGGCGAGGTTCACCGTTCCTTCGAATCCCTGCTGCCGCGTGCGGCCGTGGACCATGATTGCCGCCACGCCGGCCTCCTCCAGTGCGCAGGCCAGCTCGGGTGCAGTCTGGTTGTCCTCGTCCCAGCCAAGGCGCATCTTGCAGGTGATCGGAATCCGGACCGCCTCGATCATCCCGCGCACCAGCGCTGCCGTGCGGTCCAGCTCGGTCATCATGGCCGACCCGCCGCCGATGCCGACGACCTTGCGCACGGGGCAGCCCATGTTGACGTCAACCGAGGCGACGCCCAAATCCTCCAGCATACGAGTCGCGCCGACCATCTCCGACGGTATCGATCCGAAAATTTGCACCGAGAGCGGCGAATCCTCCGCGCAGGTCTCGATCAGCTTGAGGGCCTTGCGGTTCTTCTCCAGCAGTGAGCGGGCGTTGACAAGATCGGTCGTGCAGAGGCCGACGCCGCCGATCTCGCGGATAACCCGGCGAAAAGGCAGATTGGTATATCCCGCCAGGGGCGATAAAAGCAAAGGCGTGGCCAAATGCAGTTTTCCAAGCGAGACGGCATCCATACGTTGGGGTTTATTCTAATCGAACGGGCATGCCATACCGAATCTTTTGTAACCGCGCCCGGTGCCCACGAGTCATCCTTGTTGAAGGTGGTTGTGGACCGCATTGAGATGACCGCCGAGGAAGCGGCAGCCTGTGTGGACCGCGCCCAGAAAGGCGATGAGAAGGCGGTCTTGGACCTTTTTCATTATATGTATCCGCATGTCGCCAAACTGGTTTACGCGAACCGCCCGGCCCGGGAGGGTCTCGAGGACTTGATCCAGCAAAGCTGCATCAAGATCGTGACCAACCTGCACAAATACTCCGGCCGCGCGCCGTTCCTGCACTGGGTCTCGCGCGTGACGGTGAATACCTGCCTGAACCAGATGCGGCGCGAGAAGGCGCGGCCCGAGGTGCGCCTGGCCGACCTGAGCGAGGACGAGGCTGGCGTAATCGAGGCGCTGGCGGTGTCGCCGAGCGCGGTGGATACATCCGACCAGGTTGCGGCCAGCGAGTTGGTCGAGAAGCTGCTTGCCAGCCTGCGGCCGGCGGACCGGCTCCTGATGCGCCTGATGTACCTGGAAGGACGGAACGTGGAGGAGATTGCCGCGCTGACGGGATGGAGCCGCGCCGTCGTGAAGGTGCGGGCCTTCCGGACCAGAGGCCTGTTGCGAAAACGCTACCAATTGCTAATGAAGGAGACGCCATGAGTTCGCCGGACGACCAGCTCAATCGCCTGTTTCGTGCTGCATCGGGTCATCCCGGTGAGGAGATCGCTGCGCCCGCCTTCGGACTGGAGACACGGGTACTTGCCGCGTGGCGCTCGTCGCGCAGCGCGTCCGCGTCGGTATGGGACACCGCTGTCCTCGTGCGCGGACTCGCGCTGGCTGGCCTGATCATGGCCCTCAGCATCCTGCCCGCGCTGAACGAAAAGAGCGTCAATTCCGACACGGAGAACCTGCAGCTGGCCGATTCCTCGGTGCAGACCGACTGGTCGCCATGAGCGTCTCGCGAGCGCGGCCATGGATCATCATGGCGCTGATTTTTCTGCTGGGAGCAATCACCGGCTCGTTGCTGACGATCGGGTTCGGTTCCCATTTCGCGCCGGCTCCGCTTGGGCCGCAGGAAATGCGTAATCACTGGATGCATCATCTGACCAACCGGCTGCATTTGACCGACGACCAGCAGGCGAAAATTCAGCCGATCATCGCGGAAGCCGAGACGCAAATACAGTCGGTGCATCGCGATGACGTGGCTAAAATTTCGGGCTTCATGCAGCAGGCGGACGAGAACATCAAGAAAGTGCTCAATCCCGATCAGTTGGCCGAAATGGAAAAGATGGAATCGGAGCGCCAGCGGATGTTCAACGGCCACATGCACGGCCGCGGGCCCGGTCCGGATGGCGATTTCCGTCATCCCGGTCCCGACGATAATCCGCCCGGGCCGTCCGCGGACTCGCAACCTGCCGCCCCGAGATCCTGAGCGTTACTCGTCCTGTCCCGCCTCGGCGTCCAAATCCCACACGATGGCGAGCAGGCCCATGACGTAGACACCGAAGATGAGCATGGCGAAACTGGGCAGCGGCAGGATGACGTTGTAGATGCGGAAGGCGAGCACGGCCGACTCGAACCAGAATGCGGCCGTAACGGCGAGCAGCGCCGTGCCATGGATCGGACCGATCCTCACGATGAGCGATGCGCCGCCGATGCCAACAAGGAGATAGAGCACGGCAAGGATCATCGGCGGCAGCGGGCGCACGTAATCCTGGTCGAGGATGGTCCGCTCGGCCTGCATCTCCACCTCAACGAGGCTGAGCGTCCCGACCGGCGTGTGAAAGCGCTCGAGCAGGGCCGGGTCGGTGCGGCCGATCCAGACCTGGCGGCCGACGAGGTCGCGCGGATCCTGCGCCGGCTTGATGCCCTGCTGGAGCTCGTCGTCGTAGACGATGGTGTTGTCGAAGCTGGCCTGCCACGAGGCCGCCGGGCCCCATTGGTACCTGACGCGCATCCGCCCCTCGTCGTCGATAGGGATCGTGCGAAGCAGCCTGCCGTCCTTGCTGCGCAGGAAGATCGCGCGGCCCACCTGCACATCCGAGGTGGAGAGATCGCCACCAAGAAACTGCGCGGTGGCTTGCAGGACGAGCGATGGCACCATCTTCTGGTCGAGGAAGAAGATAAGCGGAATCCGGCGCAACTTCATCTCATCTTCCGCCTGCACGTTGTTCACGCCGACCGGCGATTTTCCGGCGAAGGTTACCAGGGGCCAGATCGCTGAGCCGAAACGGGCGACGCGGCGCCGGCTGCCTTGATAGGGAATTGTTCCGAGCGACGGCGGCGGCGCGCCGCTTTCCGCGGAGGTCGTGCCGGTGGCGGAAAAGACGACGATGTTGGCGCGATCGACAATGTGCGAGAAGATGTCATCGAACGAGGTGTAGGACGGATCGCGGTCGTTCAGGTTCATGTTGAAGACAACGCTCTGCGGCGCGTAATCGATCAGCGCGCGCAGTCCCAGCGAATAGTCGAGGCGCGACCATGGCCACGGGCGGTCGTCGGGAATATTGTCGATGGCGACAAGCGCGAGCTGGGTGCTGGGCGGTTCCGGCCACGCGGCGAGCGACTGGCGCCAGTCGAGCAGCGTTTCCTCGAATTCGTCGAGCGCGCCGGAAAACTGCGCGAGCAGTGCGAAGATGGTCCAGAGCAGCGCCAGGCCGGCCGCGAGCGCACCGCGCCGCTTGTGATGAGGATGAGGCGGCTCCGGGGGCGCCGGCGGGACGGTGGATGCGGCGGCGTCCACGAGCGGTTATTTCGGCAGGTCGGAGCCTTCCTTGCCGCCGTCGATGTCGACGAAGGTGGTCGAGAGCGGAATGTCGTTGCGTGTGGGGTCCATCGTGCTGACCTTCATTTCCTTGAAGACGGTGAATTTCCCGATCTGCATGACGTCCTGCACCTCGACGCGCTTGACCGTTTGTTCCTGCGCGTTCAGCCCGTCGATGCGCAGGAAGGCCCAGTAGAGGGCGCTGACCCAGTAGCGGACCTTGGCGAGGTGGCTGTGATCGTTCGGCCCGGGCGTCGCCTCATACACGTAGGCTTTCAGCGTCTTGATCGAGTCGAGTCCGAGCGCCTCGGTGTCGTCCCAGTTGACGAAATCGACGCCAAGATCCTCATAAGTGAGGTCCGAGCCGAAGATTGGCTGCAAGCGCGCCGCGCCGCTAACGGGCGTCCAAGGCTCGCCGGGCGACGAACGCTTTTCGATCAGGGAGGTGCCGGGATCGAGCTTCACCAGGATTTGCAGCGGCTGGTTTTGGAAATCGTACTCCTGCGTGTGGCCGGCGGTGCGCAGGATGATCGGATAGCGCATCTTGGTCTTGTCCGAACGAACGGAGCCGGTGAGGGTGAAGCTGGTGAGACTCATTCGATTCCAGATCATTCCCTGCACGTAGGCGACGGGCGGACACTGATTTTTTGTGGCGGGATCGGGCAGGGTTTGGGCACGAAGCGCGGGCAGGGACGTAGTGAAGAAAGCGGTGACGAGGAGGAGTGAAGGCAGTTTCATAAACGGGGAAAACGGGGCGGACGTGATCGGAGGACAAGGCTTGGACGATTTATCCCGCGTACAAGGTCGCATTCTTTTACGGCGTGTCGAACGGAAGGGCAAGGATGCGGTTGGCGGATCGCGTGCCGTTAACAGCCCGCGCTTGCGCTGGCCGCGCGGTTTGATGATGATGGACTGGCCCCTTTCGGAGTTATTTATGGTCCAAACCGGCTATCGCAAGCGAACCATCGTTCTTCTCATCGCCCTGCTGCTGGTGCGTTTCTGGTTCGGCCAGACGTTCGAGCTCTCGGGCCGGGAGGCGTATCTCTGGCTGGAGGGCCACGGCGTCAACATGAGCCCGGCCTATTGGGGACATGGCCCCCTGGTGCCGTTCCTGATTCGCGTCGGCACGCTCTTTTTCGGCGACACCGAACTGGGCGTGCGCTGGCTCTCATCGGTGATCGCGTGCCTGACCGGCTTCACGCTTTTCTATCTCGCCCGGCATTGGTTTAACGCCCGCGCGGCGTTTTGGACCGTGGTGCTGTTCATCGTCGTGCCGATGTATGCGTGGAAGCTTTCGTTCATGACCGAGGCGGCAGCGACGATCGGTCTCATGGCGCTGGCGATGCTCGGTTTCTGCCGCGCGATCGAGGAGGACAAGTTGACCTGGTGGCTGCTCGGCGGGGCGGCCTGCGGACTGGCCATGCTCGTTTCTCTGGCCAACGCCTGGTGGCTCGTTGGCCTGCTGCTTTATTTCGCGGTCGATCCGGCGCGGCGTCCCCGCCTGCGCGAGCCGCTGCTGTGGACGATGATGATTTTCGCCACGCTGTTCCTCGCGCCGATTGTCTGGTGGTGGCACGGACCCCAGGTGGCCGACATCCGCCGCACGCGTCTAGTGAGCGACTGGCCGCTGAGCCACGACTTCTCTATCGGCCAGGGATTTCATTTCGTCGGCCTGGAAATTTTCTATCTCTGTCCGCTCTTTGTGGTCGCGCTGGGATTTGTCATGAGCCGGGTCGGACGCGACCTGTTGCATGACCCGCGCTACGGCCTGCTCGTCTGCGTGGCCCTGCCGGGGCTGGTCTGGGAGAACTTCTCGGCCTTTTTCCGCGAGGGGAATTTCGAGTTGATACCCGCGCTTTTCCTGCCACTGCTCCTCCTGGCCGGATGCTGCGCCGAGAAGCTGGACACGGATGAGCGCAATCGGCGCTGGGTGTGGGGTGCGGTCTTCGTCGTCGCCTCGCTCCAGTCGCTGGCGGGGTTGAATCCCTTCTATTTCACGCATGACGAGGGTCGAGGCTGGCAAATCAGCCGCCTGACCAGCGGCGAAAACGTCACCGGATTCAGGCCGAGCCAGCGCCAGATTTCGTGGCGCAATCTTGCCGACCAGATGGGCCAGATGCAGCGCGAGGTCGGCGCCAACCTGATCATCACCGATTCGCCCGGCGTGGCGAGCGCGCTGAGCTTTTATATGCCGCACAACCCGGCGATCTACGTCGAGGAGAAGCCTGACGAGGTCACGCAGTTCGATTTCTGGCCGCACTATAACGAGGCGGCGTCGCCCAACGATTCGGCGCTCTTCATCACCCGCTCGACCGACCCGCAGCCGCCCGCCGACCTGGTGAAGAATTTCGCGAGCGTGACGCCGCTGGCCGACATGCCGCTGCCCGATTTCGACAAGGCGTGGAACATGTGGAATTGCCAGAGGTTCGTCGGCGATTCGCAGCCCGTGGGCGCGGTCGAGGCCAGCCCCATGCCTGAATCCGATTCCCTGCCAAAAAAATAGCCATGCCGACCCTCGCTGTACTGGATGAATTTCTCGAGTTCCTGCGTTTTGGCAGCATCTCGACCGACTCGAGCTGCAAGGCGCAGGTGGACGCCTGTGCCGAATGGCTGCGCGCAAAACTCACGAGCGCCGGGCTCGACGCGAGGATCATGCCCACGCCCGGACACTCGGTCGTGCTGGCGCGCGGCCCGCATCGTGAGGGCCGGCCGACGGTGCTCATTTACGGCCACTATGATGTGCAGCCGGTCGATCCCATTTCGCTCTGGCATCATCCGCCGTTTGAGCCGCACGTGCAGGACGGCGTCATCACCGCGCGCGGCGCGAGCGACAACAAGGGTCAGATTTTTTCGCACATCCAGGGCGTGACCGAAACGCTGAAGGCAAAGGGCGATTTGCCGGTAAACCTGATTTTTCTCATCGAGGGCGAGGAGGAGATCGGCAGCCCGAATCTCGCGACGTTCCTGCGCGCGCATCGCGACGAACTGGCCTGTGATGTCGTGGTCGTTTCCGATTCGTCGATGGTCGCGCCCGGCATCCCAACTTTTACCTATGGGCTGCGTGGATTGACGGCGCTGGAGGTGCACGTAACGGGCCCGGATCGCGACCTGCATTCCGGCATTTTTGGCGGCGCGGTGGAAAATCCAGCGACGGTTCTGGCGCGGCTTATTGCCGGCCTGCACGACAAGAATCTGAAAGTCGCAATCGACGGCTTTTACGACGGCGTGCAGTCGATGGCATCCTGGGAACGGCGTGGCTGGCGCAAGTTGCCGATGAATGACGATGTGCTCCTGCGGATGACGGGCGTCGCGGCACTGCGCGGCGAGAAAAAATTCACGCCGCTCGAGCGCATCTGGGCACGGCCGACGGCGGAGGTGAACGGCATCGGCTCTGGCTACCAGGGTGAGGGGACCAAGACCGTTCTTCCCAGCCGCGCGATGGCCAAGCTGACGTTCCGCCTCGTGCCGGGGCAGGAACCGAAGCGCATCCAGGAAATCGCCGCGGCTTATTTCCGCGAGCATGCGCCGCCGTCGGTGAAACTGGAGATCGTGCCGGGGCATTGCGGCGATCCCTACCTCGTCGATCCGCATGCGGGCTTTGGCGTGGCCGCGCAAAAGGCACTCAAGCGCACGCTGCCGGGCAAGAAGGTCGCGCTGATCCGCGAAGGCGGCTCGATCCCGATTGTGGCCAATTTCAAGAGCATCCTCGGCGTCAACACACTGCTGCTCGGCTTCGCGCTGGCTGATTGCAACGCCCATAGCCCGAATGAGACGTTTCCCGTCGACCATCTCGACCTCGGCGCGCGGCTCAATCGCTTTCTGCTCGAGGAAATCGCGAAGAGCGGGAAGACCCAGGGGCAAGCAGCAGCGACTCCGGCATCCTGAACGCGCGCCTCAGTTCGTCGCTGTCGTCTGGACGTGCTCCGCCCTGAACCCGATGCCGATCAGGCGCGCGGGAATGCGGCGCAGAATGGGAAATCGCTTGAGCAGCTTGAAAAACAGCGGAATTTCAATGGGCGAGGGATCTTTGAGCACGCGCTTCACGACATGGTTTTGGATGAAAACCTGCATGCCCTGCGTCATCTTGGTCGGCCACTCGCGGCGTTTTTGCACCTTGGCCAGGTCGCCTTCGTTGAGCGTGCCTTTTTGCAGCGGTTCGGTGAGAAGATTCGACGCCGCCACCGCGTCCTGAATGGCGAGGTTGATGCCGACGCCGCCGATGGGCGACATGGCATGCGCCGAATCGCCGATGCAAAGCAGACCCGGCCGGTGCCATGTGCTGAGGCGGTCGACGGTCACGGTGAGGAGCTTGACCTTGTCCCAGTCGTCCAGTTCCTCCACGCGTTTACCCAGGAAAGGCGCAACCTTGAGCAGGTCCTGATGAAAGGACGGCAGGCCCCGCGCATGCACCGCGTCAATCGTCCCCTTCTTGATCAGGAACGCGCACTGCCAGTAGGTGGTGCGATTGATCATCACCAGGAAGCTCCCGGTGCTGATCCGGCCGAGCGTGTCGGGCGGATCGTCCTTGTGGCGTGAAACGCGGATCCACAGCACATCCATCGGGGATTCGGTCTCCGCGACCTGCAGCCCGGCGCTGCTGCGGATCGTGGACCGGCGGCCGTCCGCGCCCACGACGAGATCGGTGCGAAACTCAACCGGGCCGTCCTTCGATTTCGCCTGCACGCCGACGATGCGCCCGCCTTCCTCGATCAGGCCGGTCGCTTCCGTTTCCATGTGCAGGTGGAATGCCGGCAGTTTCCGCGCGTGCTCGGCCAGGAAATCGAGAAAATCCCACTGGGGCATCAGCGCCACGAACGGACACTTCACCGGCAGATGGGTGAAGTCGGCCATCACGACATCCTCGCCTTCGATGCAGGCGCCGACCTGGCGCACGACATTATGGTGCCGGGCGAGAAAGTCCTTGAGCAGGCCGAGCTCGAACATGAGCTCGCTGGTGGAGGGATGGACCGTGTCGCCGCGAAAATCGCGCAGGAAATCCTTGTGCTTCTCGAGCACCGCGACCTCGATCCCGGCGCGGGCGAGGAGAAAACCGAGCATCATGCCCGCCGGACCACCACCGACGACGCAGACTTTCATGCACCAATTTAATGGGGCATGAGCGAACCGCTACTTCTTTTCTTTATGGATCGTGCGGCGGCGCAGGTTCGGGTTGTACTTGACCCGCTCCAGGCGCTCCTGCTGCAGCTTCTTGTTCTTCGTGGTGAAGTAACGGGAGGGCGCCTTGCCTTCCTTGGCCGCTTCGGTGCATTCGAGAATAACTTGGTCGCGCATGGGAGTATTTGGTGAGCCGGTCAGGTTAACCGGCGCGGCGGAGCGGTCAAGCTTACAAATCGAAGGAGGCGCCGCTCTTCAGGGCGAAAGAAACGGCTCGTCCGGCTCGTCGGTCCGCTTGGCACCGGTCACCTCGATCTGCGGCGTCACCTGGCCCATGGTCGATGGAAAATGGGCCGCACCGGTGATATCGAGCCATTGCTGGTCCTTCCACGGGCCGCCCAACTGGCCGGTCATTTCCACCGAGGCCGGCGCGGCGTCGGCGGCGCAGCACCACATGATCCAGCGCATCAGCTTCGGCGTGTCGCCGCTGGCGAACAGGCCGATCACGTGCACCTGCCGGCCCTCGAATTTTTTGATCATGTCGGGCGAGTGGCTGATCGTAACGAGGTCGGTCACTTCCATCGGCGCGGGAACGTTCGGGTCGGTGTCCGCGACGTCCTTGACCTCTGACGTGACCTTGTCGTTATACGATGGCATGCCCGCCACGCCGGCCGGCCCGGACGAACGCAACCGCGCCGTCGTGTCCGACAACGCCGCCGGCGAAAGCACCGACGCGGCAATGACGGGAATCAGCAGGACCAGCCAGCGGCCCAGCTGCCGCCAGGGCGAGGGCACGCGCTCCGGGCTCGGGCGATAAAGCAGCAGATGCAGCGCGCTCAGCACCAGCAGCACAACCGCCGCGATGCCGACATAGCTGCGGAACATCGGGTTGAGCAGCCGGTTGATGTGGCCGACCAGCAGCGTGTGCAACATCACCGTGGACCATGCACTCATCACCACGGCGGGCGCGACGAAAACGAGCTGGCGTTGCAGGCGTTCGATCATAGCAGTTGGCGGAAGGAGAAGAGGAGAATCACAACCAAGGTAGCCCCGAGTGCGCGTATCCACAAGCCGTGCACGAGCGAGGGCCGGAACGCGCTTCGATAAAGCCAGTAGAGTTTCAGGTCGATGAGCGGCCCGGCAACGAGGAA
>Ga0302319_10019642_pt1 | contig 12267 bp, 7 predicted proteins | sample Bog_T0_2_FD_203319 | JGI IMG/M metagenome (GOLD analysis project Ga0302319, IMG submission 203319) | Peat permafrost microbial communities from Stordalen Mire near Abisko, Sweden - Bog_T0_2 | ecosystem: Environmental > Terrestrial > Soil > Wetlands > Peat | place: Sweden: Abisko, Stordalen Mire... | reverse complement strand
CAGCGCCTTGGTCGGGTCGAGTGGGTCGGGCTGCATGTAGAAGGCCTTCACCGCCGCCGGATAGCGATGCACCATCAGCGGCTTGTCGAACTGGCTACTGAGATACGTCTCGTCCGGCGAGCCGAAGTCGTCGCCGTAGGTGTGCGCGCTTTCGAGCAGGCCCTTGGCGTGCGCGTCGAGCAGCATCGCGTGCGCCTCGTCATAGCTCAGCCGCGGGAACGGTACGCGCTCGCCGTCGGCGCCCGGCGCAACCACCGCCTCCAGCTTCGCTACATCCTTGCCGATGACCTTCAGCTCTGCGCGGTGCAACTCCAGTACGCGTGTGATGATGTGCGACAGAAACGCCTCGGACATCGTCATCAGTCCGTCGAGGTCCATGTAGCAGACCTCCGGCTCAATCATCCAGAACTCGGTGAGGTGCCGCCGCGTCTTGCTCTTCTCCGCGCGGAAGGTCGGACCAAAGCTGTAGACCTTGCCCAGCGCCAGCGCTGTTGCCTCCATATACAGTTGTCCGCTCTGCGTCAGGTAGGCCTTGGCTTCGTCGAAGTAGTCCATCTCAAACAGCTCGCTGGTCCCCTCGCAGGCGTTCGGCGTCAGGATAGGCGGATCGGTGCGCACATACCCGTTCGTATCGAAATACTCCGCCGCCGCGCGCATGATGGTCGCCCGCACACGCAAGATCGCTGACTGCCGCGGCGTGCGCAGCCACAGGTGACGGTGCTCCATCAGGAAGTCGACGCCGGCTTCCTTTAGCTGGATGGGATACGGCGTCTCGTCAGGGATGCGCTGCGTGACCTCGACACTCTCCACATCCAGTTCAAAGCCGGAGGGCGCGCGCTCATCGGCCCGTACCTTGCCGGTGACGATCAGCGACGATTCCAGCGTAAGCGACTTCAACGTCTCAAAGACCTGCTCCGGCACCGCGGCCTTGGGCACGATGCCCTGGATGGTCCCCGTGCCGTCGCGAAAGATGGGGAACAGCAGCTTGCCCGACGCGCGTAGGTTATACAACCAGCCGCGCAGGGTAACGGTCTGGCCGACGTGCGCGCCGATCTCGGCGATGGTGGTGAGAGGAGCAGTTGTAAAAGTGGGGGCTGCGGGGGTGATTGTTTCAATCGACATGACTCTACAAGTTTACGCGCCGATGTGCTTAGCATTCGCTACTACGGTGTCATCCTGAGCGGAGGTTCTCGCAGTCTCATCTCGAGAACCTCAGTCGAAGGGCCCGGAAGGACCATGAAGTACCATAGGCGTCTCTGGCTTTCGGGCAAAAGGGCCTCGGGTATGGCGGTTGAAAAGGCTTGGAAAGCATAGGTGGAACGAATCCTCGTCGGGGTCCTTCGACTCCCCTTCGCAAGCTCAGGGTCGCTCAGGATGCCAGAGTGTAGAAAGAATCCTTCCTACAACTCCACGCGCTCCCACGCCGCCCTCACCCGTTCGGTCACTGCCGCTGCATCCTCGCCCAGCTCATACGCGATCTCCATCACACCGATCATCTCTGCCGGAAGCGTGGCAACATGCTGCGCAACGGCCGCCCAGTCGATGCTGCCTTCCCCCGGCCACAGGTGCTCATCGCGCACACCGCGGTTGTCATGCAGGTGCAGCTCGGCAACCCGGTCGGCCACCGGCGCAAAGGACGCGAACGCCAGCTCCAGTGCCGACCGCGCGGGCGCGTCCTTCGTCTCCGGCAGGCTCTGCCCCAGGTGTGCGTGGCCCACATCCAGGCAGAACCCCACGTTGGTAAAGTGACCGACCGTCACAATCTCCATCAGGTGCTCGGGTGTGGCAACCTCGTTGGTCAAATTCTCAAGCAGCAGTTTCACCCCCAGCGGGCTGGCAAACGCTTTCAGGTGCTCAATTGCAGTCAGCGAGTCATCCAGCGCGCGCGTGTCCCACGGTTCGTCCTTCAACCCCAAGTGGATCACGCAGCTGCTGAAGGGCACTAACTCGGCGGCCTCCAGCGCGCGCTTTACCTCATCCATGGTCTCAATGCGTGTGCCCTTGTTGCTGCTGATGAGGTTCAGCGTCGGCGCGGCATGTTTGGTCCACGGCACGTCATCCTCGAACAGCGGCATGTGCAGTGACGCGGCCACGGGGTTCGAGCGGAACCATCCGGCCAGCTCGCGCACGGCCTCGCGGTCGGTGTAGTCGAAGTGGTGACGAGCGGCAAAAACCTCCACGGCCGCGGCCCCACCCGCGGCCAGGGAATCCAGCAGGGTGGGTGTCAGCCTCTGCTGCAGAAAGATATGGGTTGAGATTCCGCGCTGCATCTATATCAACGTATCGCAATCCGGCTGCCGCGGTTGTAAATTGCGCGCGACTCCCTGGAACTACTGGATTTTGAACGAATCCATGAACGCGTCGCGATAGGTCGCCGTGTATCCGGGAGCGGTGACGATGATGAGTTGATACAGCCGCTTGTTTAGAAAGAAGTGGTGCACGTCATACAGCCAGCCGTCCTTGTCCTTGGTGGTAAAGGCTCGGCCGGGGATTCCGCCCAACGTAATGACTTGGTCGGTCAGCAGCGTCTTGTCCGCCGTGGCGCCGTCGCGGAACTTGATCAGCATGTCGGCGGGCGCGCCGTTGGCGTACGCAGGAGGGTAGTCGTTGTACATCAGCATGTAGCTGATGTTGTGGTTATCCGTCTCCACATACCACTCGTTCATCTGCGCCTTCACGCCGCCCTGCAAGGGAACGTCCTGGGTCTCATAAGCCGGCGTCCCGGGCATCATCACGGCGAAGTGACCATCGGGCCCCTTGAACTCCTTCATGGAGACCGCCGGAGCGGCGGCCTGTGCTGGTGTGGCCGCCGGCTTTGGCGCTGCCGTCTGCGCCGGAGCGAATCCAGCGGCGATCAACATGGGAATCCACAGGATGCGGAAAAACTTGTGCATGATGCGACCTCGGAGAGTGTTCTTACCCGGCCCGTTCGCAAAACTCAGGAAAGCTGGCAACAGCTTAGCTCCAAAACCGGCGCATGGTCATCCACATTTTTCAGCGATCCTGTCGCGCCCAGGGCGGATTGGGCACTGCTCCGCACAGGGCAATCGCCCTCTTGACACGCCCGATAGAATAGAAGCAGTCAGAAGATCGCACGGCCAAAGGCGTGGCACTTCCTGAGGATTTGTATATTGTCTACGTACAGTGTACAGGTAGGTCCACCGCTAAGTCCAATGTTCTGCCAACTTTGCGGGAAAAGAGGGGGAGGGGGGAGAGCCGCCCGTGGCGCTCGGCTAATACCCGGCGGCTTTGCCAAAGTGATGGCGCTGGTCGTCGCCCCCGGTCAGGATGCCGGTCTTGGGATCGAAGGCGATGATCTCGCTGTCGCCCCACACGCCGGGAGCCTTCTCGTCAAAGGTGCTCTGCTGCCGGGTCGTGTAGCCGACTGCTTTCATCGCCTCCACGGTCGCCGCCGGAAACGCTCCCTCAAACTGCAGGATGTCCGGCAGGTACTGGTGATGGAAGCGCGGCGCATCCGCCGCCGACTGGATGTCCAACCCATTGTCGATCACGCTGATCAGGTCATTGGCCACCGTGGTGATGATGGTCGAGCCGCCCGGTGAGCCCAGCACCAGACGCAGCTTACCCGGCTTGCCCTTCACCGGCGGCTCGCTGACAATGGTAGGCGTCATCGAACTCAATGGCCGCTTGCCCGGCGCGATGGCGTTGGCCGGACCCTGCACCAGCCCAAAGGCGTTGGGCACGCCCACCTTGGAGGTGAAGTCGTCCATCTCGTCGTTGAGCACAAAGCCAAGTCCATCCACCATCACGCCCGAGCCGAAGAAGAAGTTGAGCGTGTAGGTGCTGGAGACCGCATTGCCGTCCGCGTCCACCACGGAGAACTGCGTGGTCTCGTTCGACTCGTGACCCGCGACCGTGACCTTGGGTGGCTCCGGCATAAACCCGGCAGGCCGCACCAGCGTAGCCGAAGGCGAAGGCTTTACCGGCTCGATGCTCTTGCGCCACGCCGCGGCATAGGCGGGATTGGCCATCTGTGCCAGTGGCATGGTGGTGAAGTCCGGATCGCCCAGATAGTCGCCCCGGTCCATGTAGGCGCGCCGAAAGGCCTCGGTGATGATGTGTACCTGGGCCGGCGAACGGTCTGCACCGAGCTTGGGCAGGTCGTAGCCGCTGAGGATGTTGAGGATCTCGATGAGTACAATCCCGCCCGAGCTCGGCGGCGGCGAGGTCAGCACATCCAGCCCATGGTAGTGGCCCAGCAGCGGCGTGCGCTCCTTGCACTCGTAGCTGGCCAGGTCCAGTGCGGTGATTAGGCCGTCGTTGGCCTTCTCGAACGCGGCGATCTCGGCGGCCATCTTGCCCTTGTAGAAGTCCTGCGGATTCGCGGCGATACGCAGCAGCGTCCGCGCCAGCTCCGGCTGCAGAAAGCGCTCGCCGGGCTTGTAGAAGTCGCCGTCGCGCTGAAAGATGTGGTGCGCCAGCGGAAACTGCGTCAGCAGCGGCGAGTGCAGCAGGCGCGCCTCCTCCTCGCTCAGCACATAGCCCTCGCTGGCCAGCCGGATGGCCGGCTGCATCACTGCTTTCAACCCGAGCTTGCCATAGTGCTGCTCGGCGTAGGTCAGCCCCGCAACCGTGCCGGGAACGCCGCTGGCCTTCGACCCGACGGTGGACATCTTCGGAACGACGCTCCCTTTGGCATCGAGGTACATATTCGCGCTCGCGGCCGCCGGTGCCCTCTCGCGGTAGTCCAGAAAGCGCGGCTCACCATGCGCCAGTGCCTTGGACCCTGGGCGGATCAGCATAAAGCCTCCGCCGCCGATGTTGCCCGCCTCGGGATACACCACCGCCAGCGCAAAGCCGACCGCCACCGCAGCGTCCACGGCATTGCCGCCCTCTTTCAGTATCTCTACACCGGCGTCGGTGGCGTCGTGGTGGATGCTCACCACCATGGCGTGCTCGGCGCGCACTGGCGCAACCGCTGCAACTTGTGGTGTCTGCGCGGCCAGCGCTGTGGACGAGGCGAGAAACCAGAGCGGGAAGAGTGCGGGGCAGGGCGCGCGGCGTGTCATAGAAGCCTCATACAGAGATTACGCAGAAGCATACCTGTATCGGCGCGGTTCCGTGAAACTATGGGGACTTCTCAGTCGGCCGTGATTCCTTACCGCCTCCCATCGGGCAGCTTCAGCCCCAACTGCGGCGTCTCTGGATCCTTCCGCCCCAGCAAGACCTGCAAGCCGACGTAGGCAATCCAACTCGGTTGGCCGGTTGCTGCTGCTGCTTTCTGAAAGCTGCGCCCCCCCATCAGCAGCAGGTTTAAGGTCTTCGCTTTGTTTAGCGCTTGCCTGCCGCCGAGCCCGAGTGTCGTCTCGCGCGCCTTCACGCCGCTGGCGGCGAAGTTGCCCACGCCGCCGCCCGGCGGAAGGCGGTTCGCGTCCTGTAGGTCGTACAGCTCGATGTAAGCCTCTGTTCTGTCGCTGAACTCGTGGCCTACGATGAATCCACGGTTCCAACTCTGCGGTAAGTTGCGGTTGCCGAAGTTGTAACCCACGTCGGCGTTGTAGCGGATAGGCCCGATTCGTCCGCTTACCTCAATGGGCAGATAGAAGTTCGGCCCGGCGGCGACCAGGCCGCGCGGCACGGCGCGGGTAGGATTGTCGAGGTAAAGTTGTGGATAGGTGCCTAGTTCGAAGGTAGGTTCCTTTTCGCCTGTGGCCGCAGCCTCATCGTCCGCACCGGGGGAGTCTCCCGAAACCGCCGCCGGGGTGGCCTCTGCAGGATGGCTCAACAGCGCCATCAGTCCCGTCCCGAAGCCGCTGCGGATCGAGCCGCCGGGGCGATGCTCAAAGTAGCGCCACTTCACGCCGAGCAGACTCTCGCCGAGGCCGCCGATTACGACGCCTTCGGTGGCGGGAACACCGGGGCTCGCCGGTTGAGCTCGTGTCTCCTCGATGGCGATTGGGACCTCATACTTCAACTGGATGCGGTCGCCCAGCCCGTAGTTGATATCGAAGTCCGGTACCTGGTATGCGCCCGCTCCCGGGTTGCGGTCGCCGATGAAGCCAAAGTTGATCTCCCAGTGATGGTTGCCCGGAGTGTCGGGGTCGTCGGTGCGAAAGGGCGGTCCACCCTGGGCATGGGCAGCAAACGCTCCCAGGAGGCCGAAGAGGAGAACTGTAGACTGCGTGAGCCTGAGCCGAGTCAATAAGTTACGACCTCCCGCACCAGTGTCCCATAGGCCGCAATGACAACCAAGAAGCCAAATAAACTGCCCGTCTATACTTGAGTGACTTTCTGTCACTATTTCTGCAACTCTTATGATATATTTGCGTCTAAGGAAATGTGGACGGCGGTGAGCCTGTCCTCATACCAACATTGAATGATTAGAATGAAGGAGATACAGGCAATGACGATGACTCGATTTGTTCCGTTCCGCAGTGGGTTGAGCGATGTTGCGGTCCTGCAGAACCGCCTCAACTCGATCTTCAATGACTTTGCGCGGCCGCAGGGGGATCTCGACCAGGCCTCGGAGTCGCTGGCCACCGGCAACTTCGTACCCGCTGTCGATGTCTACGAGGACGCCCAGAAGGTGGTCCTCAAGCTGGAAGTTCCCGGCATTCGCCGCGAAGACCTTGACATCCGCGTCGAAGGCCGCATCCTAACGGTCAAAGGTGAGCGCAAGTTCGAGGCCGAGGAGAAGGAAGAGAACTTCCACCGCATCGAGCGCCGCTACGGTAGCTTTGTGCGCAGCTTCACGTTGCCGTCCACGGTCAATCCGGATGAGGTTGCTGCGGCCAGCGCCGATGGTGTGCTGAGCATCTCGCTGGCCAAAAAGCCCGAGGCCAAGCCCAAGCAGATTCAGGTGCAGGTCGGGGCGGACGCTCCGAAGCAGTTTGAAGCGAAGGCGTAATCCGCAAATATGTTCCTGCGCAAGGGACGGTTTGAAAGGGCGGGGCGTTAGCCCCGCCACTGAAAGCCCGCAAGCACTGGGGCTTTGGCCCCCGGAGGGAGCGACTGAGTTCAAGAACCAGTCAGGGCGAGCTCACGCGATGTGAGTTCGCCCTTTTCTTTCGGGCGGTGCAAGCGGCGTTGTGAAGCAAACGTATCGGTGGGAGTGAGGTTCGAAACATGGCAATCAAGTGGGACAAGTTCACCGTCAAATCGCAGGAGGCCTTGCAGGCCGCGCAGGGCGCTGCCGCGGAGAACGGCAACCCTGAGGTGCTGCCTATGCACCTGATGTCCGCGCTGCTGGAGGACCACGAGGGCGTCGTCCTGCCGGTGCTGGAGAAGGTAGGCATCCGGGCACAACAGCTACTGGGCAACGTCAACGCCGCCATCGCTAAACTGCCCAAGGTACATGGATCCGCCGCGCAGCCAAGCATGAGCAACGCCCTGAACAAGGTGCTGGACGGCGCTTTCAAGGAAGCCGAGACCTTCAAGGACGACTACGTCTCCACCGAACACCTCCTACTCTCGCTCGCCAGGCAGAAAAACGACCCTGTGCAGATAGCACTGGCCGCTGAAGGGGCCGACCACGCTTCCATCCTGAAAGCTCTCCAGGCAGTGCGCGGTTCGCAGCGCGTGACAGACCAGAACCCCGAGGGCAAGTTCCAGGCGCTGGAAAAGTACGCCAAGGACCTTACCGACCTCGCCCGCTGGGGAAAACTCGACCCCGTCATCGGCCGCGATGAGGAGATCCGCCGCGTCATCCAGGTGCTCAGCCGCCGAACCAAGAATAATCCCGTGCTCATCGGTGAACCCGGCGTCGGCAAGACGGCCATCGTCGAAGGCCTCGCCCGCCGCATCTTCCAGGGCGATGTGCCGGAGATCCTGCGCGACAAGCGCGTGGTCTCGCTCGATCTGGGCGCGATGCTCGCCGGGGCGAAGTTTCGCGGCGAGTTTGAAGAGCGCCTAAAGGCTGTGCTCAAGGAGATCGACGAAGCCAATGGGCAGATCATCCTCTTCATCGACGAACTGCACACCCTCGTGGGCGCAGGAGCCGCCGAGGGCGCCATTGACGCCAGCAACATGCTCAAGCCCGCACTCGCCCGCGGCGAGCTGCGGGCCATCGGCGCCACCACGCTCAACGAGTACCGCAAGTACATCGAGAAAGACGCCGCGCTGGAACGCCGCTTCCAGATCGTCTTCGTCGGCGAGCCCAATGTGGAGGATACCATCGCCATCCTGCGCGGACTACGCGAGCGCTATGAGACGCACCATAAGGTCCGCATCAAGGACTCGGCCATCGTTGCCGCCGCCGAACTGAGCCATCGCTACATCAGCGACCGCTTCCTACCCGACAAGGCAATCGACCTCGTCGATGAGGCCGCTGCCTCGCTCGCGATCCAGATCGGCAGTGTGCCGGTGGAGATTGACGACCTGGAGCGCCGGGCTACCTCTCTTGAAATTGAGGCCAATGCCCTCAAGCGCGAAAAGGATGCGAACTCCAAGGAGCGCCTGCATGCCGTCGAGCGCGAACTCGCTGAGTTGCAGGAGCGCGCCTCCGGCCTGCGCGCGCGCTGGCAGAAGGAGCGTGGGGCCATTGGCGAGATCGCTGCCTTGAAGGAACGACTCGAAGCTCTACGTTTTGAGGCTGAGCAGGCCACCCGCAAGGGCGACCTGCAGCGCGCCGCCGAGTTGCAGTACGGCGAGATCCCCAAGGCGCAGAGCGAACTCGCTGAACTTACTAACGAGCAGGACGGCCTGAACGAAATAGAGAAGGACCTCGAAGAAAGCGATCCCGGATTAGAGGAGGGTTTTAGCCCTCCGTCAGGCGCGCACCAACGTCGGGTCTCTAGCTCCGGACGAATGCTGAAAGAAGAGGTCGACGAAGAGGACATCGCCAAGATCGTCTCCAAATGGACCGGCATCCCTGTCGCGAAGATGCTCGAAGGCGAAGTGCAGAAGCTCACGCAGATGGAGACCCGCCTGCGCGAGCGCGTCGTCGGCCAGGATGAAGCTCTCACCGCAGTCGCCAACGCCATCCGCCGCAGCCGCGCGGGCCTCAGCGATCCCAAGCGACCCATCGGCAGCTTCATCTTCCTCGGTCCCACGGGAGTCGGCAAGACTGAGACTGCGCGCGCCCTCGCAGAGTTCCTCTTCGACGACGAGGCCGCGATGGTGCGCATCGACATGAGCGAGTACATGGAGCGCCACGCTGTCGCCCGCCTCATCGGCGCGCCTCCGGGCTACGTCGGCTTTGATGAAGGCGGCCAGCTCACAGAGGCCATCCGCCGCCGGCCGTATGCGGTGGTGCTCTTCGACGAGATCGAGAAGGCGCACCCCGATGTCTTCAACGTGCTGCTGCAGGTGCTCGACGACGGTCGCCTCACCGACTCCAAGGGACGCACCGTGGACTTCAAGAACACAGTGCTCATCATGACCTCGAACATCGGAGCGTCGCAGTTGGCGACCGCATGGGCTGAAGGCGAAGAGGGCTTTGACGACGCAAGGACCCGCGTCATGGAGGAGCTACGCAAGCACTTCCGCCCGGAGTTCCTCAACCGCGTGGACGATATCGTAGTCTTCCATCCGCTCGGCGAATCTCAACTCACGCACATCGTTGATCTGCGCCTCAGAGACCTGCAGAACATGCTCGCAGACCGCAAGATCACGTTGGAGCTCACCGACGCTGCACGTGAGACCATCTTCAAGGCAGGCTATGACCGAGCCTACGGGGCGCGCCCACTCAAGCGCGCCATCCAGCGGCTGGTCCAGGACCCGCTCGCGATGAAGATCGTCGACGGCAGCGTGCTCCACGGCGACCGTGTGCAGATCGATGCCAAAGGCGGCGCTCTGCAGTTCCTTGTGGCAGACCGTGTAACCTAAACCGCGCTCTCTGGAAACGTACGGTGTAGTCCCCGGCGCATCGCCTTCTTCAGGCGGTCAAACGGCTGCGAGAGCATAATGCATGCGCACACCACCGCGCAACACCAAAGATAGCGGTGGGAATCCGCCGCCGGGACCACGCACGCAACCAGCATCAGCAAGGGAACGTGCAGCAGGTACAGTGAAAACGTCCCCTCCGCAATCCAGCGCAGCGTCGCGGCGAACGCGCGCGGCACGTGAGGCAGAAAGCGGTCGAGCGTCAGCAGCGTCCACAGCATCACCGCGAAGACGATGACCGCCGCAGCATAGTAGCTCAGACTAAAGCGCGAGAGCCATGGCAGCACGCCGTTGCTGTCCCCGAAACTGCGTTGCAGGGGAGCCGGCACGACCCTCCCCAGCCACGCGGTGCGCTCGGGAGCCTCGGTCACATTCAATAGCCATACAATCCAGTGTCGAAATGCGAACCCCCCACCTAGCACGACGGCCAGCAATCCCGACGCCAGCGCCACGGCATAGGGCTTCGCATCCAGCCCGATGTAGACATCGTAGAGCAGACAGCCCAGCAGCCATGTCGGGAACAGCAGCACGATCGAAGGACCCGCCAGCAGCATCACCAGCACAATCGTCACCCGCACCCAACCCCGCCTCGCTCCGAAGAACAAGAGCGCGAACAGCAGATAGTAGATGCATTCGAAGCTGAGCGACCAGAACGGTGAGTTCGACAGCGGGTTGGTCTCATACCCCCAGCACTGCGCTGTGAACGTGAGGTTGGTCAGAAGCTGCAGTGGAACCTGCGACCTCCGGAACGGCTCTGCGAGCACGAGGTACAGTGCTGGATTCACCGCGCGACTCACGCCCTCAAGCAGCAGCGTCAGCAACAGCGCGGGGGCCGTCACGGAATAAATCCTCGACGCGCGGTCGATCAGGAAATCCTGCATCGTCGTGACCCGCGTCTGGAGAATCATGCGGATCACAAACCCCGACAACACGAAGAAGACACACACCGCGACGTGCAGCAGATGCGCAATGAAGTCGCCGCTATGGATGGAGATTCCCCGCGCCCCAAGCCACACATCCATTTGGTCAAGGTCGGCCTTCGCGGAAAAGTAGCGCCCGACGTGGCCGGCGAATACCACCATCGCTGTGCCAAACCGCACGCAGTCGAGAAAGACCGATCCGCTCTGCGAGAGGGTGCGCGGTTTCATGGCGTTGCGCCGATTATATCCAGCGCGAGGCTTCCCGACGCCGTTCTCTGCGCTCACGCCCCCGACTCTCCGCCAGGACGCCCACTGCGATAAGCTCAAGACTTGCGCGTATTCACTAGAGGCACCAGGTTCAGCATGGAAAAGCGAGCCATCATCATCGGAGCGGGACCCGCGGGCCTCACAGCCGCATTGGAGTTCCTCCGCCACACCGGTGTTCAACCCATTGTGCTGGAGTCCTCGCAGGATATCGGCGGCATCTCGCGCACCATCCGCTACAAGGGCAACCGCATGGACATCGGCGGCCACCGCTTCTTTTCCAAGTCTGACCGCGTGATGCAGTGGTGGATGGACCTGATGCCACCCGAGAACGCGGACGCTTCCATCAGCTACCAGGGCAAGCAGCGCATCATTGCAGTGCCGGCGCACCTGCCCCAGGAGCCGCCTCTGCGCGGCCTCGGGCCACTCTCGCATGAAGATCCGGGTGCCCCAGGTCTCGATTCTGAGACCTGGGATGACACCGCCATTGCAGCGTCAGTCGTCGCACCTTCACCTGATAACCCCGATCTTGTCATGCTGGTCCGCCCACGCAAGAGCCGCATCTACTATCTGCGAAAATTTTTCGACTATCCCATCAAGCTCAGCCGCGCCACCATCGCCAACCTCGGCGCGGTGCGCATGGTAAAGATAGGTATTAGCTACATTGCTTCGCGCCTGCGCCCCATCCGCGAAGAGAAGTCCCTTGAAGACTTCCTCATCAACCGCTTCGGGCGCGAACTCTATCTCACCTTCTTCAAGAGCTACACGGAGAAGGTCTGGGGCACGCCCTGTGACCAAATCTCCGCCGAGTGGGGAGCGCAGCGCATCAAGGGCCTCTCGCTCACCACCGCTCTCAAACACTTTCTCAAGAAGACCTTCACTCCGTCGCCGAAGACCGCCGCCGGCGACAGCACCCGTAGCGATATCGCGCAAAAATCCACAGACACCTCGCTCATTGAGCGCTTCCTCTATCCCAAGTTCGGCCCCGGGCAGCTCTGGGAGCACGTCGCCGAAAAGATCATGGCTCTCGGCGGAGAGATTCACATGGGCTGCCACGTCGATGCCATCGAGACCGACCCCTCGGCCCCAACGCGCGTTCTGGCCGTCACCGCCGTCAACGCCGCAGGCCAGCGAACCCGCTTCGCCGGCGACTACTTTCTCTCCACCATGCCGATGCGCGACCTCACCCGCGCTCTCGCCGCGGGCGGAGCCAGCGTGCCCGCCAACGTCCGCGAGGTCG
>Ga0302319_10019640_pt1 | contig 12268 bp, 10 predicted proteins | sample Bog_T0_2_FD_203319 | JGI IMG/M metagenome (GOLD analysis project Ga0302319, IMG submission 203319) | Peat permafrost microbial communities from Stordalen Mire near Abisko, Sweden - Bog_T0_2 | ecosystem: Environmental > Terrestrial > Soil > Wetlands > Peat | place: Sweden: Abisko, Stordalen Mire... | reverse complement strand
CACGATAAATATTTGATTTAATTGGCGTCCCGTACGAGATTCGAACTCGTGTTACCGCCGTGAAAGGGCGGTGTCCTGGGCCTCTAGACGAACGGGACAGGCCGAACCGATGGCGGCAGCCATCGGGCCGGGGGTGGGTAGCGGACCCTCCTGTCCCGGTCAAGCGTCGTGATCCGAATGCTGCGCGGCACGCGGCTCAGGCCAGCGCCGCGTCCGAAACGATAAAGCAGGGACTGACGGAACCGTTCCATTCCTCAGCCCGAAGATGCCCGGCCAGGTGCAGCGGCACGCCGCCGGCCCGCGCCAGCAGCGCATCCGACACGGCCCCCTCGCGTGCTCTGAACATCATTGCTTTCAGGCGCGGTCCGCCCGCCTCACCCTCCACGAACAGGCGAATCGATGCTGCCTCGCGTCCCACCCGGTCGGCCCGAACCACCCGAACGCGATGCAGCACCAGGGTGGGTTCCTCATTCCCGGCACCAAACGGGGCGAGGCGTTCCAGGTGGCGCGCCACCTCGGTGGTAGCGCCGGACACCGCCAGAGTGCCCTCAATGATCAGATCGGCGGCACTGGGCATGGCAGACGCCGCCGACAGCCGCTCATCCAGGAACGCATGCAACCCCTCCACCCGGTCGGCGAGCACCGAGAAGCCCGCTGCCATCGCATGACCGCCGCCGGTGACCAGCAGGCCGGCCTGGCGCGCCGCGATCACCGCCGCCCCCAGATCGACGCCCGGCACCGAACGGCCCGAACCTTTGCCCAGGCCGTCGGCAAATCCGGCGACACAGGCGGGGCGGTTGAAGCGCTCCTTGATGCGGCCGGCAACGATGCCGACGACGCCGGGATGCCACCCTTCGCCGGTCACCAGGACCGCTGCGCGCCCCATCGCCACCTGGGCCTCCGCGGCGAGCATTGCGGCGTCCATGATCCCGGCCTCGACGTCCTGGCGGGTCCGGTTGATCGCCTCCAACGTTTCGGCCAGCGCCAGTGCTTCGATCCGGTCTTCGCTCAGCAGCAACCGCAGGCCCAGATCGGCCTCGCTGATTCGCCCGCCGGCATTGATCCGCGGGCCCAGCGCATAGCCGCAGGTGGCGGCGTTCAGCCGGTCGCGGGCCTGGGTCACATCCAGCAGTGCGGCGATGCCGGGGCGCGAGCGCCGCGCCATGATTTTCAGTCCCTGGCAGACGAACGCCCGGTTCACCCCGGTCAGCGGCATCACGTCGCAGACCGTCGCCAGGGCCACGAGGTCGAGCAACCCCATCAGGTCGGGTTCGGCGCGGCGGGCGAAATAGCCCAGCCGCCGCAGCGCCCGCACCGTCGCGATCGCGGTCAGGAACGACACCCCAGCGGCACACAGCATCCCCAGGCCGGAGGTGCAGTCCAGCCGGTTCGGGTTCACCGTCGCCAGAATGGCGGGCGGCCGCCCCTCGGCCTTGTGATGATCCAGCACGATCACCTCCGCTCGGCCGGCGACGGAGGAAAGGGCCACCGCTGCGGCGGTACCGCAATCGACGCAGACGATCAGGCTGGCGCCGCGGCCAACCAGCGATTCCAGAGCGGGCGCGTTCGGGCCATAGCCTTCCTTGATGCGGTCCGGCACGTGATGATGCACCGGACAGCCAAGCGCCCGCAGCAAGCCGACCATCAGCGCCGCGCTGCAGGCGCCATCCACGTCGTAATCGCCATAGACCGCCACGGTTTCGCCGCGCTGCACCGCATCGGCGAGGCGGTCGGCGGCGATATCCATGTCGGCCAAAGTGGAGGGATCCGGCAGCAGCGCGCGCAGTGTCGGCTCCAGGAAGTCGGCTGCGGCGTCAATGCCGATGCCGCGCGCGGCGAGCAGCCGGCCGACGATCTCCGGCACCCCGAAGCGTTGCGTGATACCGGCGGCCACGCGATCCTCACCGGTGCGCCACAGCCAGCGCCGCCCCGAAAGGCTGCTGGTGACGCCCAGTACCGTCTCGTTCAGCAAAATCTGTCTCCGCCAGCCGTTCAGGTCGGCGTCCAGGTCTTCTGCACGAAATTGTGGTGCGCCTCGATGAACCGCACGGTGCCGGAGTGGCTGCGCATCACGATCGAATGGGTGACCGCGCCCCCCAGGGTGCGCCTGACGCCGCGCAGCATGGCGCCCGAGGTGACGCCGGTGGCCGCGAACATGACATCGCCCTTCGCCATCTCCTCACAGGTGAAACAGCGCTTCGGGTCGGGATGGCCCATCGCCCGCACGCGCTCAATCTGCTCATCCGTCTCATAATTCAGGCGGCCCTGCATCTGGCCACCGACGCAGCGCAATGCGGCGGCGGCCAGGACGCCTTCGGGCGCGCCGCCGGTTCCCATATAGATGTCGATTTCCGTATCCGGCATGGCCGTGGCGATCACGCCGGCCACGTCGCCGTCAGTGATCAGCATGACCCGGGCGCCGGCCTCCCGGCACTTGGCGATCAGTTCCTGATGGCGGTCGCGATCGAGCATGCAGGCCATCAGATCGGAGACGTCGCACCGCTTCGCCCGCGCCAGGCTGCGCAGATTCTTCACCACCGAGTCGTCAAGGTTGACCACGCCCAGCGGCAGGCCGCCGCCGATGGCGATCTTGTCCATGTAGATATCGGGCGCGTGCAGGAAGTTGCCGTGTTCGGCGAGCGCGATCGTCGCCAGCGCGTTGGGACCAGCCTTCGCGCACAATGTGGTGCCCTCCAGCGGATCGACCGCGATGTCCATCCGCGGGCCGCCGGCACCGACCTTTTCGCCGATATACAGCATCGGCGCTTCGTCCATCTCGCCCTCGCCGATCACGACGGTGCCGTCGATCGCCACGGCGTCGAATGCTTTGCGCATCGCCTCGACCGCGGCGCCATCGGCCTCGTTCTTCTTGCCATGGCCGATCCAGCTCGACGCCGCGATCGCTGCGGCTTCGGTGACGCGGACCAGTTCCAGCGCCAGGTTGCGGTCGGTCTGGATGCCGGGTTGCGGCGTGTTCCTGTCTGACATCGGCTTTCCTCCTTTGGGGACGCGATTCGGAGCTGCGTCGGGTCGAATCTGTGTCGGCTTTAGCACGCACAGCGGCAACACCGATTGTCCGGCATCAATGACGGCGCAACCGGCCGATCGACACAATCATCCATTGCCCTGCGTGGCACAACGGCAGGCGGTCGCATCGCACCGATGCACGGAAGCCGCCCTATCGCGCCGATGCTCGGAACCCGCACCCTTGTTTAAGGCTTTGTTAACCGGGCGCGGACAAAAATCCATCCCTAACGCCCTAACAGGCTTGATGGATACCCAGGCTGACCAGATGCAAAGCAGACCGACGGTTCCGCGAGGCGGCGACCCCAGACCGGCCCGACGCCGCAGCGACCTGCGCACCCGCGTAGCCGGTACATCGTCATTGTGCTGACCGGCGTGATCGGCACGCTGGCATCGTTCGGCATGTTTCTGGCGATCGGCAACTGGCAGGATCATCTGGCGGAAGTCCGCTTCGTCGGCGTCGCCCGCGACCACCTGCAAACGCTCAATGCGGGGCTGAAAGACGCCACCGACCTGCTCTACTCGATGCGCGCCTACTTCGAATCGCTCGAACATCCGGCCACACAGTCCGAATATCAGGCGTTTTCTCATAGCCTGCGCAACCGGGTCGCGGGATTGCGCGACACCGGCTGGGCGCCGCGCATGAGGCCGAGTGTGTCGTTGACGGCTTTGAAGCGGTCAAGATCAAGGGAGAGGATGGCGATTTCCTGGCCGCCCAGTGCATCACGCAGGTCGACCGCAAGATGTTCGCGGAACGCAATACGGTTCGGCAGGCCGGTCAACGCATCGTGCCGTGCGAGATGATCCAGTTTCGCGCCATTGCGGCGCAACTCCCTTCGACCGCATCAAGATCGATCATTCATTCATCGCCGGGATGACCGAATCACCGGAGAGCGCGGTTATCGTGCGAACCATCCTGTAGCTTGCCGACACCATGAACATCGCCACGACAGCGGAGGGCGTCGAGACCGCGGAGCAACTCGCCGTGCTCGCCGCCGGCGGCTGCCGCGAAGCAATGGGGTCTCTATTAAGCCCCGCCCGGCCATTGGCCGAGGTGCCCGGGATGCTGTCGGGCTGGCCGGCGATGCGGCAGGGTTTCACCCGCGACGGCACCCAAGGTGTCTTCGACGAGGATCGTCAGAGCTCGCTGGTCTGAGAAGCGGCGCGATCGATCAGGACGATTCAGGCGTCGCCGAGGCAGATGCCCAGGCCGCGGGCGGTCCGGACCAGGGTTTCGTCCGACACCAGGCGTTGCGCGGGATCGTATGCGGCGGTCAGCGGCACGTCCACGACGCGGCGATTCTGCCAGGCCACCATACGGTCGAACCGGCCCTCGGCGACGAGATCAACGGCCCGCACACCGAAGGCCGAGGCAACGAGCCGGTCGTCCCAGGTTGGCTGGCCGCCGCGCTGCACATGGCCGAGCACGGTCACGCGGGTTTCTGCGCCGGTCATGCGCGCCAGCGTGTCACCGATGATATGGCCGACGCCGCCATAGGTGGCGCTGCCGAGGGCATGCTGATGCTGGACGCGGCGTCCGGTGTGGTCACGCACGGCCTCGGCGACCACGACGATGGCGAAGTTGTGGCCACCATGGCGAAGCTTGCTGATATGGGCAGCGACAAGATCGATATTGTAGGGGATTTCCGGCACCAGGATGACGTCGGCGCCGCCGGCGATGCCCGCCGCGAGGGCGATCTGGCCGCTGTCGCGCCCCATGACTTCGAGGATCATGACGCGATCATGGCTGGCGGCGGTGGGCTGCAGGCGATCGATCGCCTCCGTCGCGACCATGACGGCGGTGTGGTAGCCGACCGCGCTTTCGGTCGCGCCGACATCGTTGTCGATGGTCTTGGGGATGCCGACGAATGGGATGCCGCCCTGCTGGGCGAGATGGCGCAGGATGGCCATGCTGCCATCGCCGCCAATGCCGATCAGGGCATCGAGACCGAGCAGGCGGACGCCTTCGATCACTTCTTCAGAGCGATCGAGCAGGCTGCCGTCCGGCATCGGATAGGCGAACGGATCGCCGCGGTTGGTGGTGCCGAGGATGGTTCCCGCCATGCGGGCCATTGCCGGGTTGGCGCCGTGCAGGTCAAGCACCTCGAAGTCGACGGGGCGGCGGAGCAAGCCGTGGGTGCCCTGGTGGATTCCGAGGACCCGCCAGCCATAACCGAGAACGGCGCGCGCCACGACGGCGCGGATTACGGCGTTGAGCCCGGCGCAATCGCCGCCGCTGGTCAACACACCAAGCGTTTTTTCTGAAATCACGGTCACCTGAACAAAACTGACTAATGGCTAATATCATGCCATCGGACGCTCTATTTCGCCACTGAAATCGCGCCGGGGTGATCGGATTCACCGGCCTGGTCAGGCATTTTTCACTGCGATTGTCGAACCAGCGCCGATGACGCCGCAACGGCGCCGGTGTCAGCAGGCGGCCGGGCGGGAGCGGCCGTCATCGGGTTATATTGGTCATGCCGCTTCACCCGGTCGTTGAGATTGCCATTCCTGGTCGCGTTGCGCCCCTTGGGAACGATATCGAGCCAGTGATCGGCCGTCCAGGGCAGCGCCTGGCGTCTGGCCGCGAGGCCGTCGCGTTAGCGGGTGCAGGCCTTTTCGTCCGCCTGCAGCGGGCAGCGTGCCTCCATCCATTGGCGTTCGGATACGCCTTCCTGGGTGGTCATAGCGTGCCCGCTTTATTGCAGGAAAGTGACGTTCCAGACGAGGAACACGGAGAAGGCTTTTCGACTCTGCGACGTTATGGTTGATCGGCTGGCCGGCGGTTATTCCGGGCGGCTGCCGGTGGTGACGGGCTGTTTTGCGAACGCGGGGCCGGGGGTGAGGTCGGGCAGGTCGGCGGCGGGCTCGTGCGTCAGGGCCTCGACGTCGTCGATCGGTGCCTCGGGGTCGGGTTCGTGGGTGCGGGCGCGGATCAGCCGGCGGGCCCAGTTGCGCAGGAACCCGCCTGCCCCGACCGGCATCAGGAACATCACGGCGATCAGAATCACGCCGTAGACGGCGCCCGGCGCGGCCTTGGAGATTTTGTCGGCGAAGTTTGGCACGAACTCGATGAAGGCGGCGCCGATCAGGGTGCCGCCGATGGACGACACGCCGCCGACGATCAGGCCGACGAACAGGAAGATCGAGACGGTGACATTGAAGCTGTCGGGGGCGACGAACTGGACGGCGATGGCGCCGAGGGAGCCGGCGAGGCCGGTGTACATGGCGCTGAGGGCGAAGGTGCGGGTTTTCACCATCGGCAGGTTGACGCCCATCGATTCGGCGGCCATCGCGTGGTCGCGGATCGCCATCATCGCCCGGCCCATGCGGCCGCGGACGATGTTCCAGGCGATGACATAGAGCACGACGGCGACCGCGACGGTGAAGCTGTAGAGCCACTGGTCGGGGGAGAGCTTCAGGCCGAAGGGTGCCTCGGGCTTGTCGATGACGAGGCCCTGGACGCCGCCGGTCCAGTCCTCGAACGCCTTGTATTTAAGGATTTGCGGCATGGCGACGGCCAGCGCGAACGTGGTCAGCGCGAGGTACAGCCCTTCCAGGCGCAAGGCCGGCAGGCCGATGAGGAAGCCGACCAGGGCGCAGACGACGGCGGAGATCGGCAGCGTGGCCCAGTATGGCACGTCCCACGACGACATCAGGATCGCGGTGGTGTAGGCGCCGATGGCATAGAACGCGCCATGGCCGAGGGAGATCTGGCCGTTGAAGCCGATCAGCAACGCCAGGCCGAGGATCGCGATCCCGTAGACTACCACCATGGTCAGTTGGAACAGATGGTAGTCGGTGAACAGGGTAACCGGGATGATCACCGCGAGCAGCACGAGGATGGCGGTGATCCAGGAGGAGGTGCGCATGATCGTTACACCCGGCTGTAAACGCGGCGGCCCATCAGGCCGGTCGGCTTGATTGTCAGCACCGCCACGATGATGACGAGTGCCAAGGAGAGTTTCAGTTCGGTGCCGACCAGGTAGGCGCCGCCGAGATTTTCGATGACGCCTACGGCGAAGCCGCCGAGGACGGCGCCGAGCGGGTTGTCGATGCCGCCGAGCAGGGCGCCGGCGAAGGCATACAACAGGATACCCGCCATCATATTGGGATCGAGGAACACGACGGGGGCGACCATGCAGCCGGCGATCGCGCCGATACCCGCCGCCAGCCCCCAGCCCAGCGCCAGCATCCAGCCGACCCGGACGCCGACGAGGCGGGAGGAGGTCGGGTTGAACGCCGCCGCGCGCATGGCCAGGCCGAGCTTGGTGTGGCGGAAGAACAGGTAGACGCTGATCAGGACGATCAAGGTGACCGCCGTTGAGCCGAGTTCATGGCCGGACAGGTAGCCGCCGAGCATCGGGTGGTCTGGGAACGGGGAGGGAAACTGCTTGATGGTGTAGTCGAAGAACCAGCCGCTGAGGCTGTTGATGATCAGCAGCAGGCCGATGAAGACGCCGACCGAGGCGAGGATCGGGGCATTGGCCAGGGGGCGCATCAGGATGCGCTCGATGGCGACGCCGACGACGAAGGAGAACACCACGGCGATCAGCAGCGCGACCCAGTAGGGGAAGCCGGCATTGATGCAGGCCAGGGCGATGTAGGTGGAGAAGGTCGCCATCTCGCCCTGCGCGAAGTTTACGTGGTGGGTGGCCTGGTAGATCATGACCAAAGCCAGTGCCACGCTGGCATAGATGCCGCCGGTGGCGATGCCCGACATGATCTGATGAATGACGCCCGCGAGCATCGTGACCCCCTAATAACCAAGGTACGAGCGGCGGATGCCCTCGTCCTGGCTGATTTCAGCCGATGATCCGGCCATCACGATGCGGCCGGTTTCCAATACGTAGGCGTCCTCGGCGAATTCCAGCGCGATGGCGGCGTTCTGCTCGACCAGCAGGATGCTGACGCCGGCATCCTGTTTGATGCGAGCGAGAATCCGGAAAATCTCCTGCACGATCAGCGGGGCGAGGCCGAAAGAGGGCTCGTCCAGCAGCAGCAGGCGGGGCCGCAGCAGCAGGGCGCGGACGATGGCGAGCATCTGCTGTTCGCCGCCGGAGAGGGTGCCGGCCTGCTGTCTGTAGCGTTCCTTGAGGCGGGGGAAGTAGCTGAACATATGCTCGAAGTCGTCGGTGGTTTCGCGCGCCGGCCTGGTGTAGGCGCCGAGGCGCATGTTCTCCTCGACAGTGAGTTCCATGAAGGTGCCGCGGCCTTCCGGGACATGCGCGACGCCGAGGCGGACGATGTCCTCGGTCGGCATGCCGTCGATACGCTTGTCGCCGAGGGTGATTTCACCCTGGGTGCGGACGAGGCCGCAGATCGCGCGCAGCGTGGTGGTTTTGCCGGCACCGTTGGCGCCGAGCAGGGCGGTGACGCCGCCCTGGCGGACGGCGAAGTCGATACCGTGGAGAACCCTGGTTTCGCCGTAGGCGGCGCGGAGGCCCCTGGCCTCGAGCAGGTTGGTCACGCGGGGGACCTGCTTATGACGGCAGGACGCGCTTCACGTGATGTTCCGATGCAGCCGCAGCCTCCCATGCGCCCCCGTTCCCTTCTTTGTTAGCATTTCTCAGGCGGTTCGGAAAGTGACGAAGCGGACCGGACGAGTCAACGGTGCAAATCGGACCAATCGGTTGCGCGGGGACGTTGCTGCGGTGCAGCAGGCGACGTGACCGCCGGGGTTGCGCTGATAGCGAAAGCTTGACCGGCGGGACGGTGGCGTCGCCTGCCGCGAAACCCATCGTAGGGGAGCCACGGATGACGGGGAACGGTCGGGATGCGGGTCGGGCGCGGCATTGTCCTGAGGGGTGTTATCCTGTTGGGGCCGATTGCGCTGATGGGATGCCAGGCGGCGGTGCTGGATCCGCGCGGGCTGGTGGGGATTGCCGACAAGACGATCCTGCTCGATTCGCTGGCGATCATGCTGGCGATCGTGCTTCCGACGATCGGCGCGACGTTCGGATTTGCCTGGTGGTTCAGAGCATCCAACACGCGGGCGACGCATCGGCCGGATTTCGTTTATTCGGGGCAGTTGGAGCTGATCATCTGGGCGATCCCGGTGATGGTGATCATCCTGCTGGGCGGGGTGGCGTGGATCGGCTCGCACGACCTGGATCCGGCGGCGCCGCTGCCGTCCGCGTCGAAGCCGCTGGCAATCCAGGGTGTTTCGCTGGACTGGAAGTGGCTGTTCATCTACCCGGACCAGCACATCGCCAGCGTGAACCAGTTGGTGGTGCCGGCGGGGGTGCCGCTGCACTTTTCGCTGACCTCGGGCAGCGTGATGAACGCGTTCTTCGTGCCGCAGCTTGGCAGCATGATCTACACGATGAACGGCATGACGTCGCGGCTGAACCTGCAAGCGGATGCACCGGGCACGTTCCAGGGTCTGTCCAGCCATTACAGCGGCGACGGATTTTCCGGGATGCATTTCGAGGTGCAAGCGGTGCCGGCGGACCAGTTTTCGGCCTGGATCGATGCGACAAGGCGAACCGGGCCGGCGTTGGATGCGGCGAGTTATGCGGCGCTGGCGCGGCAGAGCCTGGATACGCAGCCGTTCACCTACCGGTCGGCCGATCCCGGCCTGTATCAGCAGATCGTGACGCAGCAACTGCCGCCGGCGCCGGGGCCGCAGGGCGACAATATCGACGTATCCCCGCGGACGGAGCGCTGAGATGCTGGGCAAGCTTTCGCGGGACGCGATCCCGTTCGACCAGCCGATTCCGCTGGTGGCGGCGGGGCTGGTGGGTGTGGCAATCATCTTCGTGCTGATCTGGATCACGGTGAGGGGCTGGCTGCCCTATCTGTGGCGGGAGTGGATCACCAGCGTCGATCACAAGCATATCGGCATCATGTATACTTTGCTGGCGATGGTGATGCTGCTGCGCGGGTTCTCCGATGCGATCATGATGCGGTCGCAGCAGGCGCTGGCGTTCCGCTCCGACGGGTATCTGCCGCCGGAACATTACGATCAGATTTTTTCGGCGCACGGCACGCTGATGATCTTCTTCGTGGCGATGCCGTTCGTGATCGGGCTGATGAATTTCGCGGTGCCGCTGCAGCTTGGGGTGCGCGATGTGGCGTTTCCGACGCTGAACTCGGTGGGGTTCTGGCTGACCGCGACGGGGGCGCTGCTGGTGAATATTTCGCTGGTGGTGGGGGAGTTCGCGCGCACCGGGTGGCTGCCGTATCCGCCGCTTTCCGAGATTACTTACTCGCCGGGCGTGGGGGTGGATTATTACTTGTGGTCGCTGGAGATATCGGGGGTCGGGACGCTGATATCCGGGGTCAATATGGTGACGACCATTCTGAAGATGCACGCGCCTGGCATGACGTATATGCAGATGCCGATGTTCTGCTGGACGGCGCTGGCGTCGAATCTGCTGATCGTGGCGGCGTTTCCGATCCTGACGGCGACGCTGGCGATGCTGCTGCTGGACCGCTACCTGGGGTTTCATTTCTTTACCAACACGGGCGGCGGAAACGTGATGATGTTCATGAACCTGATCTGGGCGTGGGGGCATCCCGAGGTGTATATCCTGGTGCTGCCGGCGTTCGGGGTTTTTTCCGAGGTCATATCGACGTTTTCGGGAAAACCGCTGTTCGGCTACCGGTCGATGGTGATGGCAACGATGGCGATCTGCATCCTGGCGTTCATGGTCTGGCTGCATCATTTCTTCACCATGGGCGCGGGGGCGGACGTCAATGCGATTTTCGGGATCGCCACGATGATCATTGCGGTGCCGACGGGGGTGAAAGTGTTCAACTGGCTGTTCACCATGTATGGCGGGCGGATCGTTTATTCGACGCCGATGCTGTGGTCGATCGGCTTCATGGTGACGTTCGTGATCGGCGGCATGACGGGTGTGCTGCTGGCGGTGCCGCCGGCGGATTTCGTGCTGCACAACAGTCTTTTTCTGGTGGCGCACTTCCATAACGTGATCATCGGCGGGGTGCTGTTCGGTGGTTTCGCCGGATACAATTACTGGTTTCCGAAGGCGTTCGGCTTCAAGCTGCATGACGGACTGGGCAAGGCGTCGTTCTGGTGCTGGATCTTCGGTTTCTACCTGGCATTCATGCCGTTGTATGTGCTTGGACTGATGGGCATGACTCGGCGGATGCAGCATTACGATGTGGCGGCCTGGCGGCCGTGGCTGCTGATCGCGGCGTTTGGTGCGGTGGTGATTCTGGCCGGGATTGTGCTGCAGGTGGCGCAGCTTGCGGTGAGCATCCGGCAGCGGGAGGTGTTGCGCGACCTGACCGGCGATCCGTGGAACGGACGGTCGCTGGAGTGGTCCACGCCGTCGCCGCCGCCGGCGTTCAACTTCGCGGTGTTGCCTCAGGTCGATGGCGAAGAAGTTTACTGGGGCATCAAGCAGCGGGCGATCCAGCAGAACCGGCTGCGCGACGAACCGGCCTATACGGAGATCGAGATGCCGAAGAACAGTCCGACCGGGTTTGTCTGTGCGTTCTTTGCCTCCATTCTGGGATTCTGTTTGATCTGGCACATCTGGTGGCTGGCGGGGGCGGCGCTGCTGGGGGCGTTCGCGACGTTTGTGGTGTTCGCCTGGCGGGATGAGGATGAATATGTCATTCCGGCCGAGACGGTGGCCAGGATCGACCGGGCGAACCGGCGGGCGCGGACCGAGGCGCTGGCGCGGCTGCAGGTGCCGGCGCAATGAGCGGCGCGGAAGCGGCGGCGGGTGCCGGGCGGGGGGATCCGTACCGGCTGGGACTTCGGCGTGAGGCGCATGGGCAGCATGGGTTGTTGTCGAAGCGGATCATCGTCGGGTATGGGTTCTGGATCTTCCTGCTGAGCGACATCATCATGTTCTCGGCGTTTTTTGCTGCCTATGCGGTGCTGTCGGGCGATACGGCGGGTGGACCGAGCGGGAAGAATTTGTTCGATCTTGATAATGTGGCGATCGAGACGGGGTGTTTGCTGTTTTCGAGCTTTACCTGTGGGATTGCCAGTATTGGCGCTTCGACTGAGAAGAATTTGTGGTTCTATGGCGGGATGGCGGTGACGTTCCTGTTCGGGTTGGGGTTTCTCGGGCTGGAGGTGCATGAGTTTGTCGGGATGGTGGCGCAGGGGGACGGGCCTTCAAGGAGCGCGTTTCTATCGGCGTTTTTCACTCTGGTGGGCTGCCACGGGCTGCATGTGACGCTGGGGCTGCTGTGGCTGCTGACGATGATGGCGCAGGTGTTCGCGAAGGGGTACCGGCCGGATATCCTGCGGCGGGTGCTG
>Ga0302319_10019638_pt1 | contig 12268 bp, 9 predicted proteins | sample Bog_T0_2_FD_203319 | JGI IMG/M metagenome (GOLD analysis project Ga0302319, IMG submission 203319) | Peat permafrost microbial communities from Stordalen Mire near Abisko, Sweden - Bog_T0_2 | ecosystem: Environmental > Terrestrial > Soil > Wetlands > Peat | place: Sweden: Abisko, Stordalen Mire... | reverse complement strand
GAATTGACAAAACTGGCGCACCAGAACCCGCATCTGGCGCGGGCGCGCGCCGCGCTGGCCGGCCATGCCGGCGACATCATCGACGGCGCCGACATGATCCGGCTGGCGGAGCGCGAACTGATGACGCAGCTCGATGAGCAGGCGCGCCTCCTGGTCTCGTCGGCGGCGCAGCGGGTCTCGATCGTCACCGCGGTGAGCCCGCGCGCTTTGGTCGACGTGTTGTTCGTGTTCGCGGCATCGCTGCGGCTGATCCGGCAACTGGCGCGGCTCTACGGCGGACGGCCGGGCGCGCTCGGCATGATCGCCCTGCTGCGCCATGTCATCGCGCATGTCGCCATCACCGGCGGCATGGCGGCGAGCGACAGCCTGATCCAGCAGGTGCTCGGCCACGGCATCGCTGCAAAACTGTCGCAGCGGCTCGGCGAAGGCGTGCTCAACGGGCTGCTCACCGCGCGGCTCGGCCTCGCCGCCATCGACGTCACCCGCCCGCTGCCGTTCACCGCCCTGCCGCGTCCCGCGCTCGCCGATCTGGCGAAGGATCTGCTGCGCAAGCGCGAAAGCGAGGAGTGAAGGCCTCGTTCGGGGCAGTCCACGCGCAACGCCCGCCTCACGGTCACGGCCCGGCCGCAGCCCGTCGCGCTTAGGGATTCAACGGCAACAGCGCGCTTCGCAGCGTCGCGCTCGAAATGCCCAGCAATCCTGCAAAGGGACTATCCAACTCCAAAACGAGAAAAATCGCGCAGGAAAACGACAGCGCGCATACCAACAGCGAGGCCATGACGACCAGATTGGCTCGCGCAAACAGCGTGACGCTCAGGAAAATCGCGCTGAGCCAAAAAACCAGAATGACCAGGAACGGCGTCGGAATCGAGCCGCCGGTCTGTGCGAACAACTGCAACCGGGTCTGTGCGCCGTCCGTAAAGGCCTGAATGGCACGCGACTGCAGCGAACGTTGCGCATCATTGCCCGGCGACAACCGTTCCAGTTGATTTTCGAATGCGGCCGACTCGGCGGTCGATTCGAACCGAACGGGCTTGCCGGCCGAAGGCCCTCCCTCGTGCCAAATGCGGTCGGCCAACGGCGGAATGCTCTGCCGCAGCAGCTGTCGGACACCAGCCGCTTCCGGACCATACTGCGAAAGGAGATCGTCCAGCAGGATGATGGTCGCGGTCATTTGCCTGACCTGGTTGGTTTTCTGGTCGAACGTACCCTTCGCGGATGCGATCAACAGACCCAGCACGAGGGCCGTCAAGGTGCCGATCAGCCCCGCGGTCAGTTTTACAGCGTCCTTGGAGTCGGAATCCAGATGGTGTTCCGACAACAATGGTCGAACCGCCATGCCAACCAGGGCGCCGCCGAATATCAGCACGAATACCAGCAGCGATACCAACAGATCCTTCATGATCGGAATCCTCCGCCATGGCCGGCGAATTGCAGTTCCACACCTGATCGCGCCCCTGAGCCGAAGGCCCCTTCATGTCCATCACTTGTGAATCATCGTCGATTGCGGCGGCGGCGCAGCCGCGGCGGGCGAGATCTGGAATGTGACCCAGGCATTCCAGCCCTCCGGCCGGTTTTCCGCGGCGAATTCCCAATAGCCTTTCAGATTCAGATACCCCTGCATGGTGCCTACCGGAAAGATGAAACCAATTTGCGGGCCAACGCCGAGAACGCGTGACTTGAAGTCGCCGAGAATCGGAGCCTGGCCGCTGTCGGCGGTAAGCTGCTGGTAGACATACCCGACCAGGCCGATGTGAACCTGCTGCGAAATGAATTGCGAGGCGCCCCAGTCGAGGTGCCAGTCGACGCCACTTTGATAGTTGGTAACTGGATTGGTGAAGTTGTAGGTCAAGCCGGTGACCGCCGAGAACTCGTGTCCGGTCGCCGGATTGAAATAGGTGTAACCGGCGCCGCCGTCGATGGCCCCGTGCCCCAGGCCGAGATTGGCCAGGCTCATCGAACTGTAGGCGCCGACGGGAATATCCCCGGTGACATAGGTCATGAAATTGTTCACCCCGAAATTCCATTTCAGGGATGCCCGGGGGTAGAGATCGCCAAAGCCCGTCACGGAGTCGCCTATGCTGTCGGTGCGCAGCAGGCTGAAGGGCGGCAGCGAAGCCATCAGCGTTCCATTGACGGAGGCGCTGGTGCTTCCGACGATAGCAGCCATTTGCACGGCCAGCTGACCGCCAAGAACCGGGGTAGCGAACGTATAGCTGGGAACGAGCAACGCGAGATCGGCGTTGGCCTTCAGGCTGGCGTTCAGGGTGACATTCAGATTGGGGTTGAAGTTGCCGATCTGCAGTTCGCGCGACCGGGCGACGTCCGCTCCGGCGCCGACGGAGGTATGATAATAGACCGCCGCAAGCGCCCATCCGGGCTGTCCAGGCGCGGCCGCGAGGCTGCCGAAGATGCCGGGAAGCCAGAAGCTGGTGCCGCTTTCGTCGGCCCGCGATACCGACGCCGTGGCCGAGAGAAGGCCCGCGCAGATCAAGGCGGAGGCTGCGCAAGTTCGAAGTGCTGCCGATACATCTCGTTTGCCGGGCTCAATCGTGTTCATTGTAACGACCCCCCAAATTGTAAACCGATCTATGTCATCGTCTTCGACCTGGCGTAGGCTGGTAATGATGGGCGTGAGCGCAGGCGTACTGAAGCCGTTGCTCCGTTGCAGTTATTGGGCTGACAGGCTTGGCCCTCCCTGAATTTTCGTAATCGCCGGCGGGTTCCATTTGCCGGTGAGTGCTTCGGATTTCGGGCCGTAGAGACGCATGGTCAGATTGAATGCCCCCTTCGGCGCGGGCAGCCAGTTGGCCTCCTTGTCCTTGCCGGGACTTTCGTTCTGGAAGTAAAGATCGAGCGACCCGTCCGCGTTGATCTTGAAGGGAAAATAACTGCTGAGCGCGAAACGATTGAGCGCGTTCGCTACCTGAAAGCCGTCACTATCGTAGAGCGTGATAGACCAGAAGGCGTTCACAGGCGGCGCGGCGCCCTTGTCGAAGTGGATCGTGTATTTGTTCGCGCCGTCGAGCGTCTTGCCGGTGTCATCAAACAGGTTCAGCGGATAGATGGCGTCCTCGGGCAGATTGGCACCGAGGCCGACCTGCGTGACGATGGCGCGCTTCAGGTAGTAATTGCCATAGACGCCCATGGTGTCGGTGTTCATCGACCATCCGTTCACGACCCGGGCCAGCGTGGAGATCTTCCACTGCATGAGTTGCTGTGCGGCCTCGGGGGCGCTTTCCAGCGCCTTCTTCACCGCCGGGTCAAGTTTGTCGAAGTCGAAGCTCTTGCCGGGTTCGATCCCGATCTCCTTCATCTGCGCAATGATCGGCCCGTCCGTGATGTGGGGCGGATGCAATTTGAGCAGTTCGGCCGCATAGGCGAAATATTTGGCCGCCGGCATGGTGTCGACCTGAATTTTCGGCGGCGTCTTCATGTCGACGCTCGGGTCGATATTCACAATCACCGGCTCCGGCGCCTTGCCCAAACGCGAAAGCGGCGTGACCTCGTAGCCCGCCTGGATTTTATGCACCGCGTCGTAATCGGCCGGGCCGTCCGTCTTGGTGCGGCCGATGATCCAGACATAGGGAGTCGGCGCATTGATCCGCGTAGTGCCGTCAGGAACTGTTCCACTCCAGCCGGGTGCCGTGACGAGGAAATGAGCCGCCCTAGTGCCTGTCGTCCGCCAGCCCGGTGAAGCGAACACATCGCTCCACATGTCGAGCATCGGCATGAGGTAGAAACGCCCTTCCGTATCCGGCACGGAGACGATTTGCGGCTCCTTGGTGAGATCCAGCCACGCAATCGAATAGAGCGTATCGAAGTTGATCCGCACGACCACTTTCAGATCGGCAGGCGGAAACGCCGGGACGTTGACGAACATATTCATCGGGCCTTTGCCAAACTCCTTCCCGGCCTCGATGTTCGTGGATTGCTTCCGCGTGATATCGACCGAGATCAGCGGATAGAAATAGAGATAGGCATCGACGCCAATCGCGTGCGCGGCCTCCTCGGTGATCGGCGGCGCGGTCTGAGCCGTGGCTGCCGCCGTAAACGCGGGGCCGGCGAAAAGAAGCAACGCGAACGCCATCGCTTTTCTATTCATCTCGCTCTCCTTCCATGTTCGCTCCACGGCTCATCGCAGTTGCGGCACGCCTGGTGCGCCGCCGGATGCTCAGTACACCCTGCGGTGAACGACAACGCCGCGCCGCGGCGCCACCACGACGGCACGCCGGACGACAGGGTGCGCAACGACCACCGCCGCGCCGCCGGCTGTGACGCAGCCGGCGCGAACGACGCCGCGGGCGCAGACGATGGCGCCCGCCTCCATCGTGCTCATAGTGATCAAGCTTGCTGCCAGCAACAAAGAGATCATCAAATGCTTCATGACCGTTCTCCCTGGATTGAACCCGTTTCCGGCAGTCGCCATTCCGCATCGCTCAGGCCGCAGAGACGATTGCCGGTCTCTTCGCAAGCATCGTTCGTCGATCGTGAATCAAGCTCTCGAGCCGGTGGGCTGCGACGTTCAATGTCGTGTCGTCGACCGCGCTCTCATCGCCCGCAGCGGATCTGGCGCGCTGCGCGCTGAGAATGCCGTCGATTTCCTCTTCGATATCGGACAGCTCGGCTTCGGTGCCGGCCTTGCGAATCCGGCGACCCAGCGCATAGAGCGAATCCAGCGGGCCTGCGCCTGCAGCGTTCCCCAGCCTGAGGAATTTCCATGCCGCGGCAAGCGCGGTGGCGAAACCACCGAGCACCATTGGCGTCAGATAGATCCAGTTGCCGTATTCATCCATGAAGCTCTGCTGGGTGCCGTTGTACACGGCCGCCGCTCCGGGGTGCAGCGGCAGGTAGGCATCCTGATCGGTGCTGGGAGACGTGATCTGCGCGAATATCGGCTGTTCCCGCATGAGGTCCCGGCGCACGCTCATGATCGTCTGCGTAAGCGTGGTGACCAGATCGGAGCCGAGCTTTTTTTGCGCGACGAGATATAGGGACGCCCTCAGGGTCGTCAGGTCATCTTCCGGCACCGGCGGAGAACCTCGCAACGTACCCTTGGGCACGTCGAAACTTTCATAGGCGCGCTCGGCTTCCGCAATTGCGCCGGCGGACTCGATCGGCACCAATACCGGCAACGATTTTGGACCCTGCTGGAACAATCCCCGCAGCAGCGACAGATATTTTTCAGCCAGGGGAATCACGACGAGCAGCGCGACAACCTCCTTGGATTGAATGGCCTGCCGCACATCCGGTAAAACGATATCCTTGAATACTTTTCCGCGATCGAGCCCATAGGCCTTGCTCAGGACATCGACGATTTTGCTGTTGGCGTCACCGCCGATCACGCCGACGCGGCGGCCCTTCAATTTGTCGACGCCGTCGATGGCCGAACCTGGCGGCGCCACGATCAGCACGACCACATGGCTCATAACGACGACGGCGCGCGCCTGGGAGAGATCGCCGACATCGCCGCGAACCACCGCGAGGTCCACCTTGCCTGCCGCAAACGCATTGGCGGCTTCGAGCGCGGTGCCGCTGTCGATCACCTTGAGCCGTACCGGCGCGTTTGTTGTAACGAGCTGGTTTGCAATAGCCGACATGGCCCTGGCGGCCTCGCCGTCGATCGAGCCCACCGCCACGCTCAGCGTTGCGGGGCGCGTATAGTACCGGTAGGCAAGCATGCTTGCGCCTGACGCGAGCGCGACAACACCAACCAACAGGACAAAACGAAGCCAGAGCGGCAATTTCAGCGAAACCATGCGCGCTACTCCTGTCGCCCGCTGATCGCCAAGAATACGGTGGTTGCCAGTCGCAATCGCGACCGGCAACCACCGCTCAAGACAAAATGTCGCTCATTTGCCGCCGCCGCTGGCTCCATGCGCGATCATCGACACCGCCTTCTGGACCGTCAGTGACCCGGACACCTGGCTTGGTGGATATTCCCTGAAGGTTTCGAGGAATCTCCCGACGATCGCGACGGCAGGCACCATGGTCCAGAGCTTCTCGCCCCACCATTTCCCATAATTCATGGACAGGTCCTGATAACGTTCCCAGGGGTCCTGCCGCAGGTTTGTCACGAGGGGAACGTTGGTGGATTCTTCCGAGCCGGTAAACAGATTGCCCTTGACGGTCTTGAAGCTGATTTTCCATTCGCCGTATCGCAGGGCGTTGAGGTCGCCACCGTCCGTGAAGTAGAAGAACTCCTTCCGCGGTCCCTCGGCGACGTCGCCCTTGAGGAACGGCATGAAGTTGTAACCGTCGAGGTGCGTCCTGAAGGTCTTGTCGCCGACCGTCAGGCCTTTCAACAGCTTCTCGGTGATATCGGGATCGCCCGCGGCGGCCAGGAAGGTCGGCAGGAAGTCTTCGCCCGCGGCGATATCATTGACGATACGGCCGGGCTTGATGGTACCGGGCCACTTGATGACCATGGGCACGCGGAAGCCGCCCTCGAAGGTCGTGCCCTTTTCGCCGCGGAACGGGGAGTTGCCGCCGTCTGGCCAGGAAAAGGTTTCAGCGCCGTTGTCGCTGGTGAAAACGACGATGGTGTTGTCGGCGATGCCGAGGTCATCGATCTTTTTGAGAATGGAGCCGACCTCCGCATCCAGCTCCATCATGGCGTCGGCATAGAGGCCGTAGCCGCTCTTGTCCTGCCATTTTGGCGAAAGATGTGTCCACACATGGGCGCGCGTGGAATTGTGCCAGAGGAAGAACGGCTTGCTGGCCTTGACAGAACGGTCGATGAAATCGAGAGACCGCCGAACCAGTTCGTCATCGACGTCTTCCATGTCGGTCTTGGCGTTGGGGTCCATGTTCGGGTGTGGCGGCAGCGGCCCACCATCGACGATCGTTTGCTTGCCGACCTTGCCCCAGCGCGGATCAATCGTCGGATCGTCCACCGTGGTCGCCTTGCAGTCGACGATGTTGCGCGGGCCGAAATTGGCGCGGAAGTTGGGTACCTTCGGGTAATCATATTCATACGGCTCTTCCATCGCGTTGAGATGGTAGAGGATGCCGTAGAACTCATCGAAGCCATGGACGGTGGGCAGGAATTCATTGCGGTCGCCAAGATGGTTCTTGCCGATCTGCGATGTCGCATAGCCGAGTGGCTTGAGCAGTTCCGCGATGGTCGGGTCCTTGTCCTGGATTCCCTCCTTGGCGGCGGGCAAGCCGACCGTCAGCAGACCGGTGCGGAACGGCGTCTGTCCCAGGATAAAGGCGGCGCGGCCAGCCGTGCAGGACTGCTGAGCATAGTAGTCGGTGAATAACGCGCCGTCCCGGGCGATGCGGTCGATGTTGGGCGTGCTTCCGCCCATCATGCCTCGATGATAGGCGCTGATATTCCAGATGCCGACATCATCTGCCATGATCATGACAATGTTGGGCTTCTTGGCCGGTGTCTGTGCCGATGCCGCACCGCCGAACGCCAGCGGTAGCGCCACTATCGCGGTCGTGAGATAGCTCTTCTTGATCATCGCGTTATCCTCCCTTTTGCCGAGCCTTCATGCTGGTCAATGGACAAACGTCGAGATGTGATCGCTTCCCTTCCGTCAAGGCGGGTACGTGACGCCTTTAGCCACCCAATGACCGCCGGCACGAGGTGTCGAAGCGACTAGTATGCAATCACGTTTTTAGATTGCAATGGGCAAAAATTGCTCACGTGCGAAAAAGCGGCTGAAGCCCTTTTCTTCGTGGCGTCATTTCGTGGCCTCATCATGCGGTCATCCGTCATCGCCATGCGCTTCCCTGACGATACACCTGAAGCCGACGTGGCTCATCGACGTGTCGATCGGCTGCGCATGGCGCGCCGCCGGCCGGTAGCGGCGACAATAGTTCGGTGCGCACAAATGCGAGCCGCCCTTGACGACCTTGCGAGGAATCCTGATCTGTGGCTGGAACGGATCGTAGCTGTCGAACTCGCGCCCGCCGCGCGGGTTTTGTGGGATGCAGCACGCTTTTGGCGCGTCGCCAGTGTGCCCGGTCGAATACCAATCGACGGTCCACTCCCAGACATTGCCGATCATGTCGGAAAGGCCAAAGCCGTTCGGCGGGAACGCTCCGACCGGCGAGGTGCGCGCATAACCGTCGCTGGCGAGATTTTCGCGCGGGAATTCGCCCTGCCAGATGTTGGCCATGTGACGGCCATCCGGCGTCAACACCTCGCCCCAGGCAAACTCGGCCTGATCGAGCCCGCCGCGCGCCGCGTACTCCCACTCGGCCTCGGTCGGCAGTTCCTTGCCGGCCCACGCCGCGTAGGCGTCAGCGTCTCGAAACGCAATGTGCACGACCGGGTGGTCGTCGAGACCGCGGATCGAGTTGCCCTTGCCGTAAGGACGGCGCCAGTTGGCGCCGAACTTGAAACTCCACCAGTTCGCGAAGTTACGGAGATCGACCGGATGATCGGGCGGACTGAAGACCAGCGAACCCGCCTTCAGCATGTGCGGCAATGCGCCCGGATAATCCTTCGGATCGGGTGCGATTTCGGCAAAAGTGACATAGCCGGTGGCCTCGACGAATTCACGAAACCGCCGGTTGGTTACCGGCGTGCGATCCATCCAGAAGCCGTCGACCGTGACCCGATGAACCGGCGCTTCCTCGGGATAGTGCTTGTCCGATCCCATCCGGAATGTGCCGCCGGGAACGAGCAGCATGTCATTATGCCGCTGGCTCCGGATCGGCGAAGTGGCCGTTTCAGCCGGGCTCATGGCGATCCCGTCAGGCTGGCGCAGCCCGCTTTCCGGCGGAATCGCCGAAAAGTTCGGCTCTCAGACACCTGTCATTGCCGAGGTCCGCGCGGTGATGCTCTACTTCTAGACCCGTGAGGTACGGAAGGGGACTCAATTTTGCACGACAACCGATAGGAACTTTTCACGCGCCAGCGATAGAGCGGCTAGTCCGGGGGCGGCGAGTGCCCGGGCGTCCAGCCGGTCAGTTTTTCCAGTACGTAGCTGTTCCTCACGACGCCGCGCCAGTTGCTGTCCCGTCCCCGCTCCAGCGGCTGCCGATCCCTATCCCGGCGCAACGATCTTCGTGCGCAGCGACATCAGCCCTTCGAACGCGATCACCATGTCGTCGCCGGGCTGCAGGTAAAGCTCGGCGGCGTTCGGCTGGCCCACCGCGACGCCGCTCGGCGCGCCCATGGCGATGAGGTCGCCGGGCTCGAACACGACGTAGCGCGAAAAATGCTCGAGCACGTCCGCGATCTTGTAGAGATAATCCGACGTGTTGGAGCGCAGCCGGCGCTTGCCGTTGACGTCGCAGGTGACCCAGAGATTGTCGGTATCGGCAACCTCGTCCATGGTCAGAATCCAGGGACCGACCGGAGCGAAACCCGGCATGTTCTTGGCGGTCCAGAACCGGCTGCCGGAGGCCACCTCGCGCTTCTGGATCTCGCGTGCGCTGACGTCGTTGGTCAGCGTGAAGCCGGAAATATACTCCATCGCCTCGGCCTTGCTGACGCCGTGGGCGCGCTTGCCGACGACGTAGCAAAGCTCAGGCTCGTAATCGAGCATGGTGATGTCGGCAGGTTTTACCACCGCATCACCGTCGCCCGACATGGTCGAGACCAGTTTTATGAATCCGGTCGGCTCGTGCGGAACCTCGGTCAACATCTTGTTGGCGGCGAGTTCCTCGCGGTGCTTCCTGTTGTTCTTGCCGACGCAGAAGAATTTCGAAGGATCGGCGATCGGCGGCAGGAATTTCAACCCTGCCATCGGGCGAAACAGTTTTGCGCGCTCGGCAGCGTTCGCGAGATCTTCCAGCGCCGCGATGGTCTGCGCGCCGCTGGTCAGCGCGATCTTGACCGTGGTCGCCGGGATCGCCCGGTGCAGCGCATTCGCGGCCGCCACGACGTCGACGATCTGATCGCCACGGACGATGCCGAAACACGGCTTTCCCGATTGATCGGCAAAGGTTGCAAGACGCATATTCACTTTCCTCCCGGTAATTGCACGTCGTTGTCTTTCACGAGCTTGCTCCATTTGGCGACGTCGGCGTTGATGTAGCGGCCGAATTCCTCCGGCGTCTGCGGTTTGGGCTCGGCGCCGAGCGTCGCCAGATGGTCGCGGAATTCCTCGGTCTGCATCGCCGCGACAATGGCTTGGTTGAGCTTGTCGACGATCGCCAGCGGCGTATGCGGCGGCGCCAGCAGGCCGAACCAGCCCACCGATTCATAGCCGGGCACGGTTTCGGAAACCGGCGGGATTTCAGGATAGAATCTGGAGCGCCTGGTGTCGGTCACGCCGAGCGCCTTGAGCTGGCCCGAGGCCACGAACGGCTGCACCACCGGCCCCGGCGCGAACATCACGTCGATGCGCCCGCCGATCAGATCGGTGACGGCGGGCCCGGTGCCCTTGTAGGGCACGTGCAGCATCCTGGTCCCGGTTTCGCTCGCAAACAGCAGGCCGGAGAGATGCGACGCAGCCCCCACGCCGGAGGAGCCGAAGGTCAGGCCCTCAGGCGCTTGCTTCGCCAGCCGGATCAGATCGGCCGTGGAATTGACCGGCAAGGTCGGCCGGACCACCAGCAGATAGGGCGGCGCCGCGGCGATCACGATCGGCGAGAGCACATTGTTGACGTCGAACGGACCATCGCCCTCGGCGCTGCCGGACACCGCCATCAGCGCGCCGGTCGATGCCATCAACAGTGTATAGCCGTCGGGCGCGGCCTTCATCGCCGCCCGGGTGCCGATCGCGCCGGATGCGCCGGGCTGGTTTTCCACCACGACCGGCTGGCCCCATTTGGCGTTCAGGTCGTGCGCGACGATCCGCGCCAGCACATCGGTGCCGCCGCCGGCGGCAAACGGCACGATCATCCTGATCGCGTGGTCGGGGTAATCGGCGGCCGAGGCCGGCAGCGCCGCCGCACAAAGCGACAGCGCCAATGCAGCGGCGCGAAAAATCATCCTACGATCCTTCCCTGGAAGGTCCCGCGTCCCGGTCTTTCGCCAGAGCGGCCATGCGCGCCGTCGGCCCGATGTCCCCCGCCAGCACCCGCCAGCGAAACAGCGGCGAGTCCGGAGGCGGCGAAAGCTCGGGCGTCCAGCCGGTCAGTTTTTCCAGCGCGTAGGTGTCCATCACGAGGCCGCGCCAGTTGCGGTCGACCCGCTCCAGCGGCTGCCTGACCGCAGGAATGGACGCCCATACCGGGCTTCGGTCGTCGGGCACGCGCCCGACGTAGAGCCCGGCATGCCCCTCGACCCTATTCATGCCGGGATCGCGAAAGCCCATGAAGCGGCCGCGCTCGTTGATCTGGATCACCGGCACGCGGCCATTGAAATACCAGCGCAGCATCGAATAAGTACGGTAGTCGGTGGTCGCGATCCAGGTCGCGCCGGTCGCGGCCAGTTCGGCCTGGGCCCGGGCCGCGACCTGGTCGTAGCCCGCCTCGTTGCCGATCGGATCGATCGATCCGAGGAAATTCCACGGCGCGACGACGTAATAGAGGAACACCAGCACGACGAAGACAATCCCGGACACGATCGCGGTCCAGGCCCAGCCAATGGACGATCGGATGATCTGCGCGGAAAAACCTTCCCGCGGCAGCAGCGCGATGTTGATGGCGGCGGCGGCAAATCCGGCCGGCCATATGAAGGTCGGCCAGGTATCGCCGACCCGAAGCGTCAGCGACTTCCAGAAGAAGTAGAAGAACGGGACGATCACGGCGGTCGACAGCAGGATGGCGACCGCATCGCCCCGCCGATATCCCCGCCACGCCGTCAGGCTCACGCCGAACAGCACCACCGGCAGCAGGACGAACCCCACCAGCCCGAATTGCAGGCCGATGTAATCGCCGACGGTGCGCAACGACAGTTCATGGGTCGCGACCGCGCGCACGAACTGGAACCGGAACGACGCCCAGTCGTGCTGCGCGTTCCAGATCAGAACCGGGGAAAACACCGCCACCGCGATCAGCGCCGCGGCGAAGGGGTACGGGCTGAACAGCCAGCGCCGGCGCCACGCCGGCACCAGCATGAAAGCCGCGACCGCCGGAAGCAGCATCACGACGGTGAATTTCGATAGCAGCGCCAGCCCGCCGAACACCCCGGCGGCCAGCCACCAGCGGCCGTCGCCGCTCTCGTGCAGGCGCACCAGCGCCCACAGCATCGCCACCGCGAACGGGATCATCGCGACGTCGGGCGCGACCTTGGCCATCAACAGCCCGTAATAGAGGGCTGCTTCCGGCATCAGCACCGCGAGCACCACCGCGCGGACGTCATGGGTGACACGCCGGACGATATCGGCGAGCAGCAATTGCGTCACCAGCATCGCCA